>CEPX01415080.1_pt1 | contig 12638 bp, 22 predicted proteins | sample 361361 | NCBI WGS metagenome assembly CEPX01 (sample SAMEA2619974, study PRJEB7988) | marine metagenome | biome: marine biome (ENVO:00000447); feature: mesopelagic zone (ENVO:00000213) & marine oxygen minimum zone (ENVO:01000065); material: "saline water (ENVO:00002010), including plankton... | reverse complement strand
CCATCTTTCTATTTTACCTTATGTTGTTTCAATAACAATCTCCCCATCATAATATGTTCTGAAATAAGGAACATGAAAAGTTTGAAAAGGCTCTTGTTTGCCAACTATTCTAACTGAGTAATATGAGTTAGCGAAACTATCGTCTTCTATAAATCTCAAATCAGTTCCCGTTTCAAACCAAGAGTTGACCTGTGCTCTTTTGCTTGAACTTACAAATGTCATAGGAATTCTAAATTGTCTATAAGATGATGCAGGAGTTATATAGGTATACAGGTTTCCTCCTCTTGTTCTAATATCTTGTTTGTTTAAATTAAGAGTAAATTGAAATCTATAACCAGCTTCATTTTGCAACTCTATGTAACTACTGTTAGGAACACCTAGTAATATATTGCCCATTATCTAGCCTCCTCAAAAGTTAAGTTTGTTACTGAGCCTGATTGCCCTAAAGTGTTTAAAGCTGGAAGTATTCTTGTCTGTGCTACATCGAGCCAGTATTCCATTGGTTTATCCATTAATGCTTGGTCTATATTTGCATGAGGAAATAGGTTGAGACTTTGTATTATCATAGGTCGTCCACCAAGTTGGTCATTTGGTATTATATTGCCAGCAGCCTTAGGTACAAACAACTCTGGTCCTTCTTCTCCTACCATTGATAATTGTCCAGCTCCTATTGGACCACCTGTTGCAAAACCTAGTTTTTTCAATATGCCACCTGACTTAGGTAGAACACTTGGTATTAAAGTGCCTAATGGATTTGGACCACCTTCAGCAGCTCCAGCTCCTCCTGCTCCACCACCTCCAAACCATTTACCTAACATTTTCATAGGGTTAGCAAAGAATCCTGCAACTCCAGACCCTTTAAGCATAGTTGGACTTCCTATACCAAGAGCAGCCATTATTGTGTGCATTATTATCATTTGTATAATCATTTTCATTATTGCTGCGATAACTGATTTAGCTAAATCTTTCCAGATTTTAGTCATGCTTTCTTTTAGACTTTCGCCTTCCATTATCATTCCTGCAACTGCGTCTCCAAACATTGTTGGAGCTGTGACTGCCATTGTTTCAACAAACAATTCTTTCCAAGCGTTCCCCATTTTATTTGATGAATCTACTATCTCAGCTGTAAATTTCTTATAGGCAGCGTCCATACCTTTTATTCTGTTTATTGCTGCATTTGCATCTTCATCTGATAATCCTACATTCTCTGTTGGCTGTAAATCCTTTGGAACATCTTGTCCTGGGTGTGTTGATTTAAATACCCCTCTCTCTATTGTTTTTCGTAACTCCTCAGCTTTTTCGCTGGTCACATCAAACTCATATCCTAACGCCCCAATTCTTTTCCTAGATTCCTCAGCGTCATCACCTAGACCAGTCAAAAATTGACCTAGTTTTCCAAATCCTTTTACTCCTAACATAAAAGTGTCGATTGTGAATTCTATCGCAGTTCTAACGGCTTTTAATGCCAGCATAAAGATTTGGAGTATCCTTGTTAAAACTTGAATAGTTTTGCCTAAGATTTTAAAAACGGAGTTTAATATCAATGCTCCTTCTTCTGTACCAAGGAAGGCTTGTCCAAACTGTAAGAATCTAGTTTGTAAGATATTCATACCTTGGTTTATTGTCATAACCGTTAAACTAAAAGCACTATTGATATCGCCTTTTGCTCGTAAAATAGCTCTTAACATTAAGTCAGGTGTTAACTGTCCTTGTTCAGCTAAAGATTTTAAACTTTCAATAGGCTCTCCAGTTTCTTTTGCTAAGAGCCTAAGAATCCCTGGCAACACTTCAGATATAGACCTAAATTCATCACCAGCTAACTTACCAGCTTGCAGAGATTGGGAAAACTGCAACAGAGCTGAACGAGCTTCGTGAGCCGTTGCTCCTTGTATTGTTAACAATTTACTAAAGAGTTTAGTAGATTCCATAACTTGGCTTTGGCTAATGTTTAGGTTTTTAGATGCCAGACTAATCCTAGAATACATAACAGCCATACCTTGAAATGGTTGTCTAGTTTCTAGTGCAGCTTCAGATAAGTCATTAAAGACTTTTTTAACATCTCCCCCTTTGATTTGTTCGGAGGTCATTGTCACTCTAATTCTGTTATTGATTTCTTGTACAGCTTCGGCTACTGCCATTAACTTTTTGATAGCCATTACGCCTAAATAGGCAGCTAATGCTTGTTTTGCAAAAGCCCAACTTTTTCCTAGGCTAAAGTTAGCTGTTATATTTTTCATAGTTGAACTAAACACTTGGTTTTGTGCCGTAGCAAATCTTTGTAACCCTTCTGAGCTCGCAGAAAACGGTTGTCGCCCTTTTATTCTTGATGCTGGAGATTCAAATTGTCCTCCTTTACGAAAACCACCTCTTTCCATTCCTTTTGATGGAGTGAAAGAAGATTTTACGCCTTTTGCTAGTCTTTGATATGATTTTGCTAGTTTAGCAACGGCAGAAGTTTCTTGTTCAACATTTTTCTTGTTTTTCTTAGAAGTCTTAGCGACTTTTCTGGAGTGTGTTTCAAACGCTTTTGATGTTTTTTGAAGACTCTTGGTATTCTTATCTAGCTCTTTCTGGAGTGTACCCAGAGCTTTTGTAACTTTAGCTAGACCTTGGACCATTTGTTGAAAGCCCAAGGACATTGTTATTCTAATATCGTTTCCAGCTGGCATAATTACAGTTTAGTTTTCACTACTCCTTTTCGTTCTCTTTTACGAATTATACCATACAGTTTGTTTATTTCATCAGGAGTTAGTTGTTGGACTTCTTCTTTAGACCAACCATACTGATAACCAAAATAATCAATTAGATGTAAGAGTGCTATGCCGTCTCTTGTAGGCTGACCCCTAAAAAATGCGACACCACCTCGTTAAGAGACGCAAAGTCTTCCATTGAACAATTGTCTAAAATCCAATCAAGAGTCATTCCTTCTTCTTGGTCTTGTGAGTCTATAACAACTCCAATGACTTTAATGATTGATTCAAAGGGAGCTTCTTCACCTAATTTAGCGATATTGCCTATTGTCTTTTCAAGGGTATGAATCTGACGCAAAGTTGCAGGGTTAGCAACTAATGTTTTGTCTTTAATCTTGAACTTCATGAGTTTCCTCCTTTTTGTTTTTAATAACTTTGAGCTGTATTTTGTAAAGTTGTTCTTAAAGCATAGCTACTTGTTGTATCGTACTGTGCTTTAGCTTCGTAAGCAGCAGTAATTCTTCCTGGACCACCTATTGGGTATGCGTAAGTTGTATATCTTACATCTGGCATATCTAATGTAAGCTGATTGTATTCGCCTGTATTTCCAACTACTGTATCTCCAGTTACAGTAAATTTAAATGCCTGTAATGACTGGTCTCTAAACTTAGCTTCTTGTGCTTGGTTTTCAAAAGACTGGTCTCCGTCTATTGTTATTGTTCTAAAATCATTTCTGAGTAATCTTGCTTCGTTAGTTGAAGCATTTAAAGCCATAATGCCGTCTATTGGATTAGTTATTGTTAGATTTGCACTTTCAAAAACTCCGTTTGCACTTCCACCAACTTGTAAAGAAACCTGATTCCATGTAAATGGGTCGGCAGCAATGTAGCTTGGTGTGTTCTTTGAAGATTTTGTATAAGCTCTACCATGAACTGTTGCTGTACATTTTATAATTTCTCCAGCTACCATTTCAATCGCTAGAGTGTGAATTAATCCGTCAGTTATTTGGTAGCAACTACCTACATTTTTATAAAGTGTAATTGTATAAGGTGGTAGTGTGCAATCTTCTGCAAATTCAGCTTGTGCAGGTAAAAACTCGTGCAAATATGCAGATGTTTGTAATGTTGATGATACAGTTCCAGCAGTTATACACCCTCTTAAAAAATGTCCTAAATAAATTGGGTGTGGCTCAAATACTATATCGCCAGTTACATTGTTTGTGCCTTGTAAATCGTTTGGACTATCATAGACATTTCTAAGATTAGTTATTGTCAAAAGATTTTTGTTTTCAGTTAACGATTCGGAAACAAAAGGAATATAAACAGGAGCACTTTCAATAGCTGTTCCAAAAGCACTTTGTTTTTCTAAACTTAAATATCCACCGATTCCGTATCCCATTATTCTGTATCCTCACCTTTGTTAGGTTTCTTATTATTATTATTCATTTTTGATTGTTTTGCAAGTTTCTGATTTATTAAACTTTCACCAACGTCATTAGGCACTTCGACTTCTTCTCCTTTCGTAGCAATTCCAATACCACTTACCTCTAATCCACTTACAAGCCACTTGATTTTTATTCTTTTATCTGACATTGTAACGATAAAGATACCCCCTTAAAGAATCCAAGTCCAGTAGTATTTTTTTGATTATCAAACTCTCCATTACCGAACTGCCAATACAAAACTTTACCATTAAGAGTCTTGTAATCTTTTACAACTTCTTTGACATTGCCTAACAAAGTGTCTCTCCGACTTGCTCCGTCATAGTTTTCAAAACTGAATGTGTAACACCAAATATCTATATCTAATGATGTTAGATAAGGACTTGTTCCTCCTATTGTTTCTGTATCTAACATAGTTTCATACGACATAAGATATATACCAATAAACGGACAGCTGTCTGGGTTAAGCATCATCTCTGGCTCTACTTGAATAGTATTGTCAGAAGTTCTAACATCTCCATCAAGAATACTTTTAATTTGTGTTTCTATCCCTAAATAATCAATAATTGCCATCTTAGAAACTTGCTCCTTTCAATAGTGCTTTATTTTTAATATTTTGTAACCATGTGGTGTGTTTATAGCGTTTTCCAATTTGATTTGCTAGTGCTTGATTACCTACCTTGATAAACTCGGGTACTGTTGGGAAGAATCTATGTTCTCTGTTGAAATATACTGGATATTTGCTTTGTCTTGAGCTCTTTTTTTTAGGAGTTTGGAGTGCTCTTGCTGGCTCGTCTATACTGGTAGCTATAATATTAAATCCTGTTGAATTGTTACCCCTAGTGCCTGCTCCCTGTCTCATAAAGTTGCCTTTGGTAGAGACGAGATATGCGTTGCCTCCTCGTAAAACAATCGTCTCTAAGTTTCGTGAGAACACCCCCACTTTGTTAGCTTCTACACTTTTTCCTGCAGCCTGCAGGTTTTGTTTTACCCTCGCCCATGCTTTTGTGTTTGATTGCCACCCTTTCTTTCCTTCCCACTTCTCCTTCATTGCATCGCCTATCAGCTCTATTGTTTCGTTAACCCACGCCTTTCTAAAGTCAAGAGCTTGTCTCCCCGATGCAAATTTAGTTAATTTAATCATTTTTGACCTTACACCCTTAAAATTTATCTCCATATGACCTCCGAATTTTCCCAGTCTAACTCGGCTATATGCTCTAATCTTATGCTTTACTATTAAATCTGTTGGCATTATGTTAAGTTGGGTTTATAGGACTCGCTTTTAACATCGTCCCATTCATCTGTAAGTCTATCGCCATCTATCTGTTGCAAGGTTGGATTGAGCACAGTAAAGGTCGGATTGTAATTCATTGTATTTGAAAAAATTGCATCTCCGTCTTTGTAGGCGATAATCTCAAGAGAAGAATTATATAACCCTACATCTCCTGAATTGATTTGGCTTAGGTATTCTTTAACATATTTATGTCTATTTTCTACCCATCTATTGTCGCTTCCTATTTCTTGGGTAAAGAATCGTTCCAAAATTTTTACTAATGCGTATTCAGTAGATAAAGACTCTATAATAGGGGGTGTAGAACTGAATGGTAGCGTGTAGTTGTTGATTAAATAGCCATTAATTTCGTTTTCTGCTTGGTCAATGTAAAAAGACACGGCTGATGAATTTACTGAAGATAATGAGCCTACTCGTGGATATAGACTATAAACTTTTTGTACCGTTGTATAATATGCCATACTATATATTAAACTGTCATGAACAAAAAACAATCTTTTCATCGTACTATCATTGTCATAAATAATATGGGAGGGTACTGTCCTTGAAAAAGATACCTTACAGACATGTCTGCATTTATTGGCATGACGCAAAATCCTCCACCGACTGGAGAGACCTCGATGAAGCCCTAGAAGAAGAACTCGCCATTTGTGTCTCAACAGGATACATCATTAAAGAAAACGACACATCAATAACCGTCGCCCAAGATTTTTCCTTCTGTGGAGATACCATAGATAGCGTAGGAAACCTAATAGTTATACCAGTAGCTTGTATAGTAGATAGAAGGTATATAGACAAAAATAATATAGCAGCCAATTAGGTCTTTAGGTTGTACCATCTTTGAGCCTTGTTCATTATGGCATACTCATAAATTGCCCTATTTATAGGGGTTTTATGAGGAAAATAAATAAAAATAGTTCTTGTATTCGGACTGAAATGCATATTATAATTTAAATAGTTAGGAAATTTAAAACGGATTTAAGGGGAGGAAATCCGAACATGACGGGTACATCGAGGAGAACTTAATCCAGTGGTCGAACAAAAAGCATATTGTTTAATCGTGAGACTACGATACCGAATGTAAGTCGGCGAGAGACACGAAAGATTATTGTCTCATGGACGAGAACACACCAGTGTATAGGTATTGTTAGAGTGGGAGAAGCGATTACTGACCTTTCGTCGAGAGACTGCACCACGAGCCAAGGAAATCATACACTATATTGTGGTTTACCTTTTGTCCTTAGCCATTAGGATAGCAAGCGTCTAAGTGTGCATACCCGTGCCTATTGTCTATATTGCTAAAGATATGGACAACATTGTCAACTAGGTTAGGAAGTTGATGACTTCATTGCCACAACGAACAAGACGGTTATTGTCACTGTTCGTGAGTGGTGTCACTATTGTCTAATGGAGGTAAAAAATGATAATCACAAACTACACTTTAACAAAGAAAAATCAATGGCTCGATAATCAAATTGGAATTGAATTGGAATTCCAACATTCGGGCTACTCACGCGATGAGATTGCCGAAGGCATAGCGAATGAGTTTGGTAATAAGTTTATTATCAAAACAGACGCAAGTTTTCACAATTCAGATGATTATTCAGAAATATGCACTGCTGATGATTTTCGAACTTCAGGAAATCAAGCAATGCAAATCTGGACGCAAGTGGTTAGTTATTTGAACGCTAACTACAACGCAAGTGAAACCCCACGCACTGGGTTTCACATACATCATGATTGTGAAAATCTTACACCTTTGCAAATCTCAAACGTGATAACATTCTACTTCAACTTTGAAAGGGTTATCGACTTAGTAATACCAAGTTCAAGAAGGTCAACAGAACATGTTGCCAATGTCTCAGAACTTGACTATTACTACACACTCAATGTCCAGAAATTAGCAAGAAGGTATAAAGATGACCGAGAGCTTTTCTGGGATAAAGTTCCGAAAGGAAAATATAACTCTTTGAGGATATCACGAAGATTCCAAACATTGGAATTTAGAAGAAACATCTTCACTGTTGATGATAGAAAATTGACAAACTGGATTAAATTCACGCAGAATTTAGTCAAATATTGCTCAAGACAAAAAACATTCAGAAGGGTGTTTAGGGTGAATCAAAGAGAATGGTTAACCAGTACCGAAAACCGATTGCAAGAAAAACGAATTTTCGAGTTTTTCGGAAAGAACGATATCGGTTGGGCTATGGTTTTGAGCAAGAAAAATCAAGGTTTCGCTTGGGCATTTCGCCAAGTGTTCGAATACGCATCTGGAAACTTGACACTTTGTGCTGAGTTTGAAAAACGAACATTGAAATTAGCGAAATCTAATCGTGACCACGCAACAATCTTGATAACTGGATTGTGCGACTATCTCGAAAAACTTTACTCGAGAATCTAAAAATTAAATGACAATAGTGATACCATTCACGAACAGGGATAAATTCACACCTAAGCAAGTGTTTAAACTGCTCAATTCAAACAACGGGAGGTGTCAGCATGAACGATTGGCAACTATTCAAATTCGTTTACGACTCATACGAATACAAACGAGCCGTAGAAAAGGCAATACAAGATTGTAGGGGGTATCAAAACTTTCCTCATACATCTTTTGTTTCAGATTCTCAACTGTCTAGGAAAATAAATAAGCTAAGAACTAGACAAAACATGCGATTTAGAAAAATATAGTTTTAAATCGTAATAAACACGATGAAGTCAAAAAATAGGTACGGGTAGTCTCTCGATAAAGGAAGTCCTATTGCTAGATTTTATCTAGGGGGGCACAGTCTCATCTTGGTAAGTACCCTCATAAAAGAAATTATATTGTTTGATATTGTTTGATATTGCTTTCGATATTGTTTATTGCTTAATAAAATTGTCAAATTGCCTTCTAAAAATTTTAATATTGCTTTTGATATTGTTTACCACAATTTATATTGTTAGCTTCGCCTATTGTTATGAAGCAGCACCAGGGTCTCCTTGGGGAGATGGTAAAAAAAACCTAATAAATACGAATACTTAGGGGGTAACACACCACCCTTAGATGGGAGGCTCTTGGTCCTGTACTTTAGATAAAGTATAGAAACCCCTTCTGACTTCACGTATAAACTGAATAGAGCCTGTGTACTTTAGTGGTAAAGTATGTGAGCAACACGGGGTGGGGGAGGAGGCTGGCTTGATGTACTTTACTAGGAAAGTATATTGTATTGCTCTAAATTGGGGTACTTTCCTTAAAGTATGACCAAAAACAGTCTTCATGTCGGCTATTGACATACTTTAGCACGATAATCAGGCTGGAGTGAGTACGGCGTGTTATACGAAAGTATATTTGTCCTAAAAGCTGGGAAAAACGTGGGAATACCGTATATATACTTTACTGTGTCTACTCTGTAAGTTTACAAATATAAAACCCTTTGTTTATAGGTATAGAATATAGAAGTATGTTCTTGTTTCTTGGAGATGACTCAGACAAAACTGTACCAAAGTATGGTTTATCCTCCAACCAACCCAACCTAGGGCACTGCGTCCTACGTACTTTAGTACGCTTTTCTGCAACCTAGTAGATTTCGTTTCGGTGTGGGTAAGCCGAATTGTCTTTAAGGGATAGGTTTAAGCCTATAGTTGGAATTTAGGGGATTGCTGTTTTTTAGTGGATATTTGTAGTTTGTGTACTTCGCTTTCTATTGTTTGAAGATTTTTGTTAATTGTTTAAGCAGTTACAATTAATTAAGATAGGTCTTTTGTAGTTTGTACAACAAAGACCTTGTACTTGTTGTATTTTGATAAAATATCATTAATGCGTTCTTTTAAGACGGGGGTAAAATTTGCGTCACTCTTGCCCATTGTCTTAATAAAATAATTATAATAATATTGTATCATGCCCATATCATTGACTGAAAGCTCAAAAGGAAGGTTTTTTAGTTCCTGTTCGAGATTTCTCTTGTAGGATTGTTCTATCATTCTGGTGCCTCCATATAATAAGGATATACTAATATGTCTATATGTCAACTAAAAGGGAGAAATCGTAAGTATGCAGACATCTCTGCAATCCCCGAAAATAGCATACTTATATTAAAGTACGTCCACTGTATTAATGGGGAGGTAGGGTCAGCATACTTTAATATAAAAGTACACCCGAAAAGGACGACCTGATGAGCGTTTTTTTATACTTTAGTTGAAGTACGAGCCATACGAAGTAGAAAATAATTCCGAAAACTTGAAAAATATACTTTCAGATTTGTATTGTTTTGTCTTTTTGCTATTGATTTTAGGGGGTTTTTGTTAGATTGTTGTTTTTGTTACGCTTCTTTTGTTACGCTTCGACCTAAGCATCTGGTTTCCTATTGATTCGTTCCTTCGATAGAAAAAATGGTCATGATTGCCCCACCGATTAATAAAAGAATGAAAGCTGGTAAGCAAACAATAAGCAGGATAGGCAACGCATGAGACGAAAACCCACCTGTAGATTTCCACGGTTTCTCGTAGCTATTAATCAAATCGCAATTTGCTTTTGGAATATTGATTTTCATAGTTAAGCCAACCCATGAAGGATATTAAGATATTGATACATCAACGCATTAGCACAATTAGGATAAGTTATAAATAACCCCATGTGCCAAACTGCATAGTTAACCGTTCCATTGCTTAGTAATTTTAACAAAATCATAATAACGTGTCCATTGTTTTTCTATTTCTAACCATCATTGACCAACATTCGGTCTCAACAGTCTCATCTTCGTAATCTTGCCATAGGCTCTCTTGATAGTTTCTTTGGCTAATTGAATCAACATTAGCATACCAAGGACTATTAAGCCTGTACCCATCTATAGCCACCTGCAATACATCAGCTTGATATCTAGCATTAAGCAGTTGTTTCTTTGGCAATCTAGCCTTTTTGTAGCCGAGCAGTAAGCAATTCCAATAGTTGGCGTTAGGGGGTGTCAACCTACCCCTGCCATTCATTTTGTAAATCATCATCTTAAAGTCGCCTTCCATTTTATCGTAGGGCGATAGATTCGACTTAGCAATTTTAGCCTCTATGAGTCGCTTATCATATAGAGAAGGATAGCCTTCTAGTTTATCTAGGGCGATTTCATCTCTTTTAGAAATAAGCCAAACACTCCCATGTAACGAATGTTTACTGGAATGTTCATAGTCAGCAACACTTTTGAATACTAACTTACTGCCTTTGAAAACCCCATGACCTACAAACTTTGCGTCTGGACATCTCAAGCCCATTTGTGTGAAGTTCGTGTTCATGCCATAAGCGAAATATAATTTGTTCGCTATGGTGTCAGCCGTCGAGAACAGGTTAATTTTATTTCTCGCTTTCGCTTTTCCTGTCCAACCGAGTCGGGCTCCATGCCTAACTACACTTTTTATCTTTCTTGTCTCCATATAATAAGGGTATAGCATTATATAGAAATGTCAACCTATTAAGAAAGCAGTAAGTACATTAGAGAAGGTCAGGGTAAGTTAAGAAATTAGCGTTCCTAGGGAGGAATCTAAGGTTTGCCCCAACCTTCAAAGGACTATTGTCACTATTGTCACTATTGTCACTCTAGCGAAGACTATTGTCACCTTTCTTCGCATTATAATATTGTTTCTGTTGTTCTCTTATTCTTGGCTTGTTCTCTTGATACCATTTAGCTTTTCGTTCTCTCTCTTTATCTTTATTATTGTCTCTCCACTTTTTTTGTGACTCGAGGTAGGTATCTCTGTTTGCTCTATAGTAAGCTCTTTGTTCTTCAGTTGTTTTATATCCCATCAGTGTAGCTCCTCTTGCTCTGGATTCTTCTTGACAAAATCGTTCTGTTCTTCCGAGCAATGTTGCACCGTTTCTCGATACAATTCTTCATCTAAATTTTGTCTAATTACTCTCAATGCTGAGTTTAAAACAAAATACCAAAAGACTGGAGTTGGTAATTTGGTCTTACACATTTGTTCTATTAACCACCCCGTAATCTTAGGCACAAATTTGTGTTGTTCACCTAACAGTTTTTTCATCTCTTGTACATCTTCAGTCTTTTTTTCTGTCATAATAATGATTATACAATATCTCAAATTTTTCCCTAAGTCTTTCGACTAGGTCTTTTAAGTCTTGTTCATTGTCAAAAATCGACATATTGTCCATTGTCATTAGTTTATTGTCGATATTGTACTGTAAATCCTCCTCTAAAATTGCTCCGTATCGTTTAGGATTGCTCCAATCGTAGTACCATAATTGTTTATTCATTCCTCACCTCTTTATCTACGTTGCAGTAGTTTTTTAAAGTCCGATAAGTTGTAATAGTTTTTAATCCAAGTTGTTTTGCCATCTTTAAAGCCATTGGCTTAGTTGTATAGCCTTGCTCAAAGATAAGCACACCTTTCTGGAATACTCTAACTTTACTAATATCGGTGTTACATTCTAACTCCAAACTTTTATCTTTAAGTTTGGAATCATACGATAATGCAACATTGGTTAGTTCATTAAAAGTTAACTGGTTACTCATCACTCACCATCGTTAATTTAAAGAAATGGTTTGTGTTGATTTCTTGTTTAACTTTCCGTCTTGCGTTGCTTAACTCTGCAAGAGTTATGCAATCATGTGGTATCTTTTTTCTATCTTTTATTTTATTTTGCAGAATTGTAAGTAGCTCGTCCATGAAGAAGTCAATCCCAAATGATGCTCCTGCCTTGAGACCGTCTTGCGTTGCTTCACGCATTGCTTCACGCATAAAAAATACTGCTCCACCGTCTCCAATAGTTATTTTTCTTAACTGTTCCGTTTCTTTCTTTTTTATCATTTTCTTCCTCCTCCTATCTTACATAGTAATTCGTAAAAAAGTGGTGTCGTGCTAATAGCAAACGAGCCAATAATAATCCAAAACATATTTTCAAATATTTCCATATCTATCCCTCTCTTTTGCCCATTCTAACATTTTAGGCTCATGCTCTACCACTTCCCAGTGGTCATCTTTGTTCATAGCTTGTGTTATATCTGTTGCATATACACTTCCAATCTCGTCAAACATACCTACTTCTGAAGCGTTAGTGTGAATCAGCACAGTACCTTTTACGCCACGACCTTGCTTGACGCTTTCTACCAAACGACCTGACACTTCTATTCCTAGCTGTTTGCTTTTAATCGCTTGTCCTTTTGTTAAATCTTTATATTTCATTGGTTTCCTCATCTTTTGGGTATATAACTCGTAACGGACAATTTGATTT
>CEPX01140717.1_pt1 | contig 12638 bp, 11 predicted proteins | sample 361361 | NCBI WGS metagenome assembly CEPX01 (sample SAMEA2619974, study PRJEB7988) | marine metagenome | biome: marine biome (ENVO:00000447); feature: mesopelagic zone (ENVO:00000213) & marine oxygen minimum zone (ENVO:01000065); material: "saline water (ENVO:00002010), including plankton... | reverse complement strand
AGGTCACGGAAGAGGTAGAGGACTTGCAAGAATTTATAGAGGGTGTAGCCAAGCCTAAAGCAGAGAAGCCTGTTGAAGCTAAAAAAGGAGACATAGTTACTTCAGATATGATAGTTAGAGATGATCTATCTGTGATAGATGATGAGTTTTTAGGAGATTTGATAGATGAAGGAAATAAAGAAGGGAGAAATACTAAAATAGTTAAGATTAATGGAGTATCTGAAAAAGGAACTTCTGTAGATATTAGAATAGTCACTGCAGATGGAGCACAAGTATTTACAGTATTTCTAAAACCTACTCAACAACCAGCAGTTCCTGAAGTTAAAAAACAGGCACAAAAGAAACCCCCTAAAGCAGAGAAGCCTGTTGAAGAGAAGGCTCCCCCCAAAAAGAAAACGCTTAAGGAGGTAATTGAGGAGAAAAAGAAAGGCAAGAAGGAGGTAGCAGAAGAACCCCCTAAAGCAGAGAAGCCTGTTGAAGCTAAAAAAGAAGTGGAGCCTGTAGAGGAAGGAACTTTTTCTATTCATGGAACATTTGCAGGATGGAGCGTCTTGCAAGGAGAAAATGTAGGAGAGCAAGCAGGAAGAGGTTCATTAAGCTATGGAGAACATAAGTATAATGTGTCTACCGAAGGAAACAAAAAAATATTTACAAGAAGCAATCACAAACGGGATGCTACTGGCAGAGATGGACACCTTAGCGTCTCATTAATTCTCCCTAAAGCCACGAAAAAAACTATTGAAGATGTTAAAGAGATATTAGATGCAAAATATGAAGAGGTAACAGCTAATATACCTAAAGATACTTCTTATGGAGCAAAAAAGGGGGATAAAATTAGCAACTATAAAATAGAAGATTTAGCCAAGGTAGATATAGATTATAAAGCTGAGGTCAAGACAGACAAAGAAGGAAAGCCACTGTATTTCAGGAAAGAGCAGAAGCCCACACCAGCACAGCAGTTGGGGCGCAAGTACAATATGAATGACTCTGGGTTCACCCCATCCACCATCAACAATAGGACTATGGCTAAGGAGGCTCAGGCGTTAGGGTACGTGCTGAAGCAGGCGACATCAGGGGGATGGTACTTAACAAAGAACGGAAGGAAATTCAATCCTTTTGAACAGACTCAATTCAGGAAAGCACCAGAGATAGATATGGATGAGTCGTTTAGGTCTGAAGAAGAGGCGATGGTAGAGCAGATGAATGAGATGGAGATTACAGCTGATGAGGATGTGGAGATTACGCCACAAACCACAAAGGAGACTGTAGACCTCGGATCTATTAACAAGCGAGGGGGACAGAAAATAAAGACTATAAAGTGGCAAGACTTTAAGGGGTTGCCATTTATGTTCTCCATATCGGATATGCTACGCATTGGGGATGTTATTAATCGCCTCACAGGGAATAAGATAAAAAACTTGTTGGGTGGCTTTGGGTTTAGTGCATTAAATAAATTCAAGCATTCTGCTTGGGCTAATGTAAGTGAGGAGCACTCTACCAGAATGCTAAAAAAGGCTCAACGGATATACGCAAAACACGAAACGCAGTTAAAAGATTGGTGGAAGAAAAACCCTCAATGGAAGGGGCTGGTTCCAATGGCAATCGTAAAGATGGGGAGTGAGGGCATCCTCTCTAATGAAGCATTGGGGCGGGTAGGGATAGATAATATAAAAACCAAGTTCTCTGACCAGGCAAAGCGCAGGGGCAAGGTAGCCTTAGAAGGGAAACTCAAAACGAAACTAAAGGATAGGGCTGACGCCATTAAGCAAGGGAAGAACTTAAAGGGTGGAAAGATTACCGAGGCACAAATAAAAAGTTATAAAAACCAAATACGCAACATAGAGCAAGCCCTCCAGATTGTTCAAAAACAAAAAGACATTGTTGCGGTATTGGAAAACCTTCCAAAAGTAGAGTCGTTATCCTCCAGAGCAGAGATAACAAATGAAGTTTTTTATGGAAACTTTAAGCCTAAAAAAACAAAAACACCTGGAGTGCCGGGGGAGGGGTCAGTAGCTTTGGCAATGCTGGAAAGCAAAAGCGATCCCAATAGAATATACCTGAATGTCAATGACATATCTCAGGTTATTAAAGAACCCGCCACAGAAAAAATACCACACAGCCATGTGGTCTCGGTAGTCGGCATAGATGTATTGAACCCTGGAGTAATAGAAGACCTTGGTCATCCTAACTATAACTATGGGTTGAAAGGAAAAGTCATTGGAATGTTAAAGAACCCCATCCATATGGCAGATGCTTTTTCTGAGGCTTATGCCAACGTGCAGGAGATGATCATAAGGGCAAAGAAAAAGGCAAAGAAAATTACCGAAGCCCAAGCTATATATCAAGGGGTTCCTATGCAACAGGGTCTTAGTAAGGAGGTTTTTGAGGCGGCTGTGGCAAGAGACCCAACAACAAGGGTGCAACAGTTAACTTCTTTTTTAAACAAGTCTTTCCCAGGCGTAACTATCTTCACCGACCAAACGACATTTGACCGCGTTGTGACATCTGAAGGGGTAAAGCAGTACATAAAAGGTGGTGATGTAGTATATGGGCTTACTATGAATGGAGAGATATATCTAAACCCAAAGTTTCAGGATTACAATACTCCTATTCACGAGATGGGGCACATATGGGTAGACTTCATAGAAGCCAACAACCCTAAACTATTCGCTAAGGGTAGAGAGCTGGTCAAGAAAACAGAGGCTTACAAGAAAGCATTAAGGGAACTGGGGAGCGAGACAAAGGCGGTCAAAGAGGCGATGGCTACATTGATAGGGAACAAGGGAGAGAGCATTGTTAATGCGTCTACCAAAGCCAAGTTTAAAAACTGGCTCACCACCCTATGGCAGTATGTCCAAGAAAAATTCCCTTCCCTACAAAACCTTAGCGTCGCACAAGTCCAATCGCTGACTATGGATGAGTTTTTAGGGGGCGCAGTAAAAGATATATTAAGTGGAGAGGCTGTGTCACCAAAATATCAACCGAAGAAAAAGAAAGATATTGAGCCGTTGTTCAGGAAAGAGGACGATATATTTTCTATAATAAAAAAGTCCAGGGATAACAACTTCAGTGAGGCAGCTATCAAGGACTATTTGACAAGGGTTAGAAAGTTCAAAGCCAAGGAGGTTAATGAGGCGATGAAGATTGATGTAGGACTGTTCCAAGAGTTCCCCCCGGCTTTTGGGAATATAAAGGGAGGGCTGAAGGCAGGGATGAACCTATTTTCCAGGGTGTCTGAATTTATGCAGAAGGAAGTAGCTAGGAACAAGAAAAGAAAACCACCCCTTAGCAACCAGCAAATCATTGATAAGACATTAGGTTTTCTTGAGACCCAACCAGAATATATTAAAGAAGCTGACACCTATAAGGCAAAGGGAGAAGTTAAAGCCAAGAAAGATTACTCTACTCAGCAAGCTGAAATGATATCTGACTTACAGAAATCAATAGGGTTGCGCCCTACTAAAAAGATAGCTGAAAAACTGCGCCATATTCGTCTTATCATACGACAGCGTATAAAGGGGGCGCGAGACCTTTCAGAATCTAAAAGGTTATTGAGGAATTATATTAGACAAACCATCCCGGTAGACTTATATTCCAAGAGCGAGGTGGTTAAGCTAATAAGAAAAATAAATGATGTAACACAAAAAAATTTAAAGGTGGTGATGGATGAGGTTATGGACATTGCCATTGCTAAAAATGTTCAATCTCTAGATGGACAAATACAAGGCATCTTAAAAGGAAAGTATTGGAAGATAGAGGCGGGCAGGAAGAAAGCTAAAACCCTGGACAACGTAGCAAGGAAAAGGATTGATAAGATTAATGATCTTCTTGCTGATCCCAAAGACACTCCTGATAACATTGTAGCCCACAACGCCAACCTAAACCAACGATATCAAGAACTGGCTACCGACCCTAACCAAACCCAGGAGATGAGGGAAGAGATGGTGGACATACAGATAGCTATGGAATACAATATGGCTATGCTGATGGATGATACTAACGTCAACAAACTATCCTCATTAGAAAAGGTTCACACCACATTAGATGAAATAATAGTAGAGGGTAAGTCTAAACTCAGGGAAGAGCTAGATGCAGCGCACCAGAAATACATGAGTGAGTTCGCATATGTGTATGAAGATGTGACGGGTGAGGAGATAGATATTACTGATCCAGATTTTAAGGAAAAGACAAAAGAGAAGGAAAGGAGGCACGATGCAGCTATGGCTACACGAGGTCGCGCTCGCAAGGTAATAGATAAGATAATGTCTCTCATTCACTATGCAGAGGCGTTTGCTGGTTTGATGGATGCTATCTCCACATTACCCGGGAAGTTGTTTGGAGGAAGAACACAAGAGCTTGTGATGGGGTTGATCAATAAGGGAACTCGCAACTACAAAGAAAGAAAAATGTTAGTACAGCAGGTGTTGGCTGAAAAAATGACACAGCTCTACGGCAAGAACTGGGTTAAGGTCGCTAGAAAAAATACTGAAATAAAAGACACTCGCATCTATAGAAAGAAGGAAGAGGCGAACAAACTAATTAAAGAGATTCAAGAGCTGGAAAAAAACCCTGCTAAGAACCTGACTCTTTTGAAACAAAAAAGACGGCAACTACAAGAGATTACTGTTTTCGCCAGCCAAAATCAATTATATTATTTATACAATCAGGCAAAGGACCCCGCTAACCATCCTTCGTTTGAAGAAAAATATGGTACTGAGTACAAAAGGGTGCTTGAAGAAATTGAGGCAGCGCTAGACCCAAAGGTAAAAGAGTGGGCTGATTGGCAGGTGGATGTTTTGTTTCCCCATCTATACGAGCACTATAACAAAACCTACCAGGAGGTTTATAGAACTGACCTACCCTGGAACCAATTTTATTCAGGAAGGATTTATCGTGATGACGCAGGTCCCACACAAGAGTTAGACTTACTGGCTCAGTCCACCGCCTACCAAACTTCCGTGGGGGGCGCCTCCACTAAGATGAGGATAGCCAATAAAAAGCCAATTAAAGATATGGATGGCAATGATGTACTGTTTACATACGTAGATGACATGGAGTATTTTGCTTCTATGGCGGTGCCTTTGAGGGATATCAATAAACTATTTACCAACCCGACGATGGCCAAGGCTATTAAAAGTATTCACGGCGACACCTTAATGAATCTCATTCGGGACTCTATTGATACTATATCCAAGAAAGGAAGGGGAGGAGCACAGGAAGCCGCCTTCATAAATGGTATGACTAATGCTTTTGTGCTATCTAGGCTCGGCATTAACCCAGTGGTGATGTTAAAACAGCTGACCTCTTTTTTGACCTATGCCAATGATATTGGGTTTAAAAATTGGATAAAACACACAGCGTTATTTACAGGAAAAAAAGAAGTTCGCGATACCTGGAAGGAGATTGCAGATAACTCTGTTTATTTAAAAGACCGGTATAGCATCCCCATCACACGAGCCATTGAAACATATAGTGAATCATCTATACAGAGCTTCGTCCCTAAGACTACGTTAAACAAGTATATGAACTTCTTAATGGCTACCACTAAGCTAGGTGATAAGGGTGCAATTTTGTTAGGGGGGCTGCCTAACTACAGATACTATAAGGCGGAATATAAGAAGAATAATCCCAATGCTACAGAGCAAGAGGCAATAGATTATGCTATCCTTAAATTTGAGGATGACACTAAAAACACCCAGCAGTCTAATGACTTGCAGGACAAGGATTACTGGCAGACCAAGGGGGCTTTAGCTAGAGGGTTTAATTTATTTTTAACAACGGTTAAACAGTATTTCCGAAAAGAGATAATGGCCTCGCGCAGCCTGTATAGAAAGACGAAGGCATGGGATAAGAGCGCAGGGAAGGGAACTATAGGAGAGAATATGCGTACATTGTTTGTGTACCATGTTGTGATGCCTGTGTTTTTTCAATGGGTGGCTATGGGGCTCCCCGGGCTGTTTAGAGGGTGGCGAGAGGATGACGACGAAGAGCTGGGTATGGCAGCATTACTGGGTAACATTAACGCCATATTCATCCTTGGGGATTTGTCGGTGGCGATCAAAGACTATGTTACAGATAAACCTTGGGCGGGGAGCACTAAAAATATACCTATTCTTCAGATGATAAGCGGGCTTGCTAAACTTGCTCAACGTGCCTCTAACGCCAAGACAGAGGAGAAGCAGAATGAACTGTGGCTTAAGTTCGCGTTTGAACTAAGTACCGTTACATCTCTTCCCACCCCCACTATCGCCAAGTTGGTGAAAAACATAAATATACTCATAGAGGGTGATGTAGATCCGGGGGAGGCAATAGCCAGGGCGTTCTTGTTTAGCGACTATGCCATTAAGGGACCTCGTAAAAAAGAAAAGAAGCCGAAACGCTTAACACAGGCACAGATTAAGGAGTTCTACCCAGACTTTTATAAGGAGCAACAAAAAATGCTCAAAAAGGGAGAGTATTAAAGATTATCCAGAAGTTCTTTAAGCGTCTCTACGGACTTGTCCAGGGTCTTGGAGTCCTCATCCATTAAGGACTCATAGATAGTGTCTGTAAGCCCCCCAATATCCCTCATAACTATATTAATATAGTTTATCTTATTGGTGTCTTGAGGACGTACAGTCATAGCTTTAACAATTGTTCAGAACATCGCGTATCCTTCTGAGGTTCTTTTCTTCGTCGGGTGTGAGTTCTGGGCGCATAATCCTTTCCACTTCTTTTTGATGGCTAATCTTCCTCATAATCTCGTTGTAATTGGTTTGGCATTTTACAGAACAAAAAGAACGAAGCCGTGTGTTCGCTACTCCGATAAGCAAAGCTACGGATAAGGGCTTTCTTTGGACTTTTGGTGGGGTTAGGAGGGTGCTATGCCAACCACAGTATTTACATTGTTTCATTTTAAAACTTTTTTGTCTAACACAAGGTCTAAATATTGGTCAGAGGTTATGGGTGAAAAATCATACACACTGGTCTCAAAGGTGCTCAGCACCACGAAGTGTACTGAAAAGAACAGGGCGTCATTGTTTTTGTTATGTATCACAAGCCCAAGGATGGTGTCGTTAATGACCACCCTGGTCATGCTATCAATAGAGAAAAGGATGGCATTGATCACCTCCTCAGGATAAGATTCCAGCTTTATGAGGCACTCAATGGTGACAATGATAACACTGTCATCCTCGATATATTTCTGTTGCAAACCCAAAGCTCTCAAGTTCTTGCAACCTATACTCCTGTAACACAGAAAGGTTGCCGTTTTTTGTTTTTATTTCAGAGAATAACACCTTAGACCCCTTGGGCAGTGCTATCAAGTCAGGGATACCATTCTTATTGGTCTTTATTAACTTGATAACATAATACCCCTGGTCCTCTAATTGTTTTATTCTCTTTTTCTGGACTTGTTGCTCTGTCATCAAAACAAAGTTAACAAATCCTCTTTAAAATGCTTCAGCGTGTAGTTCTTCTTCTTTATAACACGCCGGTAAATCTTTTCTTCAATGCCTCCACGGGAGAACACCCAGTACACTTGGTTGTTGGATCGCGTCTTGGTGGTCATGCGGTCACGGCTCTGCCAGTAGGAGGTGGCGCTGAAGTCAATGTTAAAATACACAATGTAGTCAGCCTCCTGCAAGGAGATGCCCTCGCGCCCGCTGACTATCTGTAGGGCGATGTTCTTATCCTTGTCGTTCTTAAACTCCTCCAGGTCGGTGGTGAGCCTGTCCTTGAACACCTCCTTTAACAGCTTCAGCTCTGCCTTGAACTTATAGAACAGGGCTATTTTCTTGCCCGCAAATTTCATATCAATGAAGTTCCCCTTACTATGGTCCAACACGAAGGGCGTCCCCGACTCCAATAGTACGGTGCCTGAGTACATCTGGTGTAGCTTGCTCATCAGCTTCACGCTGGTGTCGGCAAGGATGACATCGCCACTGCCCTGTAGCACCAAATCCCTCTTGAGCCTGTCGCACATACGGTAGGTGTCTGAGTGCATCTTCACCAGCATCACCCCCTCCTGTATCTGTGACTCGAAGCCAGCCTCTTTCTGGGTGTAGTTGATCATGTATGGCTCCATTGCGCCGAGTATCTTCTCTTCCTTCCCATCGCTGTAGTCATTGATGCGTAGCCCATTGATATTCCTCTGCACCACCTCGACATAGTCATCAGCCCACCGATAGAAGTTCTTGTATGTACTGAACGGGTTGGAGGGGTGGCCATACACCTGGTGGTACATCTGCGAGAAGCTCTCCGGGGTGGGTGTCCCTGAAAGGAGTATCAGGCAGCACGGGTGACGCCTCACCAGGTCGCGCACCTGCTTCGCTCTTTTGATAGGTTTGCCCAAGGCACCCATACAGTGTGCCTCATCACATATTATCACGTCATAGTATATGTCGGGAGCCAGCTTATGTAGGCTCTCGTAGTTGATGACCTCCAGGGTAAAGGGGTGGGACCGGGAGGCATAGTCCGAGCGTATGCTTTCGATGGCTTTTTTCTTGGTGACAAACAGCACGTCCTTGGCTTTGAGGTTATCGCATATGCCAAGGCTGGTGAGCGTCTTGCCTGTACGCACCTCCATCGCGAGATATAACAAAGATGAGCGCCTGATGATCTCGGTGCCCTGCTTGATTATCTCTAACTGATAATCCCTGTACTCCATATTAACGTCAGTATTAGGGCTATTATCACACCAACCCATATCATCCCTATCTTGGACTCTCTGCGAGCCCACATGATGATGGGGTTGTGGTGAGTGAAGCGCCCTTTATCGTCTCTCTTCATAGTGTTTGATTAAATTTATTAAACTATCTCTTTGGTGTGTTAATTGGTCGTTCCAGTTTTCGCGTACCGTAAGCCTCCACTGAGCCTCCATATTCTGCTCCTTGCAGTTCTCCAGCAGGCGTACACTGTGCTGCTGGGAGGACTGTGCCACAATATAGCACAGGAAGAAACTGTATAGCACCACTATTACAAAAATTATTATCGCTTTACGCATCGCTTTGTTGTATTTCCCATTCACAATTAAACCAGAGGGAGTCATAACACCATATAGGTGTCTTCTCGCCCACATAACCCCCGCCTATATTGAAATTGAAATGCTCAATAGCATCGGTGCTTGTCATCCCCTGGTCCATCAATATGTTTATAATCTTCCCTACCGAATATATTAACCTGGGTTCTGTAAAGTCACTTGCAACACCAATGATGGCGTCATCGAACCCATCGGCTTTCAAAAACTCTTCTTCTGGGTAGTCTTCAATTATTTCTTGTAGCATTGTTTACATAGTGTTTGCATTTCCAAGAAAGGATGGCAGTCCTCGTTCCCGTCAACAGGACCAAGGAACCCAACCTCTTCAATGGAGATGTCTTTGTTGCATTTATCACATTTAAAGTCGTTCATCATAGCTTACTCTTTGCTTCAAGCACCCGTCCCAGGAGCTTATAGTCAATGGTTACGCCACTAGGGAGATAAGGTCTGTCTTTTGCCTCCCTAACTTTTGCCAGCAGGCGGTAGTTTATCTTTACTTTCATCGTTGAATAGTTTTAAAAATGATTGCCTTACCTTAGCACCGAGGTCTGCATCATTGCTACTATCGGCAATATGCTTTATGGTAATAGCCCCAAGACGTATGAGTTGTTTTTGTATCATCTGTTAAATATAATATAACGTCCCGCGTGGTCGCGTCCTTCAGTCGGCTCTTGCTGTGTCTGGTAGATAGCAAAGGCACGAAGCCAACGATAGAACTTGTTAATGCTTATGGACATCTTTGCCCTTGGTCCAAAGTCGGGGTACTCCTTGATAAAGTCTAGCCAAAGGTCGTGCTTTTTTATTATACTGTTGTAGGTGATGACCGTATTCTCTGGTTCAGTAGACCACTCCCAGAAGGAATGGTCGGTGTCGGCGATGAACTTACGTATCTTTAAATTCTTAAAGTCGCTCTTCACAAGACCTGTCCTTAAAAAAGATTTTAGGTTGCCCACCATATAGTTATCAAAGCGGCACCACTCATCTTCATCCCAGTCGCCAAAGAACAACCGCCCAAACTCTTTGATGGGGGTGTTCTCCTGGGTGTAGAACTGCTTTAGCTCCAGCTCCCACTTGCGTCGCTCGTAGCTGCTGCCCTTACCCTTGATGGCATAGTTAGTGGTGATGACGATCTTGGGGCTCTTGGAAAAGGGGATATAGATAGCGTCCTTGTTCTTTTTCTCCAGCGTGATACCCTCGGTGATGACGCTAAAGAGTCGCTCGAACTCAAAGTTGCGTTTCACATCATCCCATACTAAAATCTGCGAGTCGGCGCTGACAAGCTGGAAGGAGAAGTTCGCATCCAGCGAGGCGGAGTGGGATTTGCCATCAAGGGTGACGGTCTTTTTTAGCTGACCTATGGCATTGACAAACAGCCCCTTGCCGGTGCCACCCTCAGGGTTATCGGAGATTATCTCATCGTTGAGGATCACAGCAGGGCAGTACCCAAGGTTCTTGTATCCGTGGAGCAGGAACCCTACGGTGCTCTCGACAGAGGCGATGGTCTCTGCGTTATCACCAGAGATATTGGAGACAAAGGTCTTGTAGTCGCAGGCATCGGACTTGCAGAACTTAAAGTCCCGGTCTATGACCTGGTCGCTCCACACATACCCGCCAAGGTCGATGTAATCAATGATAGCTACGTCATCTTTAGTGACCTTCACCGCACAGTTTTTGTAATAAAGATACGCCGTATCTCGGTCATCTTGTATGAAATATACGTCAACAGAGGATAGCATGTTGAGGAAATCCTCCTTAAAGAACCGGGTCTTGTCAGCAAAAAAGTTATAGACAGCGATGTCCTCCTGATCAGATAGATACTCAAGGACGAAATCTTTTATCTGGTCCTCAGTGGTATTGTCAATAAGATTGTTAGTAACTTTCACAAACACGAATGATTTGCTCCCCGAAGGAGAGAATTTGTAGAACCCGTTCTCTTCCAAAAACTCCTTGAACAGGTTATGAACAAGGCTCACCTGCCCCTTCTGGCTCTTAGCCCAGAACTCTTTGTTGGAGTCATCTTCTTCTATGCGGTTGATCACTGAGTCGATGACCCCGTCCTCTACCTCTGCGTCTTTGAGGCGAGAACGCACCTCTTTTTTTGGGACCCCCCGCTTTATCTGGTTCTTGATGAGGTCTACCCTATCACTGTCCTCAAAAAATTTCGTGTTGAAGTTCTGGCTTTTCTTATAGGCGCTGTTGATTATCAGGTTTATCTCGCTCTGCTCGAAATCCTCGCTCTCATATTCACCCAGAATATACTCCGCTTGGGTTTTATCGACCCCGAAATCATTGAACGCGGCGGCAAGAATGTAGATATTCTGGTTGCGCTGGTTCGGTCTCATCCCATACTTTACATCCCACCAACGCCTGAGCCTGCGAACAATCTCGCTTTCATCCTCTACCTTTAAGGTGATGCGCGAGGTACGGTGGCTTAAATGCTCGTGCTCTTCAGCATCCATCTCTGTCCAGGTCTTGGAGCTGGGGTTATAGAATAGGAGGGGATCATAGCTTTCATAACATACCCTGGAGATATTCTTACAGGCTTTATCAAAGTGGGGGCTGTTATAATGTTTTTCTAGGGCAAGGAAATAGGATTTGTGATCTTCCTCCTTGGCGGGAATCTTTACCAGAACCTTAAGCCCGTTGCCACTGGGAGACACGAACACCGAGAAGGTGTACTTGTCTTTTGTCAGCTCTTCCTTTTTGGAAAGCATTACCTGTTTCTTTTTGAAGCCATCAAAGTCCAAACAGATAAGGCCACTGTGCTCTATGATGGAGTTGTCAGCACGCTTGTTGAAAGACCCACTGAAGCATATGGCTGGAAGCTCTTGCTTGAGGCGGTTACGTGCCTCCTTGTCCTTCTCTGTGCGTATCTTTTTGCACAGTACCTTGGACGAACCATCCTTGATGCGCTTAAGGATGACCTCCACAGGTACATGGAACGGAGTGGAGGTATCCATAATAGACTGGAAGATAGTTGTAGTGAAAGTCGTATCCATTGGTTAAAAAATAATGGGGGGAAGAATGTCCTCCCCCCATAGGTGATTAGAAGGGTAGGTCATCGGTGGACTCCTCTTGGGGTGCCTCCTTCTCCACTGGCTCCGGCTTGGTGGCTTTAGCCTTGTCTTTATCAGGCTTCCATGTATCTACGACTAGGTAAGGCCCATTCTCCCCCTCTAAAATTTGGCACTTCAGTTGCTTTTGTCCATTGTACTCTGTTAATAGGTGCGGGTTTTCCTTGGCGAACTGCACAAGCTCTTTGAGAGTTATTATTAAGGTGCCTTTCGCAAAGTCGGGACTCCCCTCGCGAGGGGGGAAAGTTCGTAGTCCCTTGGGATATATTCGTTCTGCCATAATTATTATAGTTGTTCGTTAATAAAAAATTGATTTATATCCTCGGTAGCGTTACCTCCGAAGAACTTTTGGTACACATCCAGGGCACGCCCGACTTTCTCTTTGCCCCTATCCAAGAACTCCTCTGAACAGGTAAACAACCCCATCCTATAGGTGTTCTTTTCAATGACAATAAAGATCATCGGCTTGCCAAAAAGCTGGTTGTACAACCACGCCTGGCTGTCATAATTGTACTTGCGAGCAGAATATTTGAAGTCATCAATGGAAG
>CEPX01197832.1_pt1 | contig 12643 bp, 14 predicted proteins | sample 361361 | NCBI WGS metagenome assembly CEPX01 (sample SAMEA2619974, study PRJEB7988) | marine metagenome | biome: marine biome (ENVO:00000447); feature: mesopelagic zone (ENVO:00000213) & marine oxygen minimum zone (ENVO:01000065); material: "saline water (ENVO:00002010), including plankton... | reverse complement strand
TTCTTTTTAACCAAGTTTTTTTCATTTGATCTTATATAATAATTCTTGACCAACATTAGTAACTAATTCAAGTTGCAAACCACGTTCCAAATCTAAAGTCGACTCCGGAGCTAAAGCATAATAATAAACTGGAACAGCTTCTAATAAGCCTGGTAATAAATCTATAAGTGAGTCATTACGTGATAAAGCTTCAAATGAATGAATTACTCTACGGTCTGGAAAAAAAAGTTTATCTTTACGAACAGTAACTATCACTGCTTCTGGTTCCGTTAATTCAATGACCTTTGAAGCATTTTCTTTATAAGAAACAATCCGATTGCGTACTGGCAAAATACTATCAGGTTTTTTCTGTAATACTAAGTTGGCAGAACTATAAAATAAAAAAACTAGCAATAGGAATAAAACGATATTACGAAAACGACGTTTTACAAAATTAGTTAAAAAAATTAAACCAATAGCGACAAACGGCAAAGCCAGTAAATAAAGTGGTAGCCAGTATCTGACATACGAAAGTCCTAAAGTATTTAAATGTACGGTCAGTAAATCAGTAAACAGCCAGCTACCGTAATAAATAATAAGCCAACCAAAAATAAATAGACTAATACCCATGTAACCAAAGATTTCAATTTTTTGTTTACCGGTTTGAGTTAAAAAAGCAACTAATCCCAGTATTGCTAAAAGTGACAGCCACCACAAATTTGATAAGTAGTGATTCCAAAAATTTAGAACCGCAGTGGTCGGATGAAAGCCAAAAGGTAAAATTAATGATTTAGCAATTTGGCAACTGTGACAAATTGATTCTGACCCTGCGTCAAGCTGACTGTAACCAGAGGTTAGAAAATTACCATAAATACTTTTTTGTTGATAAATTGCTGGACTAAAAACTATGACAGCCACCGCTAAAAATAAAATTATTTTAGTAAAACTTATTTTACTTCTTAAATATACAAAAATAGAAGCATAAGTAGCCATTAGCCAAATAATTTCTGCAGGCCTAATAGCTACAGCCAAACCAGTCAACAAACCAGATATTAATATTTGCGATAAGCTTAATTTATTACCTCTAAATAAAAAATAAATTGCTACTAAAATTAATGAAACAAAGGCGACATTAGGTAACATTGAAGTAACCGAATAGTACCACCAGGCCGGATGAGCCAGCATCAGAATAGCAGCTAAAAAAGCTATTTGATTATTAAAAATTCTTCTGATAATACCGTAAAATGCTAAAACTCCTAAAATTGAGAGAATCGGCGTAAAATAGATTATCGCTTTAGTGCTAAATATTTTTGCTAAAGTGCCATAAAATAAAATTAATCCTAAAAAACTACCAGGCACTAAGGCGCCATCGTCACGGACATTAAAACTTCGGGGATGAATTTGATTCTTAGCAATTATATTTAATGGTTCATCAATGATTAGTTGACCAGTTTGGGCATAATTGACTGACCAAAAATAGTTAGTGGTCTCGTCAGGCCAATCAAAACGATGGCTAACATTAGCTTCGGTTCGTCCTGGTGTCACCAACCAAAAATAAACACCCCCCATCAAGATGCTTAGAAAAACTAAAATAAAAATCTGCTTTTTAACCATGTTCTAATTATAGCAAAAAAAGCTCTTTTTGTGATAGAATGAATGTATTAAAATAAAATTCCCATGGAGGAAAAGATTACTAAAGTAAAATATTTATCTGTCACTTTAATATTAGGTTTAATAGTGACTTTTAATTTTTTAAGTTTGTACAATCAAACAATTGGCCTACTAGCGGGCCTGGCTTATATTATTTTTTACAGTTTTATTTTTGGCTCAATTTTTATTAGTCAAAAACCTTGGCAGTCACTATTTGGTCTGCTTTTTTTTATTTCCCTAGTATCAATCGTTAGTGCTTTGGCTATTTATTTCTACAAGTTTAATGACATGTTCTTCATAATTTTAATTTGGATAATTCCCCTGTTTCTCATTAATCCTTATTATAAAATTAGACCCCAAGAAAAATTTTCCTTGCCCAAACTTTTAAAAAAATATTTAGAAAAAGTTAGGCATCGTAAAGAACATAAATTACATTTTCTGCTGGTTATTCTGTATCTGGTTCTAACTAGTCTGAATTTTATTTTATTATTCTATGGTCAAACCATAGAATCAATTCAAGCTCCCTGGCAAGTGGTTCCCAGTGTATTTTTATTAATATATTTCTTGGCCACTCTTTGTTTATTAATCTATGTGTTTAATGCTAAAAGGACAAAATTGCCTTTAATCTTAATAAGCATCCACACTTTTTTAAGTAGCTCCATTGCTTTAATAGTATATAAAATTGGCTACGGTTTCGACCCCTTCATTCATCAAGCCACCGAAAAGATTATCAACCAAACTGGTTCAATTGACCCAACACCTCTTTATTACTTAGGACAATATGGGTTGGTAGTTTTTTTACATAAATTAACTTTAATTGATTTAGTAATACTTGATCGGTTATTAGTACCAGTATTATTTTCTCTATTATTACCATCAATTACTTTTTATGTTTTTAGTAAATGGATTCCCAAAAATTATGCTTTGATTTTATCCTTAGTTACTTTGATTATCCCCTATTCAAGTTTCATCATGACTGCCCCCCAAAATTTGGCAAATCTTTTTTTTATCATTACTATTTTGCTTTCCCTGCTTTATTTTAGAAACCAACTACCGGTGTCAATTCTTTACTTATTAACTATTACCACTTTGGTGATTCACCCCCTAGCCGGTATTCCATTACTGATCACGGTTTTGCTAATCAATCTATTTAAAATGATGTATTCCAGTTATATAAAATCAATGAGTCTTTATTTCTTTGCCTCGTTGGTCTTTGTTTTATTTTTACCATTAGCATTTATGATTAATGGTTCTAATCTAAAGTTATCTATGCCAATATTTTCCAAAGTTGATTTCCCTTTACCTGTTTGGCTGGACCGCTTTGATCTACCACTTAATTTAGTTTATTTAATCAACTTTAATCAGGCGATCTTCGCTGGGTTGATTATACTAATTGGCATAGTTTATATTGCCAAAAATAATTTGTTAAAAAACAATGCCCCCTATCTAATGGCCGCCTTTATAATTTTTTCCAATTTTATTATTACCAAGTATTTTTTAACCTTTCCGGACTTAAGAATTTTTGATCAAAACTCTTTTGTCAGTCGTTTATCTGTCCTGACTTTTTACACTTTGCTCCCCTTCTTTTTAATTGGGCTTTACGTAACTATTAAAAATGTCTGGACAAAAGATATTTATTTAAAATCATTTTTGGTACTTACTCTGGCTGGCGGGCTGACAATCTCGCTCTATCTTTCCTATCCTAGATTTAATCAATTTGAACCAGCTAAATTTTTCAGTTTATCACAACACGATATTAACGCGGTTAATTTAATTGAAAAAACTGCTTCACCTCAACACATTGTCTTGGCTAACCAAATGGTTGGTGTTGCTGCGATAAAAGAATTTGGTTTTAAACAATATTATGACAATCAATTCTTTTACTCAATGCCCATGGGTTCTCCTCGAACCTTTTATGATCATTTCTTAGCTATGACCCATGAAGGTGCAAAAAAACAGACTATGGAGTCTGTGATGGACGAAGCCGGAGTTGATGAAGCCTATTTTGTGTTAAACAGCTACTGGCGAGATTTTGATAAAATTGCAACACAGGCACGACAATCAGCGGAAACGGTTTATGATATTGATGAAGGTAAAATCTTGATTTTTAAGTATATTAGGTGACTCTGTTTTCCTTCTGTCATTCTGAGACCTCCTCTATTGTCATCCTGAGCGAAGCGAAGGATCTCTGGTGTTAAGACGTAAGTAATATCACCAGAGATTCTTCGGCCTTCGGCCTCAGAATGACAGGAGGAAAAAATGTTTTACACAAGCTTAGTGAGTTGTTTAATATAATTCGCCACCGAGAAGTTTCTGATGGACACAAAACAATTCTTGCGAAGCTTTTCAATATTTTCCGGATGATTTAAAAAGTGTTCCAATACTTCAATTAAAATTTTCTCATTACCGGGCACGAAAGTAAAACCATTATAATCGTCTTTTACAATCTCCGACACTCCCCCAATGTCCGCGGCAATCACTGGAACATTAGCCACCAAACTTTCATCAATTACTTTAGGTGAATTTTCATAAACCAATGACGGCACTATCGTTAAATCCGTCTGACGATAATGCTCGGCCAACTTCGGCTGTTCAACATGGCCAATTAAATTAAACCGTTGATCATCTTTAATCGCTTGCTTAACATCTTTTTCCGCGCCACCAGAACCAATAATCTTCAACTGCCAATTAGTGGGGGTTATTTTTTTAAGCGCTTCAATTAAAAATAAGATGCCTTTAAACTTTTCCAGCTGGCCAATAAACAGTAAATTAATTTTCCGGTTACCAATATCTTCTTGATCTTCGCGTTTCTCTACTTGTTTAAATACCACTGGATTGGGCATGATTAGCTTTTTAGATTCATAAAAAAATCCTCGGGCTTGGTAATAACCTTGAAGCCAACGCGATGGTGAAATTACAATATCGGGATTGCCAAACAACCGTTTAATGGTTTTCTCATAAACTTTGTCGATAATAAAGAAAGGTTTTTCCACTCCAAAGATAATTAAACCAGATGGTCTTGATAACTGAACATCGTGAACCGTGTGAATGTGTTGAATTTTTAAACTCTTAATAGCCCTGGGTACCAAATAACCAATCCCTTTTAGATTATGGCTCATCACCACTTTTGGCTTTTCTTCCCGTAAAATCTTTTTAACTGAAAAATAAGAACTTAAATTAAAAACATCCAACGGATGCCAAAAAATACGTAACCAAATCGGCCGCTTGTTAATGTCTAAAAAAGAAAAAATATTAAGCGGCGTAATCCGGTGAATGGTTAGGTTGCCTTCCTTGCTAACTCCCTTTTTTCGGCCAACAGTAATTAACACCACTTCGTGCCCCAACTTCAAAAGCTCGTGGACAATAATTTCCACCACCACTTCCGCTCCCCCGCGAGTGTAAGGTTTATATAAGCTATGTATTAGACAGATTTTCATAAATAGTTTATAAATAATATATACTTTAGCCAAAAAAGTCAATAAATTTTATATATCTACTAGTAATCAACTTAATTAATAATTAAACATAAAATTATGTCCAAAGAACAAGGTCCATCTCCTGAAGAAATGGGTATAAAAAATGAAAATTCTGATGATGCAAAATTAAAAGAGTTTTGGGATCAGTATTCTACTGAAGAATTAAAAAGAGCAATTGAACCAGGTGATCCTATGGATGATATGTGGGGTATGACTCCAGATGCTGGTGAATTAGGTGAAGATTTCAATCCAACTAAAAGTAGTAAAGATGTTGTAAATAAAATTTTAGAAGAAAGAGGAGAAAATGTTGATAATTAAATAAAAAAATGGATCAAAAACAACAAGAACAATTAGAACAACAACGACAAACCTGGGATAAATTTTCCGCTGGTTGGAAAAAATGGGACGAGCTTTTAATGAGTAAAATGCGTCCGGTTAGTGAGGCCTTAATTGACTCTCTCACCATTAACGACAATGACTCTATCCTTGATGTTGCTTCCGGCACTGGCGAACCAGGTTTAACTTTAGCTAAAAAATTTCCTAATGCCCGAGTTACTGGCAGTGACTTGTCCGAACAAATGGTCAAGATTGCCAATGAACATGCCAAACAAAGAAATATTGCCAATTACTTTAGTGTTCATGCTGATGCTTCTAACATGCCCTCTTTTGAAGATAACCAGTTTGACGGTTTGATTTGTCGCTTTGGTATCATGTTTATGCCCGACCTGGACGGTTCGCTAAAAGAAATGGTTAGAGTGGTTAAACTAGGAGCTACCTTTTCCGTCGCTGTTTGGGCGGCACCACAATTTAATGATTTGTTGACCACTATTGGTAAAATTGTTAGACATCAATTAAATATACCGGAACCTCCAGTAGACGTACCTGGTATATTTCGCTGTGCTCAAGAAGGTTTTACTTCAGGTAAGCTGGAGACGGCCGGACTTAATGAAGTTAAAGAATTTGAAATTGAAGGCGTTTCTGATTTTGATTCGCCAGAACATTACTGGGAAGTGATGTCCGACATTGCCGGACCAATCATGGATGCCTTGAAAAAAGCCGATGAAGAAACTCAACAAGTAGTTAAAAAAGCAGTTTTGGAAGCAGCCGAAAAATTTGTGGTTGACGGCAAGGTAAAATTAAACTGGAAAGCAATTATTGCCACCGGAATTAAATAAAAGAAAAAGGGTAAGTACTCTAAGAGCACTTACCCACATGGAATCCTTGAGGCCGTTACAGGCAGTGACGGGGTCGGATTAGCTAAGTTGCGGTATTTCACACCATTGCTGGTTACCCTCCCGAGGAGGACAATTGCGACTAGCTGTTTCCCAGAGAAAACAGTTCACAGTCTCCCGCATATTCTAGGAAGTAGCCATCCCCTCAATAGGACCAATGCTAGGGATTCGAACCCTAGTACGACCAACCACTGTTTCCATGATGCTAAGATATTATTCTAAATTTTAAAAAAAGTCAAGGATAAAAAAAGGCCCAACTACGTTAATTCGTAGTCGGGCTTAATGGTTGTACGGATTTACAACTCTATTCCTTGTTGCTCCGCCCATTCTCCTAGGGTCAGGTCTCCAGTGTGTTCTTCGTAGAAACCAAACTCTGGATATTCCGTTATACTGGGATTCTGCTTGGCCTTCTTAAGGGCTTCAACTTTTTTATCGCATTTAGCGACAACCAGTTCTTGCCACTCTTCTTCCGTGTCGATAACTTCACCGACCTGTCCGGAAAAACCAAATTTTGGCCACTTTGCCATTGCACGCTCCTTTCTGGTCTAGTCAAAAACCTCGTAGACCTTCTTGGCTTCCAGAAGAATTCCATGCCTGCGCGCTATCAAAAGTACGAACTCCTCGGTCAAGTTGCGACCGCCGGTGGTAGTGCGATTATGCTCCTCTACACCGTTGAAGAATTCATCTTGCTCGGGATCAAAGCATGGCTCTTCAGGATCTCCTTTGGTTAGATCCCATACCTGGACAAAAGCACCAACGGCCGGATGGTGATCGACACCAAACGCCATGGCAAACTGTGGGCCACTGACAACTTCGCGACTCATTGGCAATCTCCTTCTCGGTTAAACCAGAATTAAATTCCGGTTAAGTTTGATTCTGCTGCCTTGAGGAATCTTTTTAAATTCCTTTTTATACGTTGCATACTGTATTGCGGTCTGGTACCAAGTTGACCAACGAAGTTCATAATCACGGCCAGCTGGGTCGTAAATTCTTTTCAACTCTTCCTTGAGTTTACGCCCGTACCAGCAATTCCTGGCAAAGGCTAAGCCGAGGAGCCAGTAGGCTGGTTCCAAGGTTAATGGCCCGGCAGGAACTGCGGGTATGGAAACTTCACCAGTGACCCAGGTTCTGTTTATCGGCGCGCCGATAAAGTGCCTGGCTATAACCACGTTTCTCCCGGCAGCTTTTATTCCTTCGGCAAAGCTTAAGATGCAGCGATGCCGTGGCATCCATCCACCGAGTGCTTCGCCTAACTCTTTGGCTGGGTCAAAAAACCAAGCCTCACCGCGGGCGTTAGTCACCAGTACTGAACGCTCATGTTGAGCAAATCCACTTCTAACAATAATGATCTGGTTCTTCAGTCTCTGTTTCATTCCAATATCCTCCGTCAAGCTCCCACTTGAAAGAAGGAGCTGGTGTTGTTGTGCAAACAGGTTGTAAGGTACTTCACTAAATACGTCAGAATTCGCAATACTAATTTACCTGGTTTAGATTCTATATTGTTAGCTATATTTTTAGCTAGATAGAATACTAAAAGTTAATATTTTAGGTAAAAAAATAAGCGAATATCAAACAATTCACTATACACTATTTTACCAATTTTGTCAATGTTTTGTATCTCTTTTCTTCTGTATTAACTGCAAAACAATAAAGGCAATAATACCAAGGGCATCAATACCAACATCCATAATACTACCAACACGTCCCAGAACAAAAGATTGATGCCATTCATCAAAGCCGGCATATCCAATGGCAAAAATAAAAGCGACGAATAATGATCGCTTGATGCCTAGACCAATACCTTTGAATGCATTAAATACTAAATAGGCTAAAACAAAAAATTCTGCACCATGGGCAATTTTTCGAAAAATTAAATCCCAGACTGGCTGTAGTTCTGATTTTAAATCTGGTTGAGCTGACAGAAAATAGATCAAGTGCATCCAAAAGTAGATGAGTACAAAGTTGATTATTTTTTTCATACAATTAAAGCTTAGTAAAAATAGAAATATAGTTCAAAAAAATTTAAAATTCAAAATTTCAAATTTCAAATAAATTACAAATACCAATGATCAAAACTTAAAAATAATGATGAAAGTATATTTGTAATTTTGGATTTTGGATTTATTTAGAATTTGTAATTTTGGTTTTTGGATTTAACCCATTATAAATCTCATCAAGCTGCTCCCCAATAATCTTCCAGTCATATTTGGCCTTAACTTTACGTCGGCCAGCTTTGCCAAATTGTAATGCTTCGTCTGTGTCAGTCAATAAATAATTAATCTTATCGGCTAATCCTTCAACATCTTTTGGTTTAACTAATAAACCATTAACATCTTGAGTGACCACACTACGAACACCAACCAAATCAGAAGCAATCACTGGTTTACCACAAGCCATTCCTTCAACCAAGGCTAAACCAAAAGCTTCGGACTTATCTATAGACGGTAATACTACAACGTTGGCTAAATTGTAATACTTTGGTAAATCTTCATTGGAGACGTATCCAGTAAACACGGTCTTAAATTCCATTTTAAATTGAGAGGCTAAATTAAAATATTCTTCTTTTAATTCTCCAGAACCGACGATTACCAGCTTCCAACTATAAGTCGTGTCACGTAAACGGCTCATTGCTTCAATTAAACCTTCTATGCCTTTAAAGTAATGAGCTTTATCTAAACCACCAACAAATAACACAACTTTATCTTCTGGTTTAATTTCATGTTTGGACATTAAAGTCTGACTTTTGTCTTGTGGCTGAAAATTACTTGTATCAACACCATTAGGTACTTCAATAAACTTGTTTGGCTCTTTAGCCGCCAACTTGGCTAAGTCAGAATTTTTACCATAATCCATGGAGGTAAAAATAACTTTATCAACCATCTTAACAATCCTAGGTAATAACAAGATTTTATGAATTTTAAAAATTAATTTGAATAAACCTTCACCAACCACGTCCATGTGATAGTGCAAGACAATTTTTGCTCCCCGCTTTTTAAACTTGCGTTTATAAAACCAGATAGTTTCCGCTCCACCAAAAAAGGGATAGTGAAGATGAATAATATTAAAGTCCTTAAGCATCCAATGTAAGGCCGGGACAAAGGCGGCATTACCATACTTAAGAAGCGGCTTAATCCGCTTGATTTTTAGCTCTGTAAGCTCCTCTTTAAAGTCTTTGGCCTTATTATACTGTGGGGTGAAAATAGTGACGTCATGGCCTAATTTTGCCAGTTCCAGAGCATTTGAGGCAGCGACATTACCAATACCACCAGCATATGGCGGAAGAGTTGGCGTGATAATAGCAATCTTCATAATTTTACTTAGTTATTCTAACCTATATTTTAATAAATATCAATGATTTTAGCTAAAATTAGCTACTTATTCTCACTATCTATTGACAAAATATTAAAAAGTGGAAACAAAAATCACAAACAAATACATCCGCAAGGATGAAAACAAGGAGAATGCCTTATGGCAATTACTGCTGATGACACCCGTGTTGGGAATGGCAAAGTGACTGATGAAGAGTCAACCGTAGTCTGCCCTTGCTGCGCGGGAATCATGACGGAAGACCCTGACACCCCGAACGGTATGGGTGTCAAGGGCTACTATGATTGTCCGGTGTGTGGCTTTAGTCACGAGAGTTACCTGCATACGCAGGGAGAAGACGCCGAGATAATACGCCGGGGAGTGGTCTATATGGACAAACTCGCGGCGGAAGCAGAAAAGGGACGAGGATCTTAGCGAATGCTCGATCTTATCGAGAACTCCGAAGAAAGACCCTAAGCTGCCTCTCCCCCCCCCGGACCCCACCTGATCACGAAAAGTGTGACGGTGGGGTTCTTTTTTTACCTAAAATTATTAAATTAAAATCATTGGATGAATTTAAAACAATCTGCTATAATACAAACGCTAAAAAATAATAATTTATTAAGAAAGGATAAAACAATGATTAAAATAAATGAACAAATTCCTGATTTAGAGTTTGAAATATTTCATAATGATGAAGAAAAAAAAGCTAAGTTATCTGACTATAAAGGCAAATGGTTAATTTTAGTATTTTACCCGGCAGATTTTACTTTTATTTGCCCCACTGAATTACAAGAGCTAGCTAAACATTATGAGGAATTTAAAAAATTAGATGCCGAAATTATCAGTGTTAGTACTGATACTGTCTTTGTTCATAAAGCCTGGCATGATAATTCCGAGGCAATTAAGCAAGTACAATACCCAATGGCGGCTGACCCAACTGGAAAAATTTGTCGTGCCTTTGGAACTTACATTGAAGACGAGGGGCTTTCATTGCGAGGTAGTTTTATTATCGACCCTGATGGTTATCTAAAATCTTCCGAAATTCACGATAACAGCATTGGCCGAAGTGCCAAAGAACTCTTACGAACTCTTCAGGCTGCTAAATTTGTCAAGGAACACAAGGGACAGGTGTGTCCGGCCAGCTGGGAACCAGGCGAAGATACCTTAGAACCAGGTATGGATCTTGTGGGTAAAATATAAATATACCTCACAAATAAAATTAACATCGTATGAGCGCTAAAAATCAAATTTCTAATCTCCTGGCAAAAGCTGATGTTAAAATTAACGGAAAACGTTCGTGGGATATTCAAGTAAAAAACGAGGCTTTGTACAGTCGATTAATGTCGCAAGGTTCAATGGGCCTCGGTGAATCGTACATGGATGGCTGGTGGGAATCTGCTGAGCTGGATGAATTTTTTTCTAAAATTTTATCTGCTGATTTAAGTTCACAGATTAAACCAAGTCCGGCATTAATCTTTTCTTACCTTAGGAGTAAAATGTTCAACCTACAGAAAAGCTCTCGAGCTTTCCAGATTGGCGAAAGACACTACGATGTCGGCAATGATTTGTACCAAGTAATGCTGGATAAACGAATGGTTTACACTTGTGCTTATTGGGACAAAGGGGCAAAAAATCTAGATGCTGCCCAGGAAGATAAACTTGATCTAGTTTGTAAAAAAATGAAATTTAAAAAGGGCCAGCGGGTATTAGATATTGGCTGTGGCTGGGGTAGTTTTGCTAAATATGCCGCTGAAAAATGTGGCGTCAAGGTTGTTGGGGTAACAGTGTCTAAAAATCAAGTAAAATTGGGGAACAAATTATGCAAAGGCTTACCAGTTGAATTAAGACTGCAAGATTATCGCGAACTAAATGAAAAATTTGACCACATTGTATCCTTGGGAATGTTTGAACATGTTGGTAAAAAAAATTATAGAACATACATGGAGGTGGCTTCAAGAAACTTAAAAGATAATGGACTTTTTTTACTACAAACTATTGGTAGTAATTTATCAACCAAATCACTCGATCCCTGGATTGAAAAATATATTTTTCCTAATTCAATTCTGCCATCAATCTCAGAAATTGCCAAAGCCTCCGAGAATATATTCATCATGGAAGATTGGCACAATTTCTCTTATGATTATTATCTAACTCTAAAAAGCTGGTTTAATAATTTTGATTCACACTGGGATGAACTTAAACAAAATTATGATCAACGGTTTTACAATATGTGGAAGTATTACTTAAAATCAACCGCCGGTGGTTTTAAGTCCCGTTCTATCCAGCTGTGGCAAGTAGTACTGTCTAAGCACGGTGTTACTGGTGGTTACAAGTCGGTGAGGTAAAATATTGTTCATAACATTACCATTTGTCATTGCGAACCCCGCGTATGCGGGGTGAAGCAATCTCTGTCTATAGAGATTGCCACGTCGTCCCGCTAAAGCGGGACTCCTCGCAATGACAAAAAGAAAAGAATATGCCTTTTATTACTGTTTACACAACCAATAAAAACTTGGCGGAAGCTAAAAAAATTGCTAACTCTTTACTTAAACAAAAGCTGATTGCTTGTGCGAATTTTTTTCCAATCAAGAATATGTATTGGTGGAAAGGTAAAATAGAAAATGATAATGAAGTTGTCAGTATTTTAAAAACTCGTAAAGAAAATTGGAATAAAGTAAAAAACCAAATAAAAAAACTTCATTCTTATGAAGTCCCGTGTATTGAAAAATTTAATGTTAGCGCTAACAAAGATTACGAAAACTGGATTATCAAATCTACCAAAAAATAATTTTTCTAATTATTTGCCAATACAAATTAAAGATTGGGTTGGCAACATACTTTAACAACGGATTCTGAACATCTTGAAAATCTATTGTGCCGACAAACCGTTTGGTAATTTTTTTATCACTAACCTCCCTAATTTTTTGAGCCTTAGTTCTGGCTTTAGATATTTTTATCCAATTAATTGGATTTAAAAAATAGCCATAAACTTTTAAA
>CEPX01125111.1_pt1 | contig 12643 bp, 15 predicted proteins | sample 361361 | NCBI WGS metagenome assembly CEPX01 (sample SAMEA2619974, study PRJEB7988) | marine metagenome | biome: marine biome (ENVO:00000447); feature: mesopelagic zone (ENVO:00000213) & marine oxygen minimum zone (ENVO:01000065); material: "saline water (ENVO:00002010), including plankton... | reverse complement strand
ATTGTTGGGAAATTCGGTTGTTTTTGTGGAGAATGATAGGGATGCACTTGAGGTTTTGCGTCGGAATTTGGCTGAGTTTGGGGATGGGTTTGAAAGTGAGGTTGTCGACGGTGATATAGCTGACTTTAGACGACAAATCGATACAGTTATTATGAATCCACCGTTTGGGACACGGCAAAAACATGCAGATAAGATGTTTTTAGAGAAGGCTTTTTCTCTTGCTGATGTTGTTTGGAGCTTTCATAAGACTTCGACTCGGGGGTTTGTTGAGGCTATTGCTAAGGACTCTGGTTTTGTTATTGAGCGGTCGATTGACTATGATTTTCCTCTTAAGAAATCGATGAAACATCATACAAAAAAGGTTGAGAAGGTTAAGGTTACTGCATTTCGTTTTGTTAAGGTGAAGTAGGTTATTTTTTCTTGGGAATTTTTTGGGAATGATGAGAATGTAGTTTTGACGACGACAAAATAGTGTTTGAGAATGTCATTCCCAGGCTGGGAATGTGTTGGGAATGAGATATTTTGGTAATTTTTTTGTTTTATTTTTTATTTTACTCTTTCAATTTGATCTAATGTGTATGATTGAGGAGTCCATATTTCTAGGGTTTTAAAATCTCCTTGGTAGTCTGATAATAATGTTGTGGATAGGTAGTATGTATAAAATGCTTCATCTAGTTGATCATTTTCATTGCCTTGTAATCCTTCTTCGTGTAATTTCTTTCTTAGATCTTGGCCATAGTTTTCTCTGAGACCTTGAGGTGATGTTGGAAATATGTCTCTGATAAATATGAAGGGATGATCTAGCGGCAGTCTTAGTAAAACTTCGTCAGATGTATATTCCATGAGTCTTTCAAACTCTCCACATGCTTTCCAATCAGATGCCTCTTGATCTTTGACGCCTACAGTGTATCCGTAGAATGGAACAATATCTTCAAAGCCATCTATAGGAAATAGTTCAAAGGGGGCTGAATTTGGTTTAAGTATTTGGTCTGCTCGGATTTGTTGCCATTTCTTTTCTGAAGTATAATGATACATTTCTTTCATTTGATTCAAGAATTAATTGTGTTTTATAAATGGATAACATAGAAAACCTTATAAATAACGTCATAGTTCTTATGGGTATGGAATTAAACGTTCTTTTGGAGAAGAAGAATAAGCTTATTGTGCAGGTGAAAGAGGGAGATCACACTCTCTGTAACGCTTTGCGGAATGAGTTGAATTCAGATAGCCATGTGAAGAATGCTGGGTATACTATAAGACATCCTTTGGTTGGTATTCCACGATTGATCGTTGAGACTGATACTTCTAGTACACCTAAGAAAGCTTTATTGGCTGCTAGTGGTCGGTTGAAGAAGCGGAATGAAGCTTTGAAAAAGGCTATTAGTAAGAGTATAAAGTAAGTTCTTGATTTGTTATGGTTTTGGTTGTGTTTACTATGTTGTTCCTAACACAGTTGGACTTGGTGGTTCCTATAGGGAACCTGCCCTTCTACGTTTCAGGGCATTAGCCTGAAACGTAAGGGCAACGTCCAACTGTGATGTGGTGCTTTGACGTCGTCAAAGGGGTGTATTTTAGCTATTATCTAGGGGTGAAAAAAGGGGTGTTTGCCTAGTGCCTAACTCTAGGTTGGGGTGTTTTAGGAGACTTTATAATGAGAAGTTATGTCAAGATATTTCTAAGAGTGTAGGGGACGATCTCTACTAGGCAGATCTTTCTATTTGGGTGAGCTTGGTTGTATTTGTGGATGTGGTCCTCAGTAAAAAGGCGGGATTTGCTTTTTGGTGTTTTGGCAAAGAAATCCTTGCCGCAGGATTCCTTATTTGCAAGACAATGATTAGTTCCGAGACCCTGAACTGCAAGAGGGGATGATGTTTTTCCAATGTAAGATACTATGGTATCATTTCGCCATTCTATGATTTGTTTCTCTTCATCTGTGTAGGTGTGTGATGCTCTCTTTACCCATGGTCTACTCCACTTGTACTTTTCTTGATATTGGATGTGATACTCAACGTATCGTTCTGTCTCAGGTCCAAGAATAATCCAATCTCCTCTTGCTGCACCGCATCTTAGGGCTCCGTACTTTCTTAATATTGCATCGTAATCTGGTTCTTTTCGTTTTGCAGTTTTTTTTGCAGCAAAATACCTATCTTCAGCTTCATATACATCTGGGTGGATTCTCCACCTTTTCAAGAATCTTGGTATGGGGTGGGTTGCCTGGGCAACTGCGAAGTTTTTCCTTGCTTCTGTTAATTCCTTCTCTCTTTTTGGTTTGTCATTATGCCATCTTTCTTTGTAGTGGTTCCATTTTAGTGCAGTCTCTGGAGTGGCGCATTCAGCATAGATAGTTGGTTTAACAAGTTTTTGGGTAAGATCATTCACTATTTTGATAATATCCTTTTGGCAGTTCATTACTATAGGGTCTGAGCCGTCAGGTCCTGCATGTTCTTGCAATATATGTAGGAGGACAATCTTTGCGTCTTCTTGGAAATGGGGGATTATTCTTGCTGCACCTTCTATCTCTTCTGGGAAGTTATCCATGAGGTAACAGGCATCAATTGGTTGAGGAGTTGGTGGCTGGATAAATTTTGGAATGGCTATTTTTGCTTCAAGGGAATTAGAGAGTGCAAAGGCTCCTGCAAAGGATAGGATAGCTGCATTTGTAGCATCTCTTCTAGTGAGTTGCCATTGTTGTGGATTATCTTGTGATATCATACAAATATGGAGTTTTATGGGGTTTATAAAGACATGTTTTTGGGTTTGCGTAAGCTTTATTAAAGACCTAGTGCCTAAAATTGTCATGGCTTATATTCGTGTCAAGAAGATTAAGGACAGAGAGTATGCCTATCTTGTAAAGACTAAGTGGATTAAATCGAAGCAACAGCCTAAGCAGTCTGTGAGTAAGTATCTTGGTAGGGTTATGTCTTTTACTGATCCTGTTTCAGTTGATTTTTGGAGTTTTATGGGAAAAGATGTAGATGGGTATGTGAGTAATATGGAGAAGGGAAAGGTGGTTGGAGATCTTGTGCGATGGGAGTTTAAGAAACATGGAATTGAGAAGGTTAGTTTTGGGAATAAATCAGTTAAGATGGGGAAGAAGGATATTACGCTGAAAATGAATGAAGGGTTTTTGAATGGGCATACACTTAAGGAGTTGTTATCCTATAAACAGCCGAGAGGGAGTGAGGATGGCTATGATTTGGCTAAGCGTTTTGTGGATGCAGGGATTAAGATTCCACAAGAGTTATTTATAGAGGTGTTTAGTAGGAAAATATTTAAATGATGGTAAAAATGGAGTTTTGATAATGAAAGCAACTGAAAGTAGGATCCCTAAGCACGTTGGAGTAATATTAGATGGTAATAGAAGGTTTTCTAAGAGATTAATGATGAAACCTTGGAAAGGTCATGAATGGGGTGCTCAAAAGGTTGAGAAGCTTCTTGATTGGGCTATGGAATTAGGTATTAAGGAGTTAACGTTGTTTTGTTTCTCTGTGGAGAATTTTAGTAGGCCTAAAGTAGAGTTTGACTATTTGATGGGTGTATTTGATAAAGAGTTTACTAAATTGCTTTCAGATGATAGATTGGAGAAGAATGGGGTTCGTTTGAATTTTATTGGTAGAACGTATATGTTTCCTAAATCAGTTCAGGAGAAGATTAAACAGTTAATGGAGATGACTTCAAAGCATAGTAATTATGTGGTGAACTTTGCGATGGGATATGGAGGAAGGCAGGAAGTAGTTGATGCTGTGAAGAAGGTAGCTGAATCTGTTCAGAAAGGGGATTTGAAGGTTGATGATATTAATGAAGAGAGTTTTTCAAAGAATTTGTATATGGAAGATGAGCCAGAGTTGATAATTAGGACTGGTGGTGCTAAGAGGACTTCGAACTTTCTGATTTGGCAGAGTCATTACTCTGAATGGATATTTCTAGATAAGTTCTGGCCTGAGTTTGAGAAGGAAGACTTTATTGAGTGTATTCAGGAGTATGGGAAGAGGGAAAGACGGTTTGGGAAGTGAAAAGCTTAGGTTTAAATAAGGTGGTGGATTAGTTGGGTTTAAGATGAAAGAATATTGGGAAAATTTGAAGAGACAAGGATTAATGTTAGGATTGACTTTTTCTCAGGATAAACGAGAAACTCATAATACACCGTATACTCCACCCTCTTCTTTGATAAAATTATTGGATAAAAATCTTCCAATATATCCAGTGGAGGATAGAGATTTTAGTAATAATGTAAGAGATTATAAATTTAATCAATTAGAGGTAAATCGAGGTTTTTCTGACAGGGCTCGTGAACGACTTGAGAGGATGATTCAAGGGACGCCAACTGGACCGTATCTTACTACACCTTTTAGTAATTATCGTCATTCTGAATGCAAAGATTTAGGGACTGCTTTAGAAGAGACTGATTTTTTCCTTTCTTTTTATGAAAAGATGGTTGCTGAAGTGCAAAAAGGTACAAGACCTTTTCAAGTGTCAGGAGATAGTGAGAATCTCACTTATTCATTAGATTTGGGAGATGGTGTTGAGTTTAGGGTTGTAGATAGTCCTGCTAATCTAAGACTTGAGATTGATACTGGTGATAGCCAATCTTCCTTAACCTATCAAGTGGATAAGGACGGCAATATTAGAACGGATGAGTCACCATTTCCTGATTATGTTCTTCACTTTAAGAAAGGTGGGGTATTGAACAGTTTTATACCTTTTTTATTGCAAGTTGGTGAGATTGAGAAATCAAGTGCATTTTATCGAGAGCTTGCGAAGCAAGATCCGTTAGCTGGAAGTCAGAGTGGTTCTGGGGATAAACCTCTTACTTATCAAATTAATAGTATACCTGGAAAGAATATTTCTTCCATTGAGTAGTTATTGATTTCTAGAGTATAGATATCTTTAAAAGATGGGATTGATTCTTGGTTGTTATGCACAGACATGTTGAAAGCGTTGTTAATCACTATGATCGTCCAGATTGTTTGCGAGGAGATAGATTCTTTGAATACTTTCTGTTTAAAGAGGATGAAGGATATAGACCGAATATTGTTAATTTAGGGATAATTCCCCCCAACAGTGGATTTGACTTGGATGGAGATACTGGAAGATCACTCTGTCATGTCCTTTCTGGGGAATGTAAAATTGAAACTGGTGATGGAGAGGTAGGGAGGGAATTTACCGAACTAGTGGATGGTAAGAGTGCGTATGTAGCTGGCGATGAAGCTCTTTGTGAGAGAATTCATGGTGAAAGTGTGATAATTCATTGCGGGCAAGGGTCAAATATATTTACTAGGAAAGATCCTCAGGATATGATACATGTTGATCGAAACAATCGTGCTTTGGTATATAATTTGCATGTGAATATGCCTGGTTCAGGAGATATATCCAGGATTACTGTAACTGATTTTAAAGAAGTTCAAGAGGAGACATTTGTGGCACGGCATAATGGAAATATTACATTAGTGAGAGGTTCTGTCTTCTTTTTTAATGATGCTACAGAACTAAGGCAAGGAGAGCCCTATCAAATGGAAGCTGGAAAAGAATATCATATAAAAGCTCAGCGTGAGAGTCTGATTGTTAGTTTACGGTATGCTAAGGATTAGACGTATTCTTTAGCCATTTTAATAAATTTCTCAGCTTTTCTTCTTAAATCTTCGTAATCTCTTTTACTAAAAAATGATCCTCTGTATTCTGCTTTAGCTTTGTTAGAAATTGCATCTTGGATATAGTTTTTGTAGTTTGCGTATTCTGATTTTATGATGTTTTTCTTTATTAGGTCTTCAAAGTGTCTTCGTGCATCATCATGGCGCTTTGCTGTGAGGTTTAAATATTTGTAGGTAAGAGCATCGTTTGCCTTGATTATTGCGTGGACACACATTGCTACTGCTACTGCATATTTTTCTTTCTCATCTCCTGGCATTTGTGCGATTTGTTGTGAGCCTTTCAGCCAGTATTCAGCTTGTTTGAAATGGATTTTTTCCATATACTACCTCTGAGTTTTCCATTATTGATTTTATGAATTGGGTGTCTTTTTCCTTTTTTAGCTCTTCTAGAGTCATTATTGTAGGGGATATTGTCTTGTTATATTTTGAAGATAATAATGCTGCTTTGTCTTGAATTTTTGTTTTTTTATCTTCTGTTTTTAGGATGATTAAGATATCAATATCTGAATCTGGCTTTATGTTTTTGGATATTGTTGAGCCAAACAGGGATGCTGAGTGAATTTCATTCTTTATTTGGTTGATGAAGGATGTGGCTATGCTATTTGCAGCTATACTGTCGATATTCAACATTCTTTCAACTTCTTTTGTTAGGGGAGATTCTTTTACAAGCTCGTAGAGGATATCTTTTTTGTTGATTTTAGTTGATTTTAGTATTCCAAAATCCTGTAACCCTTTAAGTGTTCTGAAAACGGTAGCGTGTGAAAGTTTTGATGCTTCTTCAAGATATGTGCAACTCCATTGCCTATTTGGATATTCTAAGAGTGTTTTCACTATTTTTTTCCTGTTTTCTGAGGATGTTATGAATGATAATATATTAGTTCTCATTGTGGACTAATTAGTTCATTAATTGGACTAATATATAAATGTTTTGTTTTAAGATGGATAAGATGGTTTGGGAAGTGATTAGATAGTTCTTTCTAACATATAATCAGCTAATTCAATAAGAAATTGTTTACTTTCTGAGTCTTTTAATGGTGTTATTGCTTCTTTAGCTTCTTGGATTAGTTGTTTAGCTGTAGTTTGGGAGTGTTCTAGGGATTTTGTTTGTTTTACGATGTCCCTTACTCTGTCTATTTCTTCTTTTGTGATGTCTTTTTTGTTTAGTGTTGATTGTAGGAACTGTTTTTGTTCTTCTGTTGCTGATTCTAGTGCTTTTAGGATTAAGAGTGTCTTTTTTCCTTCTTTTATGTCTGAGCCAACTGGTTTTCCTAGTTTTTCTTCATCTCCGAATAATCCTAGGATGTCATCTTGGAGTTGGAAGGCTTTTCCTAGTGGTATTCCGTATTTAGATAGGATTTTTAGTTGTTCTTCTGTTGCTCCAGCTAAGATAGCTCCAAGATGGAGTGGTCCTTCTACTGTGTAGGAAGCTGTTTTTAGATAATGAGTTAATTCTAGATCTTTTTTGGAGAAGTTTGGGTTGATTGAAGATAGAACGTCGAGTGACTCGCCGTAGATTACTTTAGTTACTGTAGTGTTTAGTGATTTTATAGCTAGGTTTTTGTTTTTGTCTGGAAAGTTGGAGTTTGCTAGGATTTCATTGGCAAAAGCGTGGAGGATGTCTCCTGCAAGTATTGCGAAGGATGTTCCATAGTGTTTTGAATTGAATAGTTTTTCGTAGGATGCATGTATTGTTGGACCATTTCTTCTTGTGTTGTCTTGGTCTATGATATCATCGTGTATTAATAGGAAGGAATGGATTAATTCGGTGGCCATGGCTGGTTTTAGGATTTCATTGTTTGGGGGTTGGAAAAGTGTGTAGCCATGGTAGACTAATGCAGCCCTAATTCGTTTTCCACCTCTTAGTGTGAATTCTTTTAGGAGTTCTATCATTTCTTTAGAAGATGGGTCTATTTTAGAAGCTCTGGCTATTTTATCATCGAAGAAGATGGTTAATAATGGTTCTATTTGTTCTTTAATTTTGATTAGTTCTTCCATTATATATAGGGGTGTGGTGGGGTTTAAAAAACTAGGGGAAGATAGATATTTATACTTCTAGGTAATTGATTATGTATGGATGACATCATTCCAGAGGACTTCACAGATGAAGATCTTCCTGAGGAAGAGAAGTGGTATAGAGGACCTGCGAAGATTATATTGGGGATAGCTTTAGGGATATTGGTTATTATGATGGTTGTTCCACTCTATGCTGTGAAGTTGGATCCTAGTCCTAAGGGTGTTCCTACTCTTTCTGAGGTTGTTCCTTCAGATTTTGATGGTGGAAATGAAAGTATACAAGGTGGGAATGTCTATGAATACGTTAGTTTGGTTGATGGTAGGGATTCTCGGGTGAAATTAGTTGTGGATAGGATTGTGGCTGAGAGTTGTGAGAGTGGTCAAAGGGTGTGTCATGCTAAGGCTTTGTTTTACTTTGTAAGGGATGAGTTTGATTATGTTTCAGATCCATTGGCTTTTGACTATGTGAAGAGTGCTCCGTTGAGTTTGGCAAGTTCTGGTGGAGATTGTGATGATGCTTCTGTTCTTTTAGCTAATTTTTTAGGAGGGATTGGTATTGAGACTCGTTTTGTCTTTGTTCCTGGTCATGTTTGGATTCAAGCAAGGATTCCAGATGCTTTAGATACATACAAAGAGGATGGTTGGATTAATTTGGATGGAACATGTCAATACTGTGAGTTTGGAGAGATTGGATTGCCCTATGTAGAGATGGATAGGAGATATGTGTAAAGTTTTATAAATAAAGGCGTAATCCTTAACTGTATGGCACCAGATTGTCGTTATGGAATAGGATTTCAGAAGGTTTTTCTTAGAAATGAAAAATATGTTGCAACTAATTCGGAGGAGAGACCCATTACTGTACCTCCTGTTTTTTATCAATTTTTCAAAGGTATTGGGGATGATCCTGATGGTTATAATCCAAATGCGCTTGATAATGATGTGGAATTTGAGGAACGAACGGTTTGTTTAGCACAACGGTCTCATGTAACTATGTCGCATTTTGCAAATGTTCTTATGGAGACAAATAGTAACATAACCCCAAAAAGTCCGGCTTTACTGACGTGGTATGGATTTGGTAGGGAGAGGGTAGAAGCGCAGGTTAAGGATAATCGTTCAAGATTGTCTGGTGGTGAGGAGAAATTTATACCGTTGCAAGAAGTGGTGGATTCAGTGTCTCGAGATGAGCCATTTGCTGTTCGATTTGCGGATGATAGGCACAATGATCGATATGTATTGCAAATCTATGAACTAGGACATAGAGGAGAGGGTAGATCAGGAGATCCTTTGTCTGTTGCTGATGCAAATACATTTAGGGAAACTTGGAAATCCAGATAAAAATATAAGTTTCTACAGTAAACTTTATAATGTTCTTTGGTTTGTAGAGAGTTATGTCAAATAAACAAGCTAAATGTCCCAAATGTAATACTGTTTTGAGGGAGAGGGAGCAATTCTGTAGGGAATGTAATGAAAGTGTTGAGAGGAAGGATAAAGAACATCAACAGATAAGTACTGTTGGTTAAATAGCAACTTTTATAAAGAGTTTAACGTTTCTCAATAGTATTACCCGTATTACTATCCTTGGATAGGAGGGCACAAATGGATATAAAGAACCTACTTAAGACAATAACTGAACTCAAGAAGACTAGTCCTACGAGAAAGTTTCCTCAGACTTATGATTTAATTATTAATCTTAAAGATTTGGATCTTAAAAAACCAGATCATCAGCTGGATTTCTTTGCTAATTTGCATTATTCAAAGGGTAAACCGATTAAGGTTGCGGCTTTGGTTGGTGCTGAGTTGATAAAACAAGCTAAAGAAGTGTGTGATTCTGCATATTTATCAGATGAATTTGGGGAAGTTGCTAAAGATAAGAAAGTTCTTAAGAAAATAGCTTCAGAGCATGATTTTTTTATTGCTCAAGCTACTGTGATGCCAAAGATTGCTACAAGTTTTGGTAGAGTTCTTGGTCCTAAAGGAAAGATGCCGAACCCTAAAGCAGGATGTGTCGTTCCGCCGAACGCTAATTTAAAACCACTATATGAAAGATTGCAGAAAACGGTTCGAGTTAATGCTAAAACTGTTTTAATGATTCAGGCTGGAATTGGTACTGAGGATATGAAGGATGAGGAGATTGCAGATAACATCAAAACATTGTATGATCAGATTGTTCACCATCTTCCAGCTGAAAAGAATAATATTCGAAGAGTTTTACTAAAGTTGACTATGGGGAAACCGATTAAGATTGATGATAAGGGGAATATTCTGAAAGGTGAAGAGGCTGTGGAAGAAGATAGTAAAGAAGAGAAAGCTCCTAAGGTAAAGAAAGAGAAGAAATCTGTAAAAGAAGAGAAGGTAGATAAGAAAGAGGAATCAGGATCAAGTGATTAATCATGGCACACGTAGCTGACTACAAAAAGGAAGTTGTAAAGAATATGGTAGAGCTCTTTGGGCAGTTCCCGATAGTTGGAGTACTGAACATGGAAGATCTTCCTACTGCACAGCTCCAGAAGATGAGGGGAAAGCTACGTGAAAAGATGACCATGTTCATGACCAAAAAAAGGTTAATGAAGATTGCAATAAAAGAAGTTGAGAAAAGTAAGCCTGAAGTTGGTAAAATTGTGGAGCTTATTGAAAAAGGGATGCCAGCATTATTCTTTACTAAAGAGAATCCATTTGCATTGTATAAAACGATTAAAAAAAGCAAGAGCAAGGCTCCTGCAAAACCCGGACAGGAAGCTCCTTTTGATATTGAAGTCAAGGCTGGACCAACACCGTTTCCTCCTGGACCTGTTATTTCAGAATTAGGTGCATTGGGGCTGAAGACAAAAGTACAAGACGGCAAGGTTACGATTCTAGAAGATGCTATTGTTGTTAAAGAAGGGGAGAAAATTAAGGATAATGTTGCTAGTATGTTGATGAGACTCAGTATTGAACCTATGGAGATTGGTTTGGACCTTGTTGGTGTATTAGAGAATGGTGAAGTGTTGAAGAGAGATGTTTTGGATATTGATGAAGATAAGTTTATGGCTGATCTTAATAATAGTATTACATGGGCAGTTAATCTCAGTGTTGAGGTTGGATGGCCTACAAAGGATACTATTGGATTAATGCTTGGTAAAGCTTACAAAGATAGCAAAGCAGTGGGTCTTGAGGGTGGAATTATGGCTGATGCTTTGAAAGATGAAGTCTTAGCTAAAGTTGAGGCTGGTGCAAATGCTTTGAAGGAAGCTGGAAATGTTGAAACAGGTGCTCCTAAGGAAGTTAAGGAAGAAGAGAAGGAAGAGCCTAAGGTAGAGGAGAAAGCTCCTGAACCAGTGAAAGAAGAGGTAAAGCCTGAAGTTAAAGAGGAGCCTAAGGTGGAAGCTCCTAAAGAGGAACCGAAAGTTGAAGAAGCTAAGCCTGAAGTGAAGGAAGAGCCACCAAAAGAAGAGCCAAAGGTTGAGGAAAAAGCACCTGAGCCTGTAGAGGAAGAGCCAAAGCCTGAGGTTAAGGAAGAGCCTAAGGTAGAGGAAACTCCTAAGGAAGAGCCAAAAGATGAGAGCGAGAAACAAGTTGAAAAATTAGTAAAGGAAGCTCGAGAGAAAGAGAAAGGTCCTGATCATACTGCTGAAGATTTATTAAAAGAAGTAAGCGAGGAGGGTGTGAAAGAAGCACCTAAAGAAGAGAAGGCTCCTGAACCTGTAAAGGAAGAGCCAAAAGTAGAGGAAGCTAAGCCTGAAGTTAAAGAAGAGCCTAAGGTGGAAGAGAAAGCTCCTGAACCAGAAGCCCCTAAGGAAGAGCCAAAAGTTGACGATCCTAAAGCGGATAGAGAAAAAGAGGAAGAGAAAAAGAAAGAGGATGAAAAGAGGAAAGAAGTAGAGGACTTAACAGCAGAGCTGTTAAAAAAAGGGACTCTACGAGACTGATCATATTATATCGGAGGTACATGAAATGGAATATATCTATGCGGCAATGTTGCTCCATAAAGCTGGGCAGAAAGTAGAAGAAGGTAGCGTCAAGAAAGTTCTTGAGTCTGCAAGCGTCCAAGTGGACGATGGTAGAGTTAAGGCTTTAGTAGCGTCATTAGACGGTGTAAACATCGATGAAGCTATAGAAAAGGCTGCTGCTGCACCCGTAGCTGCTGCTGCACCTGCAGAAAGTGGAGAAGCGAAAGCTGACAAAGGAGAAGAGAAAAAGAAAGATAGTGAAGAAGACTCCAAAAAAGCTGAAGAACAAGCCTCAGCAGGGCTAGGCGCCTTGTTTGGGTAGATGCGCGTGATTGCATGCCAGAGAATAGAACACTAGATGCAGAACCAAAACTGTCAAAAGAAGAAACAGATGAACTGCTTAGAGACCTCTCTGCAAAGCAAGACGAGATAAAAGCGCTAAAAGCTAAAATAACTAAGTTTAACAAAGCTAAGGAAGCTGCTTTCGACAAACGAGAGCAGCTTTCTAAGTCTATTTCTCAGCATATTACTAAGATTAAGACATCGAAGGTTGAGAGGGATAAGAATACTGGCGATGTTAAGGCTACTAAGAAGAAAAGGGATGGGTTAAATTCTATTGCTCGTGAGAAACAAAAAGAGTTGAGTAAGTTAGAGAAAGAACGAGATGAACTTATTGTTAAGCATAATATTAAAGGAAATCCTCAACTCATTAAGAAAGATATCCAGAGGATGGAATATACTCTTGAAACTACTGTTATGGGTTTTGATAAAGAAAAAAAGCTTATGAAGGCTATAAAACAATTAAAAAAGCAGATTTCTGAGAGTTCGATTGTTACTGAGGTTAATGATAAGATTCGTGTCTTGGTACGGGAAGTCCGAGAGGCAAGAAGTGATGCTCAGAAATTACATAGACAGGTTATGGAGACTGCAGCTTCGTCTCAGAAAAAACATGAAGCTATAGTGGGAGAGAGTAGAGAGATTGATACTATAAAGGAAGAGGAAAAGGGAGCTAATGATGAATTTTTGGATAGGAAAAAGGCTTTTCAAGAAATCAAT
>CEPX01185435.1_pt1 | contig 12652 bp, 28 predicted proteins | sample 361361 | NCBI WGS metagenome assembly CEPX01 (sample SAMEA2619974, study PRJEB7988) | marine metagenome | biome: marine biome (ENVO:00000447); feature: mesopelagic zone (ENVO:00000213) & marine oxygen minimum zone (ENVO:01000065); material: "saline water (ENVO:00002010), including plankton... | reverse complement strand
GGGGTTGGTATTAAAGGCAATTTTGTCGGATCTGAGTCGATAACAGACATATCAAAGGGTATTACTGCACTCAATAAAGCTGAAGTAACTAATTTGAAAACGGTTGCAGAAGGAATGAAGCATCTAGATGGACCATTCTGGGAGATTGTAAAAACTGGTTTTGTTGGTAATTTTGTTGGAGACAAAGCATTAACCGACATAGCTCATGGAATTACCACATTTAACAGTGTTCCAATCGCTAATATTGGCGCAGTGTCGGCTGCAATAAAAACTCTTAATAAAGAAGTTTGGCCTCTAGTTCAAACAGGATTGTTTGCTAATTTTGTTGGTAAACAAGCATTAACTGATTTAGCTGACGCTGTTGCTCATTCAAATGAGAAATTGGGAGATCCATCACAATTAAAAGCTGCTCAAACTGCAGCCAAAGTATTTGGTGCATTAAAGGGAGTGTTTTCAGACTTTGCTGAAGAAGGATTTATGGCTCAACTTACAAACCTAGGAACAACAATTGTTGGATGGTTTACAAGTGATGATACCGATCCTTTAAAGGTTATGAAAAAATATGAACAATTAAATGGTGAAAAAATTGATCAGAATATAAAATCTGTCAAAAATGCGTATACTCAAATACAAACTCTAGGAGGATTAAAGTTTGATAAGATAGATAACAAGGCTTGGCATTCTTGGGCAAAGCGTCTTGAAAGGTTTGGCGACAGATTAGATGATGGGGATGCCGCGGACGCTATCTATAAGACTGGCGAGGGACTTAAAAATATTCAACAGGTTGTCATCGATCAAGGAATTAGACCGGCTCAATTCCCTGCTCCTGTTGTGGCGGCGCCACAGGGGCAGGTCGGAGATACCAATCTGACCAATAATCCCTCATCGATCTCAGCATACACGAATAAGACCGAAGTCAATGCTCCGATCCAAACAAAACCAGGTTCATTACGCGTAGGGCTGCGTCGTCATGGACATAATTGGTGGAGAAAGTAAAGTAATTCATATTAAAAAAGGGGCACCCGCGAAGGTGCCCCAGTTATATAACAGGTAGTAGAGAGGAGAACCTACCTGTTATCCGTTAGCTAGATTTTCAAAATAGGTCAAGTCATCGTCGGCCTTTGCCGCTGACTCATCACCCTTAGGCTCATCCCACGGCAAATCATCTTCCGCAGTAGCAGGAGCTTCAGGCGCTGGTGCCGTGACGGCAGCCGCACCGGCACTTGAGGCACCACCACCCAGGACTCGCATCAAGCGAGTCTTTTGTTCGTCATAGGGTTTGAACTTCTCAGGACCATGGAACTCCAACAATGGGCGCTCTAGTTTATAAAGAGCCTCCATGGCTTTGTCGGTCTCCAACAATTGTGCGGGATCCTTGAACTGGGATGTATCGTAATTGCGGTATCCCTCGACCTTGCGAATCTTCAATTGAAAGGTTGCGCCATCCCAAAAATTAAATGGGTCGACAGAAACCATACCGTCAACGGCAGGGTTCATAAGATCGTTGATCTTGTCATAAATCTTCTTTCCGTAACGGTACAAGAATACCTTGCCGTTGTTATCGGGATTAGAAGGATCTTCCACAACATAGATGTTGGATACATACGTCAGCTTGCGTTTCCGTTGGCGAACGATGGCCTTATTGGCTTCAATACCAGAATTCCAGAGAACGTTATTCTCTTGACAAACCGGGCATTCTTTGCCGATTGTGGTCAGACATTCATCGATGAACCAACCACCAGGACCCTGAAAGGCGTGCTTGAAGGTACGTACCCAAGGCATGTCCTCACCAGCAGGCTGAGGCAGAAAGCGAAGGACGGCATAACCGTTGCCCGCCTTGTCTACCGTGGGTTCCCAGAACCGTTCATCTTTTTTGAAGCTGGAGGAGTTTTGCTTGTCGGCCTCTTCACGATACTTGTTGAGTTGGTCCGAACGAGTCTTCTTCATATCTTTGAATGACATGGTCATATTCCTTTTATGTTATTGTATATGCTATATGTGTTTTATTCACTGTCTCATGATGTAATGGTATATATAACGACTGGAAATCGTCATTTGTAGGTACCATTATAACTCATTTTTGATGGATTGTCAACCGCCTTCAGTAAGAAATTGTTGGCCCTCAGCCATAGGATCCCTGGAATTCTCTACCCGTTGACGTTCAAGGTCATCAATCTGGCGATGTAATTCCATGATCTTGCGGCGCAATTCTCGGTCAACGGTTTCTTGGTGTTCGTTCATTCATTCATCTCCTGTTAGTGCTAATACCTCTTCCATAAGGTCGTCTTTCTCTTCCTCTAATGCTCTAATGCGACGTTTCAAGGCATCATTTTCAGCCTTTTCATCAGCCAATTCGGCAATGGCAATCGACGCTCGCCTTGCTTGCTCATCGGCTTCATGCATGGCTACATATGGATTCGGTTCTAGGTTTGACATGGTTATCTCCCACGAAAGTTTGTTTCATTGTCTCCCTGAGAGTCGGAATATGAGCTACCAGGAAGGGTGTGTAATTAGCGATAAGTCTGCTGGTCTCTCCCCATATTACATCATCCTCGATTTGAGTATTCCACCGAGGGATGAAATTCAAGACATAATCCATAGCCATAAGGGTTTCGAGTGCAATTTTGTTCTGGTAATACAACCTTAACAAGACTGGGTGTTGCCCATCATGGACTTGGAATATATTGTCAAATCGGTACTCTTCTAACGCCATGTGGTCGATTATCTTTACAAAATCTTCTTTGGTCATATATAAAAACGATTGCTGGCGCTTCTTCCATTCCTTATATATGTTCTCAGCATCAGCACTAGTCAGGGCTCGCGGCCATACCTTTTGGTTCTGAAGGTAATTGGCTAACATGAAATCGCGAGTTTCCCCTTTCCATTTGCGGGCGATGCCGACAAAGGTATAGAAGTCTTTTCGGCGCTCAAACGAATCTTCAGACGCCGCTACTTTTCCATTGTAAGTATGATAGTCGTACTTACCTGGAGCAAAGTGGGCTTTGAGGGCTAAAAATGTCTGGTATGCGTCAAAGGCGCTAACCTCCATTGGCATACGCTTCAATAACTCTCAGCAATTTGGTTTTCATGGCATTCTTTTTGGTTGATGTATGAACTACCATCTGGAGCTTATTGTTGAAAGCGTTACGGGCTGCCCTATTCTCAGGTTCAGCCGACATGGCTGATCGAAGAGTTTCCAATTCGTCAGTCTGGTTCCTGAGTAATCTATATCCAGCCTGGTAGGCTGCTACGGCTTCATCTACGGTCATATCGGTAACTTCTCCGTTCTTGGCAAAAAATGAAGGTCTTCGGCTTCAGCCTGAATACGGGCTTTCAACGTCTGATTCAATAGTTTGCCTGCCACTTCAATTTCAAATTCGTTTCGATCACAATAATGCAAAATCGCATCCATATAACTACACCCCATTTCTTTCACCATCGCTTCAATCATCAGCGAAAAGACAGTAGGTGTGAAGACTTTGGTCTCTATGATCTCGGCAGGATTGTTCATTAGATACCTCCGACATTAGTGCGGATGATATCTTCAGTGATCGGTCCCAAATAATAGATTTCTAGGGCGTTTACCTCAGTCTCAGCCTTGAACCAATGGAATTCTCCAGGCGCCACTGTGGTAAAATGCCCGTCACTCAGTGAGGTGCAATCTGACAGATTATAGGCGGTCTTATTCACCCAGATTTCAAGGTGCCCATCAAGGACGAAAAAGGCATTCCATTTGTGTTCGTGCTTATGCTTTGAACAAAAGCCGCCTGGAAGAACAAATATCTTATGTACCTCAATAAGCGGGGTTACCAAAATGGGGCTAGTGGAACCCCATATTTTACCATGCATCATCACTCTACTCCCATAAATTACGGCTATTGTTGTTTACCTCAGCAGGTGCTAAAATCCAATTCTCAGCGAAGACGACCTTCTTTTCATACCCCAAATCTTTTAAGAGATTAATGGCATGTGATTTTTCAGGTTTGAAGACTTCCATATAGATCACAGGGCGACACCGTTCAATGGTTTTCAATGCACCTTTCATCAGTTCATCCTCGTGGCGTTCCACGTCGATCTTCATAAAGTCTATTCGGGTAATGTTGAAATCATCCAGGGGTTTGACCTGAATATCCCACATTTCATGCCGCTCTGGGTTGAAACGTGTGGTCGTGAAGGTACTGCGCCCGGTGTTGGAACCAATGGTAACCTTCATTGGCAGAATTTCATTGGTTGCACCTAGAGCAACCTCATGGAGGATGATGTTCGCTGATTGGCAATTTGCCCTGTGGCACTCAATCTGCCGTGAAACAGGCTCGAAACAAACCACATGGTCAAACATATTTGCCAAACGTTTTGACCAAATACCTACATGAGCTCCGGCGTCGACGGCCACTTGCTTCACAGGTACCCAACCCATTGCTAGATTAAATCCTTGTCTCTCATAATTAGCACCATAGAGGTGACAATCGTCACCGTCGGGCACCCATATTTTCTTGTCTTTTGTCAATCTCACCAATCTATTCCCATAGTGACCTAGGTGGTTGCAAGGCGTTTGCATCCGATTCGTCAGCATGAATAACCCAGGTACCCTTCATGGTCGCATAATCGACCATATCTTTGGTGCCCTTCGATTCGCTCAGGTTTTTGTGAAAGGCAATAACCACGTCGGGCATTTCTGTATCCCACATGGCACGATTGCGAACAGGGCCTGCGCCGCGCCCATATCTCTCCCATTGGGCAGGATATGCCTGAACTGGAATAGCGGCTGACTTTGCCCATTGGTCAGCCATGGTATCTGCACCTTTGGCATCACCATGGACCAATTTCAAAATACCGAAATTTAGGTGAAACGTCAAAAGGAATTGACGTAGGTATTCATGGTCAGTGTAATTGCGATCACCGGTAACTAGAACTAGGGATTTCATCATGATCTAGGGTCCTCATCGTCAAAATATCCTGTTTTGTTCAGGTTAGAAAGGGCATTTTCAATAGCTGGCGATGGCGAAACCCCTGTGATCTGGAGAGCCTTCTGTATGGCTCGCAGATTGTAATCAGGATTCAAAAGGCAGGTTTCAAGTAACCATTCGCGGTGCATAAGATCCTTATTATGGTCCCGTTTGAATGTTCGTCGCCACCAGCCGATCTCGATATGATATCGGCCAGTCGTCGGGCCTTCACCCCAGCCCCATGCTTTCTTCGGCATCATTCACCTCCGCGATTACATACCATGCATTTTGTTTCTTCAAGTATGATACCATCCTAGCACGATCCTTCTTTCCTGTCAACCCAAAAGAAAGCCATTTAGTTGGAGTTTCATAGACAGTGAAATAATACCTTTTGGTATCAGGAATTGGTACTGGAAGATTCATAAGATATATACTACCGGAATTGATTTGCTCAATGACTTTCCAATTACCGCCCGCGAGACCGGCACCAATCTTGGGCATGGCGACTTCCTGGCTGCCTCATGGGTCAATTCGGTCATACATTGTCGTACCGTAGGGTAGTCGCATCATTTCCTCGTATAAAAAAAGTGGTCATCAAAAGAGGCAGTTCGTTTGAACGCTTTTGCCCATCGTGGGCTAACATATTTCGCATGGTAATGGGTAGCACCCTTCGTTGGGTCATCCATGAGCCCATAGACTCCCAGGACACTTTCTGAGATATCTGTGGCGAGCTCCCAAGCGGATCGGTTTCGCGGTACGTCGCTTTTACCATCACAGAACCAGGAAAATTGGCACTGGTGGCGAACTGGATATCCTTTCCAAGTCACCGCTTGCTTGATCACACCACAAGTGGTATTCGGGAAAGATTTATCCTTGACGCGATTCAGAGTAGCCCAGGCGACCGCAATCTGACCATTCGGGCTTTGATTCTTAGCCTCATGGTAGACGTTGAGGGCCAGGCATTCCTTTTGCGGGGTCTTATAGTTGACCTCAGCTAGGAAATGAGCCGGCTTACCTATCGCCATGAGAGGTAAGCTGGCCGCTAATATTAGCGCGACTATCGTGGTTTTCATGGTCTTTTTAGGCTACCTTTATTCCTTCGTTTTCATAGGATTTACGCCCTTTGGTATTTCGGGCGTCTACCAACTTATCAGCGATGGCATGGCAATCTCGGCAATAGAAGTGAGTTTTATTCTGTTCACAGGGAAAACTCACAAAACCCCGGATAGATCATTATCAACTAGGCTGCAATAGCCATTGCTGTTTCGTGATTATCATTGACCGCTTTCAAATTAGCGTCTATTTGGTTGAGCCGATTACGCCTGCTCAAACGACTATCTCCACTAAGCCTATTTTGTATCAGTCGATCCTGGTTCCGACCCATCAAAAGCACAAAACGTTGATTTGGTCCGGTCTTGCCGGGCAACTCTGGAGCATATGGTTATCCAAATTTTCACCATATGTAGAACAACCCAGTTTGTGCTTGTGGTGGATCGGCGGGGTACTGCCCCCCGGTCCTGCCTACATTTCAACCCGCTTCTTCAATAGTAACGTTCTCCTATTTATCGTTTACCTCAGTTATGGCCATTTCGATCAGCTCCAGCATATGCTCATAGGCATCAATATGCCCTAGAACAAATCCGCGCCCGTATTCGTCCGATTCAACACCACCCCTTTTGATGTCCTCGGCCACATCCTCAGAGACCTGAAGGCATTCAGAGGCCACCGAACGCAATTCTTCCAACTGCGCTAGGGCTTTGCTTTCTGCCACCGTTCTTTCAACCATTTCTCATTCTCCTTACCATTCACAAACGTATTTCGCAAAATTCGGTAAACGTCTTGCCAGTCTTCATCATGCGTTATATGCCCGGGATATCCTTTACCTGTTCGACCAGTAGACAATGTTCCAATCTGTTGCTCAATTGAGTGAGCCATTTCATGGGTTATAAGACCGGCAAGCCGTTGGTAAACTGGACCTTCAAATGCACCGATATCGTCATCGTGCTTGATATGCCCATATTCAGTAAAAACGTCATCTCCAGTTACCTCTTCGCGGATAGCTAGGAAAACACCATTGAAGCCGCCCCATGAATTATTCCAACGTTCATGGGTACCAATTACCACTCGTATCGTGTCCCAGTCATCCAAGTCAAAATTCGAGAAATGTCGGCTCCATTCTTCCATGTCTCTAGCCAAGGCCCGCGTATATCGGGCAGCCTGGCGGAAATCCAGGAAATATTTTGGCGCTTGATCTTTCATTCTTTCTATCCTATCACAGAAACGCCGCCAAGTCAACCACCGGAGTCATAAATTACCATGGGGTCTGAATCGATCTTCGGCGGCAAATCAGGACTAACCTCTTGGCGATCATTCCTGAAACTGGGTTCACCTTCCTGGGTTTTAATACGTTTACTTCGGATAGTCTTACCCTCTTTCATGCGTCTTCTGGCCCTATCCAAAGCTTTATGGGCATCTTTACTATAGGGCAAGACATATGCTCTTGGAGTTTGGGTGCTTTCTTCTATGATCCATAAGTAAATCGCCTCAGGCTCTTTGGCTACTCCATAAATCAACGTAAATTTCTCAGGTAATTCCTGTGCCGTGGGGTGCCCTAAGATTTTGGTATATGTCTCATAGGTATATGCTATGGTACCAAAAATAATAGGTATGGTTACAATGAGACCAGCAAGGTTTTTCCGAAAACCAATGATCGTCCACAAGCCGACGGTAACCGAAGCGATGATGAAGGGTAAGAATGTTTCAATCATGGTCTTCTTGCATTCGGTTGACCTGGATGCCCGGCGTTAGAATCTGCCTTAGCATTTAGAGTGGCATTTGCGAACATGATGGAACGGGGTCCGATATTGGTCATATATCCAGACGGCATAATGGTAAATCTAGTCATATGCCTTTCCGCTCGCATCACCTCCATGATGACCTTACCTTTGAATTTTAAGCTATACGGATTTACCTTTACAACCTGAACAGTAACCTGAGTTGGTTTACCGTCTAACTTGTTATACATGTGGACATTGACGGCATATTCACCGACTTGAGTACCACGAATAGTTATGACCTCTCGATTGAGCAAAATGGGTTCCATGATGCCCATTTCGTTGATCACATGATCATTTATTTGCCCACGATCATCCTTTTCGAGGAATAGTCCTGTACTATTCTTTCCACCGCTCAAGGCTCTAAAGAATACAATATCACCGGATGGTGTCTTGACCCATAGGTCTACGTCATCAATAGAATCGTCAGGCCATTCCATAATGATCATGTACTCAGCCCGCTTCTCTATATCAGATTTTTTGGGCGGCGGATTGATCTGGATGAGGGCGAGCATGAATAGGTATGTGACCACCAACAACGAATTGAATAACAGATCAATGAACGATACATAACTGAAGAATTTTCTAGGCGCCTTCATAATTGTTTATTCCGTGGTCAAGATTGACAAGTTGAATTTTCAATAACCAAGAACATACAATACCCGTCAAGGTTGTCCATAGGGCGGTAGACATACCATTCGCCATCTTGATCATGGCTGCCATGATGGTTGATTGATTGGCTACATTGAGTCCTTCAAGTGAACCACCAAGCATCATGATAAATCCGATGATGGTGCCCATGAGCCCTAGAGCTAGGTACATATCACTAATGAACCATGCATTTTTGGTCTCTGTGAATTCGTCACGATATGAGAAGAGCCATGATTTCCATCCTGCCCAGATCGAAGAGACACTAAACATTCCCAGGATGCTGAAACTGATATAAGTCTTGTCGGCGGCAGCAATGGTATCATATAGCCCGAATTTGTATCCGAACCAGGCGCCCAAGCCGGTCGTCAAAGACATTAACCACCATTTCAAAAACGTTACCTTATCCATTAACTTGTTGGCTCCTGATCCTCTAAACGCTTGCGGATATCTTCAGGAAGAATCAGGTAAAAATTCTTACCTGAACCTATTAGGCATGTAAGCTTTTTGTTCTGATAAATCATATGCATGACAATGGTGAATGTTCGGGTCTTGCGATTCACATAATTTTGATAGATAGATTGAACCCTGCCATTAGCGTCTTCCGCATGGCCGATGGTTACCGGCTCTTCCTCATGTGTTTGCTCAAGAGTATTCAAAACTAAGGCCGAATCATTACAAACCAGTTGATATGGAAAATTTGCTTGCTGACCATAGGCTCTTAATGGCGGCTCGGGTGGAGTAGGTGGTACCGGTGATTCTGCCTTAGGCACCAGGGCGGTCGGGGGCGCCGGAGCCGCCTGAGTTATTGTTCCCGTGACAAAAGGAATATCCGCGCTGCATGACATAATCAAAATCATGGGCAGTATGCTATACCAATGCCGCATAATCTTTCCTTACCTGTATAAATTCTTTGATCCAGTCATTACGGCTCTCCACAAAAATACACGGCTGTGGGTCTTCCCTGCAAGCCATGATGGTTACCAATTGAGGTATACCTTGCCCTGTTCTCTCTTCAACCGCGACGGCATAAGCCGCCTCTTGCATGAAATAGGCTCTAACAAAATCCTTGGAACGTGATATCCTAGAATTTTTGAAATCGATAATGGATGGGACATCATCCCATACACCGATAACATCAGTTCTGCCACCGATTCTCAGGTAGTCAGAATATAATGGGGTTTCAATTCCCCAGACCTCTTCAATGTGGTCGATATGCGGCTGAATGGTTCTGAACAATTCCAGAATATCAGGCATCAACCCTTCGCGCCACTCTTCACCTCTTAGATATTTCTCACAAGTATCATGTAAACGATTACCAATTACCGAGGCGACTTTTGTTTGTCTATCAGCCTCTTCGTCACCAATGGCTTCACGCCATGCCACTAATTCGGGTTTTGGTATACAGGATAACACGGTGGTTACCGAAGGATACCATTTACCCTCAGGAGTTCCATAATGTCGCTTTCCGTCAACATATTTGACGGGTAGGTCGGGCATATTCAACATTTGACTAGGGTATATTGAAAGTGGCTAATGGATGATGCCGCTTGATTTCCTGTAATCTGTTTTTGAAGCCATCGTCAATACGGGTCACTCCAAGCCGCATCGGATCACCGATGGCAGGAGCTCCATTCACTAGCTGGGTAATATGGGGGTTATCTTTCACGAAAACATTCCTCTCGGAAATGGTCATGAATTCTTCGTATTCTTCACCGGTTTCGGTGTTATGAAATAAATATGTGGGCATGATAGTCCTATTTATGCAATGAGGGAGAGAAAGATTGTTGCTTTCTCTCCCTCTTTTATCAGTCGGTATCCAGATCTTCCTGGTACCGCCGCTCCTCACGATCAGCCATTTTAGTTACATCTACCATTGCGACTGCATTGATAAGCACGCCGTTCGGCCTGGTGTTGAGCGGCCCGGTTACGTTCTGAAACGCCTCGTTCGCATGATGCACGAACACCTGAGTTTCCTATGTGAGCGCACTCACTATAAACATAACCTTGTGCCCGTGGAGCAGCCGCAGGCGGCTGTTGAATAACCACTGTCCGTGATCTATCCATATTGGCACCAACATTTGCACCAGCTATCGAACCTAAAAGCGTACCACCGATAATCGCCGCAGTACGGCCACTACCCTTACCAATTGTATTGCCCAACAGTCCACCAGCGCCGCCGCCAAGCAATGCGCCGCCTGTTTGATTATTCATACATGCCGACAACGTCAGCAGGCACGTTCCTACCAATAAAAGTTTTCTCATTACACTAACTCTCCATTTTGATACATGTTGGATATACCCCCACAACATGGATAGGGTTCCACTCGTTGCGAGCAGAATTGCCGTTGTTAAACCAGCAGAACCTTCTGCGGCTGCGATACCAACGATTATTGTAAAGAAACCTACAATGAATCATGGTTAGTCAAATGTTGCCGCATGAAAGACCGCCCTTTTTGGTGCCTGCAACAAAGGTGCAAAACAAACCATGGACGGGGTCTTTCCAAGAATAGGCGCGAAGGTCGTTACCGTATGCCTCGATGATATAGGTTTTGGATTCTATAGTCTTGACGCCATCGACTGCCTGGCGGTCGACAAGGAGCTCACGCCAGGCAGCTTTTGTTGAGTTTGAGGTAATGGCGGCGGTGATACCAACAGAAAGGACCACGGCCACGGCAACGGTAATAATGGTACGCTTCATTTCTCTTCTCCTTCATGGCAAACAGAACAGCCCTTGGTATGGGCTGACTTTACGGTTGAGGCGAGTGTAGGTGCAACCTGGGTATCAACCTCAAGGCGAAATCCTGGCAATGCAATATACAAGACAGCCAGAACACAAAAAACGGTAATAATGGTCTTCATTTCTCTCTCCTAGGGTGCATTCTGCCAGCTCTCCAAGAAATGTCGCCGATCGGAGACATTTCCCGCTTGTCGCCGTTCGGCGACATTCCTTGAAGGAGATGCCAGCCCTTCATTCTGGAAGCGGTTTCAGCAAACGTTGAAACCGGTCAATTTACAGGGGCTGCCCGCCTTCAATCGAGTCATCAATCATCCCAGTCAAGAACCAATACTCAGCCACATCCATGGCGTCCTGCCGGGTTCGTCCGCGAATTCGACGGATAAATTTATCTCCGTCAAACAATTCAGCAAACCATGTTGGCATTCCAACATCGTCCCGTCCGACGACCACATGACCGACTCTTGTATTTACATCATTCATTTTCAACTCCAAATAGATTTTATCGCATTAACAATTACCACAATCGGTGCGATTAAAGCGATCACAAACATCGCACAGTGGTCTTCAAAATTTCGAACACCACCCCATTGTTGGGTAGCAACCGCATATGAATGAACTAACGCATATGCAAAGGTGATTATATACCAGGTAACAGCCAAGGCATATACAACATTGATAAGAGTATCCATTACAGGCACCTTAAAGTTCTTCGTCAATGGTATATAGTTCGGGATCAACCGAATCCAATTCATGCGGTGAGACCAATTGGACACCTGTCAACTTAACAAACTCTCGCAACAGGTTATTATAATCACTGGCAATCATTCGGCCCATGGCTTTATCCTGGTTATCCTCAGAGAACGCCATCTTTTTCATAATGTCCTTGGCACTACCTAAAATGACAAAAGCATTGCCTTTGGGGCCGCTAATATCCAGTTTGAACATACTGTTAGTCACCATTTTTCTGGTCCTTAGCTTTGACACCGAGGATATTTCCTTTGGAATCCCACATGACCTCAATTAGCCCGATATCCTCAAGGTATTTCATATTTCCTTGGGTGACAGGCCTCACAGCATCATTGGCACCTTTTCTGTAGCTGGCAATTACTGCCAGAGTCAGAACCAGCATAAAGGTGATCTCTGCGGCGTATTCGATCATTCGACTTTCTCCCATTCTTCGTTGAGGACAAGGTACCTGTAAAATTCTCGCGCCGTTGCGATGGGCATATCCATAAATGAATTATGACCCTTGATATCAGCATTGGAACCCACGATCACTCGGATGGCCTCAATCAATTCATCATTAAAAATAAATGTTCGGTGATCACCTGTTTCATTCTGACCTGTGGTTTCGATCCTCATCCGAGTATCGTTGATAGGCGTAAAAACCATAGCAAGCTGGAACCCTGCCAGTTCGTCCCGGGTGGACATTTTCGTCAATGTGAAGGCAGAGCCGAGAACTTTTTTAAGCATTTCGGTATCCT
>CEPX01058605.1_pt1 | contig 12665 bp, 19 predicted proteins | sample 361361 | NCBI WGS metagenome assembly CEPX01 (sample SAMEA2619974, study PRJEB7988) | marine metagenome | biome: marine biome (ENVO:00000447); feature: mesopelagic zone (ENVO:00000213) & marine oxygen minimum zone (ENVO:01000065); material: "saline water (ENVO:00002010), including plankton... | reverse complement strand
GGAGAAGACAATGAATTATGCAGAATCAATTCTTTATGATGGTGAGCTTAGTAAAGACGATAAAATTGCTGTTGCAAATCTTAAAGGAGAACCAATAATAACTAAAATAAGAATTCTTGAAGAAATAATTCCTTTGAGTTCAAAATTCAAGCCGAAAGAAAAAGTTCATGCTTCTACAGGATTAAGAATTCAATTTGTTGAGAAAGTTGATGTTTTGCCTGGAATGCCTTTTATGAGTTATAAAAATAATAAAGAAGAAATAGAAAAAGAATTCAAAAAAGAAATCTCAGAAAATATAAAAACGCAAAAACAAGGTGTTATAGCAAAAGCAGATTCTCTTGGGAGTTTGGAAGCATTGCTCGTTCTTTTGAAACAAAATAATATACCTGTTGTAAAAGCAGGAATAGGTAGTATAAATAAAACAGATCTTATTTCTGCAAAAGCAAACTTAGAAATAAATCCCTTGGATTCTGTAATTCTTGGTTTTAATGTTTCTGTTGAAGAAGATGTAATTGATAAAAATGTAAAGATTTTCAGAGAAGAAGTTATTTACAAACTTATTGATGAGGTTATTGAATTCAGAACAGAGAAAAGAAAAGAAATAGAAAAAAATAGATTAATGGGTTTAGTGTCTTTATGCAAATTGAAAATTCTTCATAAATATGTTTTTAGAAATACAAAACCTGCGATTTTTGGTGTGGGTGTGGAAATAGGAAAGGTTATCCCTGGAATAGAATTTATTGATGAAAAAGGAGAAAAAGTTGGGAAAGTTAAGAATATACAATTAGAAAACAAATCAGTTCTTGAAGCTTTTGAAGGAAACGAAGTTGCGATTTCAATACCTGGAATTAATTTTGAAAGACAAATGAAGAATAGAAATTTCCTTTATTCAAATATCTCAGAAAGCCAATTTAAGAACTTAAAGAAGAATAAAGATTTATTGTCCCAAAAAGAGATAAAATTGTTGCAAGAAATTGCTGAGATTAAGCGTCAGGAAAAAGCAGATTGGGGTACTTGAAAAGTGGTTACAAAAGCCTTAAATACTCTACTTCTGGGTGAAGAATATGACAGAAGTTATAAATTTAGAAGAAGCAAGAAAACAAAGAGAAATTAAAAGATTTGCAAGCGTATTTGGAAATGATGGAGAATCTCTTGATTATTCTGTAACTAATGAACAAAGAGAAGGAGATATCCAACCACTTTATTAGGGTAATTAATTTTTATTGCATTTTCTATCAAAACCTTTAAAAACTAATTCCTCAAATAAATAATATGGCATTTAAGATAAACATTTCAGAAAAATCAGGAAAGACATTTCACCTTGAATCAGATAGCGAAGGACTTATTGGAAAAGAGCTTCATAACAAGATTTTTGGTAAAGAGATTTCTTCTGATTTGGAAGGTTATGAATTTGAGGTTACAGGAACTAGCGATAAGGCCGGATTTACATCAATGAAAAATGTTGAAGGAGTCGGATTAAAAAAAGTTCTTTTAAGCTATGAAAAAGGCATGAAAAACAGACCTAAACAAGAAGGAAAGAAGAAACGTTCTAAGAAGAAACCAAAAGGCCTGCGTTTAAGGAAAACAGTCAGAGGCAAGGTTATTTCCTTAGAAATTGTTCAAATTAATTTGAAGATTTTAAAAGAAGGAAATAAAAAGCTTTCAGAAATCTTCCCTGATCAGAACAAAAAGGCTGAAGCAGAGAAACCAGCAGAGGCTTCAACAGAAAATAAAGTAGAATCTAAGAAATAATAACTATCTTATAGTAGTTACAATAGAAAGGTTTATATACTGAGATTTCTAGAAAATATTAAGTAAATTAACGAAATTTTTAAAATGAATACAGATCAAAATGGAAGAGAAGTTTATGCGGAAGTATTAATATATAGAGGACAAGGGAATTTGCCACAACCAGGAGATAAACATTATGAAGCTATAAAAATCCTATTGGGTGAAGAGGACCTTAGTACTTTACCCCCTGATGCTTGGAATCGTAATAGGTGTCAGTTTTTTGTTGATGGAGAATTTATGAGAGAAACTGGTTTTGCAGCTTCTGAATTTTTTCAGGTTTCTAGAGCATTAAAAGATAGAGGTGTTAAGGAAATTGAAGCAACATATGGATTAAGATCTTACAAAGGTGGAGAAAGATTAATTACAATTCCTTCAGGTGACAGTGAGAGAAGTGGTATTGAAAAAGGTTTAAGTGTATTTTTACGAGAAGTAGGCATTAATCTAAAATATAAGAATTAAAAATATTAAATAAATAAAACAATAATAAAAATGATAACAAGAACAAACGAAAGAAGAACTATTGAACGAAATGAAAATGGTATATTGGTATTAGCATATAAAGAACCAATACCCTCAAAAGGATATAAAAAGCATGAAATTTCAAAAATAGAAGGAGATGACACTAGGACAAGGCTTCAATTATTAAGAGGTCTTAGACATATAAGAGAAGCTAATTCAACTTATCCTAAAATATGTCCCACTTTTGAAATGTTAAAAAATATGGATTTAGAAGAATCAGGAATTGATGTGATTTATGGAGCAAAAGTATGGTATGATAAAATGCAATCTGCACGTCTTCCAACAGTTTCAATGAGAACTAAACTTCAAAATGCTTTAGATACTGCTATTATAAGTGGAACTGGGATAAATTTAAGAGTAGGAAATAGGTTAAGAGGTCCAGCAAGATAAAAATGACAAACAGATTAATTAGAAAAGTAATTGCAGGAGCTATACTTTCAAGTGCAGCAGGATTAGGAGCATATTCTATTACAGATATAAATTCTCGTGTGGATCCTGAAAATACGAATGGAAATGAATTTTGTTATGTAAATGAAGTAGACGCTCCTGATGTGATAACAACAGCAGATTTTGGTGATTGTTATAGAGTTATTATTAATAATAGATCATCTTTTCCAACCGTAGTAAGACCATTGAAATATAGAGGTAAAGAGTTAGAAGATCTATATCTTGTGAATGAAGATTTATTTGAACCATAGTTTATTTGATTAGTTAATTCAAATTTTCATAAATAAAATAATTCTCCTAAAATCTTAAAAACTAATTTTATTTGAATTTTACATGAATAAAGAAGTACCAGAATTAAATGTAGGTATTGTAGGACATGTTGATCATGGGAAGACAAGTTTGTTAAGTAAACTTACTGGAAAGTTTACAGACACTCATTCTGAAGAATTGAAAAGAGGAATTACAATAAAGTTAGGTTATTCAGAAATGACAGTCTATAAATGTGGTAATGAATATTCAAATAAAGAAATTAAAGGTAAAAAATGCCAATCTGTGAGATATGTGAGTTTTATTGATGCCCCTGGACATGAAATGCTTATGGCAACAATGCTTTCAGGAGCTGCAATAATTGATGCTGCAATTTTAGTCATTGCAGCAAATGAAGGAATAAAACCTCAAACAAGAGAACATTTCATGGCTTTACAAGCAAAGAAAATAAAAAACATAATTGTTCTTCAGAATAAAATAGATTTAGTAAGTAAGAAAAAAGCAATTGAAAATTACAATGAAATTAAGAAATTTTTGAAAGGAACAATTTGCGAAAATGCTCCAATAATTCCTATTTCAACACTTCAGGAGATTAATATAGAGAAAGTTATTGAAGAGATTGTAAAACTTGAAGTTCCAAAAAAAGATATAAATACAAAACCGATTTTTTTAGTTGCAAGAAGTTTTGATATTAACAAGCCAGGAACAAAAATAGAAAAATTAAAAGGAGGAGTTTTGGGAGGGATTTTAAAAAAAGGAAAATTAAAAGTTAATGATGAAATTGAAATAAAACCAGGATTAAGTACAAAAAAAGCAAATCAAGAAATTTATCAAACTTTAACAACAAAAATTATTTCTTTGCATAAAGGAGCAAAGGAAGTTAATGAAGCATTGCCTGGTGCGAGTATTTCGATTGAAACAAATCTCGATCCTTTCTTAACAAAAACAGATTCTTTAACAGGATGTTTGGTTTCAGAGAAAAATAATTTACCTGAAATAACTTACAAACTTAAATTGAAATCAAAATTATTTGAAGAAATTTTAGGAACATTGGAACATCAGAAAACCGAGCCAATAAAAATAAATGAAATGTTAATGCTTAGTGTTAATACAACAATTACTGTTGGAGTTGTAGAGAAGATTGATAAAGAAGGAAAAGAAATTGAATTATCTTTAAAAATTCCAATCGTTGTAATAACAGGAGATAATGTAGGAATAGCAAGGAATTTCCAAGGACATTGGAGACTAATTGGTTGGGGAGAGATAATACAGTAGAGCAAATTTGATTCATAACTGCTACTGTGTTATGGAGTAGAGATAGTTGAATAAATTTATAAATACTAATTTTTAAATAAAATTATGAAAAAAAACCTTGTAAAGAAGATTAGTGGAATAGCAACAGCAAGTCTTTTTGCTTTAAATCTTTCTTATGGAAATGCCTTTGCTCAAGATGTGGATCGTAGGACTGTTGATAGTTATGTTCATGATTTTTATATAGCAACTTTAGGAGTTATGGCTGGTGGTCTTATTGCTAATGAGTTAGTTGGTAGACATCCTTTATATATAACTAGTGAAGATCATGCTAATTTAGAGGAAGATAATATTACGGATTGCGATGAAAAAGTTAAGAATCTCATTCATTCAGGTATGATAGATAGTTCTAGATATTCGTTCAATTGTATTATCCCTAAATAAATATTTAGAAATCAATTCTTTTTTAAAATAGTTGAATAAAGTTAGTGATATAAATCCTTATAAATATAATTCTCTAAATATAATCATGAAAAGAGGACTTATAAGTAAGATTGGAAGTGATCTTTTAAATTTAGCAGCAGCAAGTCTTTTTGCTTTAAATCTTTCTTATGGAAATGCTTTTGCTCAAGATGCAAATCCAAGGGTTCTTGATAGCTATATTTCTAGTATTCCAGGAATACAAACCCGTGGCGTAGATGGCATCCTTGCTAGATTAGCTGAATCTAAGAGAGTCATTTATACAATTAGTGATAATCCAGTTAATCTAGAGAATCCAGGTAAGTATGTAATTCCCGATTGTGCTACACAATTCGGTGAAGGCCGTATTATTTTATTTGATAGTTCTGGAAATTGTAATTAAATATTTAGAAATTAATTCTTTTTTGAAACTGGAAATTTAATCTAATTAATTTTATAAACTGAGTCCATTTTTATTTTTAATGAAAATATTTTCTCATTCAAGGTTAAGTAGTTTTGAACAATGTAAACTTAAATACAAATTTAGATATATTGATAATATAATTCCTGATATTGAAAAGACAATAGAATCATATCTTGGAAATATTGTTCATGAAACACTTGAATGGTTTTACAATCAAATAAAAAATGGAAAGGCTCCTTCTCTTGATGAAGTTATTGTTAATTATTCTGAAAATTGGAAAGAAAATTATGAAGAAGGAATTATAATTGTTAAAAAACATATAACTGTAAAAGATTATTTCAATAAAGGAATTCAATTTTTAATTAATTATTATATGAAGCATAAACCTTTTGATGATAATACAATCGCTGTTGAAAAAGAGATCTTGTTTGATTTGGATGAAAATGGAGAATATAAAATCCGTGGGTTTATTGATAGGCTTACTTATAATTTAGAAACACATGAATATGAAGTTCATGATTACAAAACTTCAAATAATCTTCCGTCCCAAGAAATTTTAGATAAAGACAGGCAACTTGCATTATACTCTATTGCAATTAAAGAAATATTTGGAGATGATAAAAAAGTTATACTTGTTTGGCATTATCTCTCTTTTAATAAAAGAATTCATTCAAGAAGAACAGACGAGCAATTAAATCAATTAAAACAAGAAACCCTGGATTTAATTAAAGAAATAAGTACAACAATTGATTTTCCTCCAACAAAATCACCTTTATGTAATTGGTGTGAATACAAACAAATTTGCCCTGCTTGGGGAAACAAACCTCCAATAAAGCAATTAACTTTAAGAGATTTTTCTGAAGATAAAATTAAGGAGAAATAGTGAAAATATTATTTAAATTATTGAGGATTACCAGTGAATATAGGAACCGTATTTCTTAATTTTACTTCACCATTTTCAGTTGGAATAAGTATTCTTACACCTTTTGCTCCTTCTACTTCAGAACATTCGCTTGGTCTTGCACAGAGTCCATTAAGTCCATCTACATAAGTTCCTGGTAATCGAATAGCATCTTCAAGACGGTAGTTTGTTCTCATTCCAATAAGACCTTCAATTGGTCCTTCATCTCCAGTGAATAAATAAGCAGAATCTCTTAATTGTCCTTCATCCACTTCAGCACCATTAGCATATACTGGAAGAGCTGAGCTTATTGCCATTAAACTTCCTGCAGCCAATCTTCTTAAATTTTTTTTAAATTTCATTTTATTATTTAATATTTTTGAGAGTTTGAACTTTATAAACTTTTCTATTGTTACTACTTAATAATTAAACTCAATTACCATTACCATTCACATTATCAACTACACGAATAAGATCTGTAACATAATCTCCTTGTTGAAGTTTCACAATTTTAACACCTTGTGCAACACGGCTCATAACTCTTATATTTTTTAAATTTGTTTTTATAACAATTCCTTTTGCAGTTGTAATTATTATTCTATCTTCTTTATTCACAGAAACAGTTGTGACAACATCTCCTGTTTTTTCAGTGATTTTTAGATTAATAACACCTTTTCCACCTCTGGCTGTTTTCCTATAATTACTTACAGAAGTTCTTTTTCCATAACCATTTTTTGTTATTGTTAAAACTTCATTTGTGTTAAGAACTTCCATACTCACCACTTCATCATTTGGTTTTAGTCTTATTCCTGTGACTCCATAACTTGCCCTTCCCATACTTCTAATACTATCGCTATTAAATCTCACTGCTTGTCCTTTTCTTGTTGCGAGCAAAATTTCTTGGTCTTTTTTTACTACTTGAATTCCAATTAAAAAATCTGAATTGTCAGAAGGTAAATTAATAGCTTTTATTCCAGATATTCTTGGTTTTGAAAAATTATTCAAAGAAATTCTTTTAACAATTCCTTTTCTTGTTGCCATGAATAAATAATCATTAAATTCTTTAACCGAGATTACGCTTGTTATTTTTTCATTTCTTAAGCTTAGTAAATTTATCATTGCTTTTCCTTTGCTGTATTTTTCAGATTCTGGAATTTCATATGCTTTCAACCATAATACTCTACCACGAGTTGTGAAGAACATTAAATAATCATGAGTTGAACAAGTAATAAGTTGCTTCACAAAATCTCCTGTTGTTAAATTACTTCCAATAGCTCCTTTTCCACCCCTCTTTTGTTCTCTGTATGTTTTAACATCCATTCTTTTTGTATAACCTTTTTCAGTTATTGTTACAACAACTTCTTTTTTCTGAATCAAATCTTTTTCAGAAATTTCATTAACCCTGTGCAACATTTGTGTCTTTCTTGAATCACCATACTCTCTTTTTAATTCAGAAACTTCTTTAACTATTATTTTTAAAACTTCTTTAATATCTGAAAGAACTTTTTCAAATTCTGAAATTTTGACACTTAACTCTTGCCCTTCTTTTTTTAATTTGTTTTGTTCTAAAGAAGTTAATTGTTGTAATTTTGTTTCTAAAACAGCTTGTGCTTGTATTTTACTTAGACTAAATTTTTTAATCAAACCTTCTGAAGCTTCTGAAGTGCTTTTTGATTTTTTAATCAATGAAATAACTTTATCGATTTCTTTCAAAGCAATTAATAATCCTTTAACAATTTCTAATCTATCCTTTGCTTTTTTTAATTCATATTTTGCTCTGTTTTTTATTATTGTTTTTCTATGTTCTACATATGATTCAATTGCTTGTTTTAAGTTCAGTAATCTTGGTTGGCCATCCACTAGGGCAATAAAATTCACATTAAATGAATCTTGAAGTCTTGTATATTTATACAATGAATTAATTATGAATTTTGAATTTGCGTTTCTTTTTAATTCAAGCACAATTCTTATTTTACCCTTTGATGATTCATCTCTTAAGTCAGAAATATCCTTTATTTTTTTATCTTGAATTAATTTTGCCATTTGTTCTATTAGAGTTGTCTTATTAAGCATATAAGGAATTTCTGTGATAATAACAGCTTCCCTATTTTTTATTGTTTCAGTTGTTACTTTCCCTCTTAAGATAATTTTTCCTTTTCCTGTTTTGTAAAGTTCAAGCATATCTCCATGAGCTGTTCCTCCTGTAGGAAAATCAGGCCCTGTAATGATTTTGCACATTTCTTCAATTGAAATTTCAGAATTTTTTATGTAAGCAATTATTGCGTCACAAACTTCTACTAAATTATGCGGCGGAATGTTTGTTGCCATACCTACTGCAATTCCTGTTGCACCATTAATTAATAAAGTAGGAACTTTTCCAGGAAGTAATAATGGTTCTTTAAGTGAATTATCAAAATTAGGGGTGAACTTTACTGTTTCTTTATCAATATCTTGAATTAATTCTGTGGAAATTTTTGTGAGCTTTGCTTCTGTATAACGATATGCAGCAGGAGGATCTCCATCAATTGAACCGAAATTTCCTTGTCCGAAAACTAAAGGATATCTTAATGAGAAATCCTGAGCCATTCTTACCATTGCATCATAAACAGAAGAATCTCCATGAGGATGAAATTTACCAATAACATCTCCTACAACTCTTGCGGATTTTTTTGTTTGGCTTCCTGGCTTTAGACCCATTAAATGCATTGAATATAAAATCCTTCTTTGAACAGGTTTTAAACCGTCTTCAATACTTGGAATTGCTCTTGAAACAATCACACTCATAGCATAATCTAAATATGCTTTTTTCATTTCCTCTGAAACTTCTGTGTTGACTATTCCTTTCAATTCTTTTTCTTCCATTTAATCAACTTCCTCCTCGTCATAATTTATCATTAAACAATGATCTTCATCAATATCAAACATAATGTGTTTTTTGTTTTCTTTTAATTCTTTAAGACTTTCAATTAATTCATCAATTTCTTCATTGTCTAAAGCAAATTCCATTACTTCAACATCTCTTTCAACTTCTTCTTCATTGTTTTCATTCATTTCTTCCATTTCAACTAACCTCCTCTCCTTTTTTGTCAAGGTATTCCATGAATTCCTCTTCAGTCAATTCATCTTCTTTAATATCTTTTCCTTTCCAATCACATTTGTGGCATTCCCATCCTTTGCTTCCTTTACTTTCTTCCCCTGTTAAAACAACACCAACATCATCACTATTACATTTAGCGCATCTTTTCAAATTGAATGTTTTTCCTTGTTTTTTCTTATTTCCAACTCCTTTTGCTTTGTTATAGTCATCTTCAGAGTCATACCCCTCTAATATCCATTCTGGTGTTTTCATTTTTTCTTTAGCCATTTTAAATATCTAAGTTAGCATCCATTGCATTTTCGGAGATAAAATTTTTTCTTGAAGTAACATCATCCCCCATGAGCATTGTGAAAATTCTATCTGCTTCAACAGCATCTTCAATGAATATCTTTTTAATTTTTCTGGTTTTAGGATCCATTGTTGTTTCCCATAGTTGTGTTGAAGACATTTCTCCTAAACCCTTGAATCTTGTGACGCTTCCTGATGTTCCAACTTTTTCAATGGTTTTTTTTAATTCTTCATCTGAATAAACATAAATATCTTTTTGACCTTTTCTTATTCTATACAAAGGAGGGAGAGCAACATAGACGTTTCCGTTTTCAATTAATTGATGCATGAATCGAAAGAAAAAAGTTAGCAAAAGTGTTTTGATATGTTCTCCATCAACATCTGCATCAGCCATAATAATTATTTTATTATATCTTAATTTTGATAAGTCGAATTGGTCTCCAACACCTGTTCCTATAGCTGTTATCATATCTATAATGTGTTCTATTGAAAGTGCTTTTGAAGGATTTGCTTTTTCAACATTTAAGATTTTACCTCTTAAAGGAAGGATTGCTTGGAACTCTTTGTTTCTGGCTTGCCTTGCAGAACCTCCTGCACTTTCTCCTTCGACAAGATATAATTCAGTATCCTCTGAATTCTTTTTTGAACAATCTGTCAATTTTCCAGGAAGTCCTCCGAGCGAAAAAACATTTTTTCTTCTTACTAAATCCTTTGCCTTTTTTGCAGCCAGTCTTGCTTTCGCAGCATCCAGTATTTTTGAAATAATTTTTTTTGCAATTGAAGGATTTTCTTCGAAGAATTCTGAGAGTGAAGAAGTGACAACAGAATCAACAAGACCTTTTACTTCTGAATTTCCGAGCTTTGTTTTTGTTTGTCCTTCAAATTGTGGTTCTGGAATTTTTAAACTTACTATTGCTGTTAATCCTTCTCTTGCATCTTCCCCTGTAAGATTTTCATTTTTTAATGCTCCACTTTTTTTTATGTAATCATTAATAACCCTTGTTAAAGCGGTTTTAAAACCAGAAATATGGGTTCCTCCTTCAACAGTGTTTATTGTATTTACAAATCCAAAAATTGATTCTTTGTAAGTTTTATTATATTGTATAGCGACTTCCATAATAATATCTTTTGTTTCCCTCTTAAAATAAATAGGTTTGTTAAGAACTTCTTTGGACTTATTTATCCATTTTACAAATTCAACTAATCCACCTTCATAATGAAATTCTTCTTTTTTATTTTTTACTTTATCGTCCAATAAAATCTTTAGTCCTGGATTCAAAAAAGTTATTTCTCTAAGTCTTGTTTCTAAAACACTGTAATCAAAAATTGTTGTTGAGAAAATTTCTGCGTCTGGCCAAAATATTATTTTTGTTCCTGTATCTTCTTTATTTGTTTTTCCAACTATTTTCAGTTTTGTTTTTGTTTTTCCTCTTGAAAATTCTTGTCGGTGAATATTTCCACCTCTTTTTATTTCAATTATTAATTTTTCCGAAAGAGCATTGACAACACTTACTCCTACTCCGTGCAATCCTCCTGAAATCATGTATGTTTTTTTATTGAATTTTCCTCCTGCATGAAGTTTTGTCAGCGCAAGTTCTGAAGCTGGAACTTTATATTGTGGATGAATATCAACAGGTATACCTCTCCCGTCATCTTCTATTGTGGCAGAACCATCTTTATTTAATGAAACTTTTATCTTTGTGCAAAAGCCAGCTAGAGCTTCGTCTACAGAATTATCAACTGCTTCATAAACCAAATGATGAAGCCCATCTTTGTGCGTTGAACCAATATACATACTTGGACGTTTACGTACTCCTTCAAGTCCTTCAAGGACCATTATTGATTCTGCTTTATAAGATTCATGTGCCATTTTATTATTTTAGTTTTTACCGTCGGTAAAAATTTATTTTTTAGTTTTTCTCGTCGAGAAATCTTAATAACATATAAAATGAATCACTCTTTAAAAACCTTGCCCCTTAAATTTGGTCATTTTAAGACGAGAAAAGCGTTAATTTGATTTTTATCAAAAATTTTAAAGAATAGGAATTAATTTGAAGTTTCTTCTATTTTCTTCTTCTTACTAATCCATCTAACTTTTCTACGTTTCATTTTCATATTCTTTCTGCACTTTGGAGAACATAAATAATTTATATTTCCTTTATTTGTTACAATTGTTATTCCTTTAGGAAACTTATACTGTTTTGAACAATAAACACATTTAGGCATTTTAATTAACTCCAATATAGGATATGGAACTCTTTATCACCTTCTAGAACTGTTGAGTAATATCCTGCTCTTCCATTTAAATATTCTTGGATTCCTTCAATTAATCTTTGACTTCTTCTTACAGCATCTTGGCCTTCTCTTTCAACTTCAGTTTTTCTTATAATTACTGCTCCCCAGGCACTTTTGTTTTCTAACCCTTCTTTAAGTCTTGCTAAAATTTCTTCACTTAGCTCAGGCATCTTATGTATAAGTTCCTTTTGTAACTTTTGATTTAATTCTTCTTGCTTCGATTTCTGTTTCTCTTAGTATTAAAAAATCTCCAATTCTCACAGGGCCTTTGACATTTCTTCTGATTGATCTTCCTTTATCTCTTCCTTCTTGAACCAAGCATTTAATTTGAGTAACTTCTCCTCTAAAACCTGTTCTTCCTATAATTTCTTCCACAATTGCAGGAACAGCTTCCCCTGAAAGTTTATCTTTCCCTTTAGAAGATTGTTGAGTTTTTTCTTTGATTTTTTGTTGTTTAGCCATTTTATTTCAAAGCTTCAATATCTGCATTTGCTTCCCCTGGTTCAATTACTGCCATAGAAGATGTTGATACTGCAATTCCAACAGCAATTCCAAGTTTTTGTTTACTATCAACTTCTTTGCATGGAATTTTCTTTTCAGCACATAAAAGAGGAATATGTTGCACAATTTCTTTTGGTTCAACATCAGAAGCATAAGCAACAAACTTCGCGGTTCCTCTCTCAATAGCTTTCGTAACTTCGTTTGTTCCTTTTTCTATTTTTCCTGTCTTTCTGGCACGTTCAATTAAATTATAAATTTCCATTTTTTAAAACCGAAGAATGAAGAATCCTCCATAAAGTCATCGGATAAAATATTTAGAAAATTTCGGTTTATAAAGTTTTCTTGTTATTTGCATTGTTGCATAAGCGGGAGTTATTCTAGCTAAAAAAAATTATTTTTTCTTTCTAGGTTTATCCCAATAAGGA
>CEPX01182041.1_pt1 | contig 12674 bp, 10 predicted proteins | sample 361361 | NCBI WGS metagenome assembly CEPX01 (sample SAMEA2619974, study PRJEB7988) | marine metagenome | biome: marine biome (ENVO:00000447); feature: mesopelagic zone (ENVO:00000213) & marine oxygen minimum zone (ENVO:01000065); material: "saline water (ENVO:00002010), including plankton... | reverse complement strand
TTTTCTCACCCATTGCCACGTATCCTGAACTACATTGGATAAAAAAAATAACATTGTCATGATTGTGGGCATGGAAGATACACTCATGTACAGTTGTAATTTTTTGTTGGCTTCGTCGTGCGACACAGAGAGTGCAATACTATTTCTAAATTTATCTGCATCTCGCAACTGCCACACCAGGAAATGTGAAAACGAACACCATACAAAATACATGGACAAAAAACGCACATGCGTCATACATTCTGGCTGAACTAAGGTAATTTGGAGTACAACATGGAAAAAGAAAATAAGGAACATGTTGAAAATTGTGGACACTCTGGCCTCCAGGTCATCCAAATAAAATATGAGGGGTGCCATCGTTTCGACAAAGAACTTTGCCAAAAACAGTAAAATCAAAATGAGGCCGCGTTTACCCAAACGTTTTCTGCGAAACACTGTAACAATGTGTGTTTGCAATTCAGTGCGACATATAGGACACGTTGCCCTCGAAGATTCCTCCAACCCTTTCTTGCATTTCCTGCAAACTTGACCATCAATGCACTGGCCACAAATACGAACAAGAAAGTCAAAATCTTGCAAACAAATAGGGCACTGCAATGTCATTTTTTTTGAGCTGCCCAATTAAATTAAAATATCATGACAGACCTAAGTGTGGACAGTCTTTATGAAGCTGTAAAGGGATACTTGAATGGAGGTGAACTTAACACTACCAATGTGTTACAAACTTTAACCCATACCATGCGCATTGTGGAGCGCAGTCAAGGAGATGGCTCTTATAAAAAGCAGCTTGTTGTGCAAGTAGTGGAAAAATTGGTGGACGAAATCTCTGACGACAATGTCAAGGTGCAATTGGGGACAATGGTGCAATTGTTCCTACCTTCCATCATTGATTCCATTTGTAACATGGGCAAGTCAGATTCAGGGATTAATGATGTGGCGAATCAACCACACCTTAAATTGTTTTGGTGTTGTTAGCGATGACAGTTCGAAAAACTATTGTGTCTTGCTGGTCATTACCTAAAAGAGCTTGTGGTAATTGGGAGGAAGAACAGTTTGAATCTGGTTTGGTGTTAAAAGGATTTTTAAATTAGAGATGATGGAAGTTGGTCAAAGTCCCAGTCCAACGTCCAATATTGAAGTCATCATTGAGGAATGGCATGAAAAGGAAAGGCTGTTACAAACCAAAGTAAAAAATTTAGAAGAACTGTTGCGTCTCATTCTGGTCAGCGACGAAGCTTTCGACCAAAATGATGTCAAGTTTGTAACAAACGTTATTGAAAAAGATACGCAGACGTTGCGTCAAGTCCACCAAGAATGTCAATTGCTCGAAACCAAATACAAGGACTCCATTTCCAACTTGGAAGCCATCATCAAGGCACGCCAGGAGACGTTGGACTACGTGGATGCTGAAACTGGCCTGTTTCGTGACTACCCTGATTTACTAGATTATTTTGCGCAACGCCAAAAAAGGTTTTTAGACGAATGCCTCAAGTCCAAGGCTGCCTTGTCCAAGGAATTGACCACAGAGCTGTAAAATTTTTGTTTCATGTTGTAAAAATAAAATGGCAACTTTGTTACTAGATCAACATCCTGAATATTCTGACTTGTTGGGAAACCGACAGCAATCCTGGCTTGGCGCTCAGGGAGTCAGGCGTAAATTCGAAGAGTACACGCGCTTTGCTTACACACCAGACTTGGACAGAAACACTCCTATTGAGACTTTAGATCAAGGGCTTGGGGGGCCTGTGGGAAAACCTGGGTACCAGCGTAAATTGGTGAAGAAAGAGGTGATGAGGGGCAACAAATGTCCTACAGAATTTTACGACGATGGCTCCTTTGTGGAATGGTATGTGGATGAATTGTCGAGCAACAAGGGGCAATGTGTCCCTGGCGTTCGTCGCATGCCTTTTGCACTCCCCAACGATGGCAAAACGTTGAATGCAACTCCTGAACGATTTAGGAAAGCTATTAAAGTCCAACATAAGATGGCTAGAGCACAATTTAGGCGACTCAAAGGTAATGTTAAAAGCCAACCCTACCCAGATGGGTTCAAACCAGACAACAAAATGTACGATTTTCAACGTGGGAACCAACCAGATCCAGGCACAGGTGCTTACGATGTAAATCAACGCACGTCTCGACGTATGAAAGCTCGATTTGGGGGAGACACTAAAAGACAGATGGATTTGTACAGGCGCGACCCACCTTTGGCTGCTAATTACGCAGGTAATTTGCCCATGGGTGCTTATCGTCATCCAGACCATCCTGCTCTCTTTTCCAATAGGGGGTTGGGGCGACTTAAGGCGACGTTGGCCACCACTCGACCAAGAGTCATGACTGCGTTGGAGGCATATGGACCACGCCATACTCCCATTCAACAACAGCGCGTCAACTTGGAGAGCATGGACGCGTTTTTGGAGCGTTCTAAAGTGCACGACATGCGTGTTTCAAATGGAAAAACTCTTTTTGAAAAGACGTCTAGAGAGGAGCAAAACCACTATTTCTATCCTGGCCGACCCTCCCTATTTAATGTCTCAAAAGTTCACCAGGCATCCAGGGAAGGACGTCCATTCCAAAGTAGTACACCTAACAAGAGAGCTCACACCACCAACAGTTCGCATCTGGGGGTTATTCGCACAAATCTTGGGAAAAATGTATCTCTAACACCAAGAAGAGATTTGGACGTACGCTCAAGTCACAAAATACCTTCTAAATTAGATCCCTCCATCATGTCTAAAGCCTCATACAATCCTGGCCAAACAAAATCTATACAGTTTGCACGTCCATCCACAGAACTATTTCTGGATGGGGCAGCACAACTCATCAAAGGGGTTGGTATGGAAAAACAACAAATTAAAACGCGCGAACGTGTGGTTCAACATTCTACGCGCCCATTTTCTGAAGCGCAACGACCTTTGGCAAAATACCAACAATTGAGCCATGTTTATCCTCAATTAAGACATCAACGCAAAAACAAACCAATTGCACATGTTAAAACTCATCGATATGTTTAAAAAGTTTCATTGGTGATATTAAAAGTTAAACAATGTCATCTTCCAAAAAATCCAAGTACAACATCAAGCGCTTTCGTCCTAAAGAATCCAAACGTAAATCTATCTGGCTCATTTGTGGCAAGAGAGGCACAGGTAAGTCTACCTGCATGAAGTCATTGACACACGACATGCGCAAAATGTACGACATGGTTGTCGCCATGACGCCAACTCCTCCCACCTATAAATCCTTTAAAGATTATGCACCAAGTTCCCTAGTATATGAGTATGTTGATTATGGTATTGTAGATCGTGTTTTGAACAAGCAAAAAGATTTGATTGATCGCAACAAGGAATTTCACATTTTGTTGCAGATGGACGATTGCGCCTTTGATAAAAAAGCATTGAGAGGAACAGGAGATGATGGCTTGGCCATGCGACGTATGTTTCAAAATGGTAGGCATTACAACACATCCTTTATGGTGGCCATGCAGTATTGCATGGACATGAGCCCTGACATGCGCTCTCAAATTGATTATGGTTTCTTTGGCAAAACACAAAACAATGACGTGCTGACCAAGTATTACAAACAATACTTTAGCATGTTTGATAAATTTAAAGAATTTAAATCGTTTTTCAACAAGATGACTGAGAGTCGCGAATGGTTGGTGTTGGATTTTGCTAGCGATGCCTCTTGCGCCATTGAGGACACTATTTTTTATTACAAAGCCAAACCTAGGATTGCCAAATTCAATTTAGGACGACCCTCACTGTGGAATTTAGATCACAGGTATCATGTGGATACGCGTCAACGCAAGGGTAATTCTTTAAACAAATCCAAACATTATGACAACCAATCCATGGTGGTATTCAAGGAAGAAACTGATGATCAAAGTATTTGGTGATAAACACAAAATTTAATGAGATCCATTTCTAAAACGTATCATCACAATGAATTTGACAGCGCTTGTGATATTGGGGCTTGTTGTGATGAATTTTTCCAAAGTATATCAATCGTACCATTCCACCAATCGCCAGGGTGCTGGCATGTGTGGCAGTGGCTCTGGCAGTGGCCTTGTCAGAGGTCGTGGGCCAACTCATCATGTTGCGAAAATTGATTTCAAACCTCTAAAATACAATCCAGGAATCACTGTGGCAGTGCAATGTTTGGATGGCATGACAGATTGTCACAACCAGCCCTCCTTTTCCCTTCACTCATCTCCAAGACGCGTGCGACCCCCCACCATTGTTAGAGGAAATGTCGATAATTGTTTAGGAAAACCGACAAGTTATCACAAGGCCATCAAAAGTAGGAACAGTTTGAGCACTCATTACAGAGAAACAACAGCTTATTTGGGCCTCCATCAATAAAATTTTATCACAAAGATTGTAAAAATGAAACTAAAACCATCCTTTTGGGGCCCTCATCTATGGTATGTCGTTCACATGACATGTATCATGTACGACAACAAAGAAATTTCAGACCAAGTCTTGTTGGACGTAGTTGACTGTGTGCGTAAACTGTTGCCTTGCAAACAGTGCAAAATGCATTTCACGCAACAGTTGCGCCTCTTTGATGTAATGGCTGCTATTCAAAGTAATAGCACGTTTGAATGGTCCTATTATTTGCATGGTGCAGTTAACAAGCAATTGGGAAAATCAAGCACCCCCCCTATTTCTTTGCAGGATTGTCTGGCCTACTACAGAATTCCTAATATAACTTCCTTGTGGTATGCCATGTTTATTGTGTTGGCACCCATGCTACAAAAACTGTCAACGTCCAAACAATTTTTGCTACAACGTTTTTTTTCTTCCCTCAATTTCCTATTTTTTTATTGGCGAGGGCCCATCCCTCTGTTTTTGCGCAAAAAAGACGCTTTAAGTTGGGTGAGTGTTCAAGCCAAAAGGTTTGTTCCTCTGGCTCACTACATGCAAATGCGCAAAATCGCCAAGTCGTCCTGTAAGGAATGCAACAGATGATAATAATGATGTGTATCTAAAAAACTGGCATGCCTGCCTGTTGCTCTCTATGCCCATCAGCAAATTCAAGTTTGATGGTGTGCTGTTAGGACAGGGAGCATATGGTACAGTGACGCGCGCAAGACATAAAGAAACTTCACAATGGTTTGCCATGAAGCAAATCAATTTCAACGCAGCATCTTTGGCTCTTATTTCGAATGAGTTGGCGATCCTTGCGCAAAACAAGTGTCCCTACCTCCTTAAAGCTGCCTACGCCATGATACACAACCACAAGCTTGTACTGGCAACGACTTATGCCAAGGGGGGTGACCTTGGCGTCAAGATCAAAAAATATTTGGACCAAAAAAAACATTTCAGTGAAACGCGTATTTGGCTTTATTTAAAACAACTGGCCCAAGCCATTTGCTATCTACATCAACACAACATTATGCATAGAGATATCAAACCATCCAACATTTTACTATGGAAACGCCATCACATTTTATTGGGTGATTTTGGCGTGGCCCAGATGTTGAGAGGGGATGAATTAAGGAAAACGTCTGTGGGCACTCCCTACTACATGTCGCCAGAAATGGTGGACTTGTGCAAGTATGGTTTAGGGTCTGACATGTGGTCTTTAGGATGTGTGCTGTACGAACTAATGGCACTGCATCCCCCCTTTGCATCAGCCAGAAACATGCAGCACCTGCGCCAACGCATTTTGTACACACCTTATCCTCCTCTCAAAGACAAACTGTTGTATTCCAAAAAGTTGCGCGAACATGTCAGTCTGCTGCTTCAACGTCGTGAAAAAAATCGCATCAACGCCCAACAACTGTGTCGTCGATTAGGAATTCAAATAAACCAGCATCAACCTTGTGACATACAACGTATCTCACCACCCAAGACTGAAAAAGAATGGGAAGATATGATTCTGCGTTACTGGCCCCAAATTCACACAGCACCCCACAGATTTTCCTTCAGACGATGGTGGAAAGTTAGTCGTCCTTGATTGCAGGGGGTGGGGGAGGAGGTGGCATCATAATGTAAAGAACTTCAGGCTCTGATGCTTTTCTTTTGCCACGTTTTTTCCCAATAAAGGCCAACAACGTTTTCCACGATACCCACACAAACCCCAAATACAAAACAAAGTTGGTGGATACAATCAGAGCATTGAAATGGCGATCAATGTGTTGCTGGCAATTCTCCATGTTGATGGCCCACACGTCTGATGGGACGCCAGTCATTTCTGCGCAAATGTCCATCTCATTCTTACCATTCCAAAACCCATAACCTCCCAAAGAAGGACCATACAAATATAAATGTTTGAGGGGAGACGCAATAAAATAGGCGTGGATGCCCTGAACTAGTTTGCGCCACCACATTTTTCTTTACAAATTTATCTCTTTATTTTTCTATTGTTTTGAACTCATGATAAATTTCACTGTGGGATCCACCTGTTTCTTGCGCCTAAAAAAGACGCCAAAGTACAGCAACGCAAATACAATTCCTCCAATAACGAGATTGCGTTTGGTTTTGCTTGGTCCAGCTTTTTGATCTTGGTCAGGACTCAATCCTCCCCCTGCGTCTGCAGTGACGTACTCTGCTTTTGAAACACAAATGCCATTTCGACACGCAAACAATTCTGGGCAGTCGTTGCTTGTGCTGCATTGACGAGAAGCAGGGGCAAAATCCACCTTTCCTTCTAAATTGTAAAATGAAAAAGCACGCGTCGCAGGTGGTGGGGGGCAGGTAGAACTCACTACAGCATTTAACCACCCTGTAGATCGTTTTTGGTGCTGTTTCTGCAACTCAGATGGTAACGTTGGGGTGGAGTAGTCTAAATCCCAAACGATTGACCTTGTGTTGTAGTCACGAATAGATTCAGTGATGGGCATGTGAATATGAGCCCTTCCCATTTTGCTGATGTTGTTACAGTTGTAGGCCTGAGCGCCAAAACGTGGATCCAGACCATCAAACACTGTGGAAATGAGGCAAGACTTTTTGTTGCTTGCTCTAGCAGCGTAATGCCATGGTACAAAAGAGTTATTTGTCAAAGTATTGGACGTTGTATCTGCCACAGACGTTTGGGAACAGTTGCCATCATCAAAAAACAAATTGGACAGGGAAAATGTTCGGCCCATATACTCTGGACCATGTACATCATGGTTGTACTGAGCTTTTTGAAAAGCGTTTGCCACTGGCTTGTCTGGTTCAATACCATCTGCTGCAGTGGCAATGAAGGACAGGGGGACAGGATAGTGGTTGTTGATGGGCGCTTCGTACTTTTTAAAATGCTTTCCCCCAAGCAATTTCGTCTCACAATCATCTGAACAGAATTGATCTTCACAGGAGGTGGCATGATCGTAATTGTGGCATGTGGCACCCTCATAGATGGTGGCTGGCCAGTCATTGGTTCTGTACAAGGCTGAACTGTTCAAAATGTCAGTAGAGCAATAGTTTGTATAATCCTTGGGATGCCTAAACATTCCCAAACCAATGTACTGTGGCATGGAAATGTTGGTGTGACCACCCTTAGATTGAGGGAAGACGCCTAAAATGCCTGTAGTATCTTCCCACTGAGTTTGTTCGTCATTGCTCCACCACAGAGGGTAAGGTGCAGTCCATTGATGCGTGTCTTCACTCCTTACATTTTTACCAAAGTAGAAAAACCTGCTAGCTTCTGGCATGCCTGGCTCCAAAGAGTATCCCAAAGCATTGGATCCTCCAGCATAGGAGGAGGAACTTGGCGCGTAGGCGCTGGGGTCTGTCACTAACTTGAGGTAAAACGCATCCCCCATGCGTATGAACAAATCACTGGGTTTTGTAGCTGTAGGCAACCTGTACTCCTCGCCCTTTTGCAGGGAATCATCCAAGTTCAATATATTGGCACCCATGGTCGCAACAAACCCTGCCACTGTTGCTACAGTCAAAGCTTTTCTCCATTGTTTTTTACCCACAAGAAGCAAGGTGACGATGCCAGTCACCAGAGTAGCAAAGAGTGAGAATAGGGTCACAGATCTTGAAAAAGATTTGGGAGGCATTTCATAATGACCTTGTAATTGTGGTTCTCTTCCCCCTTCTTCTTGGGCAGATACTGACACAATACATCTCATGGATGCTGAAAAACGACAGGAGATGGCAGCGTTCACATTTCTTGGATCTTCAGGGGGGTACCCCTTAATGATTTGAAAAACAGCTGCCTGACACAGCGTGTGTTCGCCATGTTCTCCACTACCTTGGGCCATGTTTAAATGGCCCCATCCTTCATCGTACACTAGTGAGATGTCGCTGCTATTCACCAAACACATTTGGGAAAAGGGCCCTACAGTGCTCTGACCAGAACTATGATTGACACTTGATTTAGAAAAGCGATTGAAATAGCGCCATTGACAGTACTGTTCGTTGCGCGCGTCATGCGCAGTTTGTTGATTGCTGGTGGATGTGACGTTGACCAATTTGCGTTTTTGGCCAAGACGCGCGCTATTGTACACTTTGCTGGAGCCAGTATAACTGATTTGTTTGGGACAAAACGACAGTTGGTCCTCCCAACCATACACGCCATTGGTGCTGTTGTTTTCTACTACATCACCAGAAGAATTTTTTAGGTTTGGGAAATAGTTGCCTGCAGTAGAAATGGTTTGGTCATCTCCAGAAGACCCATCCATGTTGTTTTTGTTAATTCCATTTGTACCTGTAGGGGTAGTCACTAATATTTCCCATATTCTTCGACTAGCATTTGGGTCAAACAAGCCTAGTTCATAATATGTAGTATCGAGATATAGGTCAGTAATTGCGCTTGCACTTTGATGGAATACGTTTATGGGGCTGTTCTGGAGGTGAAGTTTAGTTGGTAAATCATGTCTAATCAGCCCAACCTCATACGTCAAAGGCATTGTCCACCCCCATGCTGCACATTTAGCATTTTTGTATCCACAGTTTTGCCCTGTCTTATACCACTTTGTCACTGCTTTACAATTGGGTAGGCCATGCCCTTGCACAGGTTTTGAGTACACATTGCTGCGTTTGGGAAACCCACTCATCAGGGGATCATTGCCATCCCCTGTGGATTTGACATAATCCACGCCTGCAGTCGTGTCTCTCCTCGCATTCAATGTGGACGAGTGGGGACACACCATCCCTGGCTCGCGCCCTCCTAAGTCCATATAAGTGGGAGGGTGAGATTCAGACCACGCATGGCTATACCCACAGCCAGTTTTCATGATGCCAATCAAAGTGGCTGCACGTCTACCAGCGCCAGCCATGGCACCTCGTCGAGGGTTGGAGGAACTTCCCAAAAGCACGCCATTGAAGCGCACATCTTTTCCAAAAAAGGGATTGAACGCCAACTGCAAGTAATCCCCACACATTACATAACAATTAGAGCTATTACAACTGTTGACCACTGCGTCTGTTTGTTTACCCCCCACCAACACTTGGGATTGGGAGCGTACGCGCTTTAGATAAAAAAAGGACCCATTGTCTGGTGGGAAAGAGTCTTCCCCATAGGCGCCAGTGGGTGTGAAATCCCATCCTGACTCGCCAATGGGAGCAGCGCTTGCAGACGCTTGTTCATGGTCAGGAGGGAGTGCGCCAGAACCCTCAAACAAAAAGTTGCCATATTCATGATTGGACCCTGGCGCCAAGCTTACCCAATGTGACGCTGCGCCATTGTTGACGTAGGAGCACAAGTCGTCAGTTTTCAAAGCATACATGTTGGAGGGAATAGAGTCATCATCTGATGTCACCAAGTCATACCCTCCTTGATTTTCAGATGAAAAAGTATAACGCAAGGGAGCTTGGCATCCTTGAGTTATTGGGTTTGCATATGTGCATGTGGCAGTATTCAACCCAACTGTTGGGGCATTGGAGCCATCAGGACAAACACAATTTGCCATGAGTTGTTGACCAAATTCAAATATTATTTCTTGACAAGTTTATTGAGTGACAACAAAATTTCATTTCTTTTTATTAGACAAGACAGCCATGCCAAGCAAAGTAACTGGCGTGTCGACTGACGTGTCGTGAGATTTTTGCTTTTTTCGTTTTGACTTTTGACCTGTAAGCCATTTCCATTCCTTTGTCAATCCCTGCCACTTGTACGTCACATGTTCAATGTCTTTAAGGCAATTTCTGGGATCCACCAAATCAATGAGTAATTTGATGGCTTCGTGCTTCATCATATTGGTGACTGAGTATTCAATGCCACGTTTCACGCCAATTTTAGCAAAAGAAAACATGACTGTGGAAAAAGCCTTGGTGCCTGAAGCCACATAATTCACAGCCTTTTCCCCTGCCTGACCAAAAAAGAAATGTGCGCCAGCCTGCGCCACAGTGGTGGTCATTGACCCCATACTCTCAGTTAAGTTCTGGACAATGTTCCATGAGGCGTCGAAGCAATCTTTGTTAACGTTGAGACATTGCTGCACTGAATACAAAATGAGCTGACGAATGGGCAAGCCACCCAAATATTTTTCAGTGAGACCTCCTTCTCTCTTGGTCATTTTGGGCGCCCAACCAAACTGGCGTTGCCAAAATCCTCCCACCATTTCATCCTGTGCTATAAATTTAGAAATTTCGTAGCAAAATGCTTTCTTGGCATGGTTCAAAATGGTCAGAAGCCACATGGTTTGTTCTGGGTGCCAAATGTACGTCTGGACGAAATTCCAACCCCACGATAACATCATTTTGAGGACGTCTGCCAAAGTAGAAATCAGCCATTTCAAGGCTTTCCAAGCTGTGGAGGCTATGGATGCGCCAGTGGACGCAATGTATTGCCCCCAAGTTTCTTTGGTGGTCTGAATCACACCTTCATCCTCTAATTTGTTAGAGTCTTGCCAATCTTGAGAATATTGCATGATCGTTTCATTGCACACAGCAGAAGCCACTTTCAAAAACTTTTCCTCAGCAGCGCTAATTTTCACTGTTCGTGCCAGAGACATGATTTTTAGTTTGGACCTGGACACGTCTTCCAAGAAATTCACCTTGAGTTTTTGGGACCCTCTTTGCCCACGAGGAATCTTTACATCCTCCAATTCCTCAGCCATTTCTACTTCATTTTTAAACTCAAAAATACGCTTTAACTGTCTATACGTCTGCTCTTGTTGACTCATGGCTTCCAGATTGGCTCGACAACAGATGGGCAAAGCATGGATTCTGGTACCTTTTTTCACTTCCCAAATGTATTCGCGCTTGTTCCACTGCACATAAGGTTTCATGTTTTTAATAATATTGGGATCTCTTGTTCTGAATTGAGCATCACACATGCGTTGTTGTAAGCATTTGGCAAATTGCTTGCTAAAATAATGCAGGGCTGGCACATAGTGTTTGACGTCTAATTGACATGTACCCCCCTTGTCAACTTTAACAAAGTTTCCCTCTGAATTCAGCATTTGTTTAGGCACCCATTCACAATAGGAGCGACGCTTATTTTTTGAATCCATGTACACCATATTGGGATCACTTGGCTCAGTTTCGCATTCTCTTTTGTTGTCAAGTTGGCGACTAGAATATTGAGAACATTGGCGCACCATGTCCTCTTCATTGGTCACTGGATACAATTGTTCGCAGTGCTCGCGTATGAGGGCATTGACGCCTGCATTGCCTGATCTAGCATTGACAAAACGTGTGTCTTTCCCAATATTGGGACCCAACGTAGAACAAAGAGTGGGACTGCGCTCTAAATCTTTGATAAAAATGGGGTGGACATTTTGCTGCAATTCATCCACGTCCACTTCTCCCAAATTCACATCCACCTTTTTGGCTTTGATTAAATGTTGAAACGAACCAAAGGTGGGTGGGTCCCAATAGGTGAAGTATTGGCCCTTAAACGTCCACCCCACCACCTTTTTAAGACGTTTTTTGGATTTGTCATGAAATGTGAAGGAAAACCCTTCACGTACATTGACGTATTGGCCAACGAACAAGGTGACTTTTGTCATTATTATTATTATGTTTTTATTAGATGCCCAAAATTTACGTCAAGTGACGCGAGTACCACCCATGTTGTGCACCCCAACGATCTAAGAAATAAGCTGAGACCCACCCCACAATGGCTCCCAAAGTATCGCCAACATTGTTGAGGATGGCGTCAGCTTGAGGTTTTCCCCCTGGCCAAAATTTGAAATAAGTGTTGATGATGCCCATGCCCCATGCAGTGTTTTCCACAATTTCAAACAAGGTGTGGATTAAAACCAAGGCAACAGCCTAATGCCAAAAAAGTAGATGATAACTCCTACTGCAAGGTGTAGGTACGTAAATTGATCAAAGAGTCGTTGGCCCATGTTTGTTGTTTTAGAGAAAATGTGGAATTTATTTTTAGTTTATTTTATACAAGTCTACATTCCCCATACTCTTAGTAGCATCTGTACTACAAAATACGTCGTGCTGTCCGTGCTGTCCCTGTGTTAATGCAGTGACCAAAATCATTGTCTGGACTGTGGTAATAACATCTGAAACCAGATGCGCAACGTGAGGTTTGCTTTTCAGAAGCAATCCCATAGCGTCCATGTTTTTTTCCACATACGTCATAACGCTGGCCTAATTGGATAGGTTCTGAAACTAAACCAAATTCACAGGCGTTTTCGTCAGTCGCAGAAGAACTCTGAGTCTCAGTCGCAGAAAGGTTGGATGAAATAAGGTCGTGGGTTTCAGTGGTACTGTCTTGTACACCTTGTTGGTTATCATCTTGGTCATTGCTTAACCCTACTCCTAACCCCAACCCTG
>CEPX01030826.1_pt1 | contig 12686 bp, 12 predicted proteins | sample 361361 | NCBI WGS metagenome assembly CEPX01 (sample SAMEA2619974, study PRJEB7988) | marine metagenome | biome: marine biome (ENVO:00000447); feature: mesopelagic zone (ENVO:00000213) & marine oxygen minimum zone (ENVO:01000065); material: "saline water (ENVO:00002010), including plankton... | reverse complement strand
ACCATTAACAGCCATACCAATTGATGTTCCAATAATTCCACTTTCACTTAATGGAGTGTCCACAACTCTTTCTTTTCCATAGAGTTTCTGTAATCCTACAGTCACTCTAAAAACTCCACCTTCTTTTCCAACATCTTCTCCAAGCACAACTACACTACTATCTTTTTTCATTTCCTGTTTTAATGCAAGATTTATTGCATCCACCATATTGAGCACAGTCATTATTTCCCTGCCTCCAAAGATTTCAAATAATCAAGTTGCTCTTTCAATTCGGGAGGCATATCCTTGTACATGTACTTAAAAATATCTTCAATATTGAGATGTGTGGACTCTGCTTTTTTCACTGCATCTTCAACTTTTTGTTCAGCCCACTTTTGTAATTTAGTTTCATAAGATTTATTCCAATAACCTTTCTTACTCAAATATTTTCTAAATCTATCGACGGGATCATGCAACCTCCATTTCTTTACTTCAGCATCAGCCCTATACAAGGTAGGATCATCTGCAGAAGTATGTGGCCCCATTCTATAAGTAAATGCTTCGATCAAAGTAGGTCCTTTCCCTTTTCGCGCATTATCCAGTGCTTCTTTAGTAGCAGCATACAATGCAAGTACATCATTGCCATCAACTTTAATCCCGCTAAAACCATATGCAAATGCTTTCTCCGCAATGGTCTCAGAAGCAGTTTGCATCGAAACAGGCGTAGATATGGCATATTGATTGTTTTGACATACAAAAACACATGGAGCTTTGAAAACTCCTGCAAAATTCATGGCTTCATGAAAATCTCCCTCAGAAGTACCTCCATCTCCAAAGAAAACCACACTGCAATCTTTCTCTTTCTTTATTTTTGAAGCCCATGCAGCACCAACTGCATGTAATGTCTGTGAACCTACTGGAACAGAAACAGTAAAATTTTTTTGATCTTCAGGCATTCTATTCCCTTCTTCATTCCCCATAAAAACAAGATAAAAAAGATGCAGGGGCATACCCCTCAATGTTAATGCCGCAGTTTCTCTAAAAGAAGGAAACAACCAATCATTATTTTTCATAGCCAATGCAACACCAACTTGTGCTTCTTGACCAGAAACTTGCGCAAAAGTTCCCATACGTCCACTTCTCTGTAAACTTACTGACTTTTTATCCGAGGCTCTAGCAAGAACCATATTTTCATAAAGTTTTAACAAATCAGCTTTCTTAAGTTTGGGTTCAGCTTTTTTATTTATAATCTTCCCTGACTTATCAATTACTCCAAATACCTTTCCCTTCCTAGGATCATTAGTTTCTATAAAACCCACAACACACACCTCTTAAGACATTGCCCATTCTTTTAATTTATCATAATCTGCAAGACCACATATCCACTTCTTATTTTTTTTATTATAAAAAAACGGCACAGATCCACATTTTCCTGCTTCATATTTTTCAAAAAGTGCCATATTTTCACTATTATGCCACATCTCAAGTTTCTCAACAGAGATACCTTCTTCTTTCTCAAGCTTCTCCAGTAATGGCTCCATCTCATGGCAGTGCTCACACTCAGTTCCATAAAACATCATTAAATCAGAACCTTCAGCCATGATAGTACCTCCTTTTATGCTAATACGATGTAAAACACCTATTTAAACCTTTTTTAAGTAGTCCCAAAAAGATTTATAAACCTTTCAGCTGATAATAAAATAACTCAAAATGGGTATCCAAAACAAAATCAAGAATATCCGGCTATTTGGCATCAAGAGTTGTCTACCAAGCGTAAAATACAGAATTATGTTTGGTTTAGTTTTAGTAGCTACATTTTTCTTTCTCGGAAATTATATGTTCAACGAGGGTACGAATCAAATTACTGGAAGCATTGTAGAGTCTTCACAATTAACTGATTCTTCTGACAATTCTGCATTGAGCAACCAAAACCCTGCAGAAATCGTAGAAAAAATTGAAAAAGAAATAAGTGAAAATGAAGAAGAAGGATATGAAGTTTATGAATACTATGAATATGGTGGAGAATGTTCACTTAAAATAAAAGGAGCCGAAGACGACGTAGAGGATACACTTAGATATTCTGGATTCGATGAAGATATATACAACACCTTGAAAGACGAATACAATCAAAAATTAGATGAATTAAAAGAGCAATATGAATATCAAATTGATGACGCTAAAAAAGATTACGATAAATCGCAAAGTGAAGTTTGGGAAGCACAAGATAAACTACAAGAACTTCAAGAGATTTGTGCATATTAAGTGGGGATAATATGAAAAACAGAAAATTATACATACTATTAGGAATTGTTATAGTTCTAACATTGATTCTAAGTATTTTCACACTAGCTACACTAACAGAAAAACCCAAAGCAAAAACTACTGGAAGTAGTATCATATTTGTCACAACACCTCAAAAAACAGAAAAACAACTTCCAAAGCTAGGACAATCGTTAACCGATCAAAAGAAACAAAGTACTATAGTAAACAACAACATTAAGATTACAATAAATAACCACCATTCATATAATTACAAACATTATCACCACAAACACCATAAACATAACCACAAATATTACAAGTCATATAAATCAAAATATTACTATCCCTACTACATAATTTATTAAAATGAAATATTTTACAAAAAGTGGAACAGAATATGAATTAGATGAAAAAAATCATGCAATACGGAATGGAGAACCATTCAGCCATACCTATTTGGGGGTAAGTGATTATTATAAAACAAGGGAAATATTACTAGCCAACCCAGATGGAATATTCGAAACATTCACAGGCCCACACAGAATATACCAATTCTACAAAGAAGACAAATTTGAAATAAATCCCTGTTCATTTGAAGATGCTAAGGATTTAATCGATGGTAAGTCCAATCTGGTATTCATCAATGAAAATCTAGAAGAAATCCTAATGAGCACACCAATTGTTGATTTTCAAAATAGTTAAATAAAGAAAAAACTTCTAAATCCTATGAAAAGTGGTGAAAAAATAGTCATTGCCCTAGGAGGCAATTCATTAATCAAAAAAGGACAGAAACCAACTATTTCTAATCAATTCAAGAACACACAGAAAACCCTTGAAAAGATAGTTCCCTTAATCAAAAAGAATAAAATAGTAATCACACATGGTAACGGATTTCAAGTAGGAAACATTCTAATTCGTGTTGAAAAATCTCTAGGAAAAGCCTATTCAATCCCTCTAGAGGTATGTGTTGCGGAATCTCAGGGAGAAATAGGTTATATGATAGAACAAAACTTACAAAACATTCTAGTAAAAAATAAAATAAAAAAACCAGTAGTAAGCATTTTAACCCAAGTAATTGTAGATAAAAAAGATCCAGCCTTCAAAAACCCAACGAAACCAATAGGTCCATTCTACACCAAACATCAAGCAAACAAACTCGAAAAAAGAGGTTTCAAATTTGTAGAACAAAAAGGTAGGGGCTGGCGCAAGGTTGTACCTTCACCAAAACCAAAATCCATAGACGATGTAAAAATAATTGACATATTATTAAAAAACAATTCAATTGTAATAGCGGCAGGTGGAGGAGGAGTTCCAGTAATAAAAGAAAAAGGAAAAATTCTTCATGGAATCCCTGCAGTAATTGACAAGGATATAGCATCGGCCTGCTTAGCTAATTCAATAAAAGCAAAGACTTTAATAATTTTAATGAGCGAACCTCAAGCCTATCTAAATTACAGAAAAAAAAACCAAAAGCCAATTAGAAATTTAACAATTAAACAAGCAAAGGCGTACTTAAAAGACAATCAATTCCCACCAGGTTCAATGGGGCCAAAAATAGAGGGATCCATTCAATTCATTAAAAATGGTGGTAAAAAAGCAATAATAACCTCCGCAAACAATATTCAAAAAGCATTAAAAGGAGAAGGTGGTACCATAATTACTAGATAAAAGATGGTGAAGAAAAAGAGAAAGAATGTAATTATTATGGGAGCTGCAGGACGGGACTTCCACAATTTCTTAGTCTATTTCAAAGACAATCCATATTACAATGTAGTCTGTTTCACAGCAGAACAAATCCCTGGAATAGCCAATAGAAGATTTCCACCAGAACTAGCAGGAAAACTCTACAAAAAAGGCATTCCCATCTACAAAGAATCAACACTCCCACAATTAATTAAAAATAACAAAGTAAAAAATGTATATCTCTCATATTCAGATTTATCACATTTAGATGTAATGCACAAGGCATCACTTGTCATGGCAAATGGTGCAAACTTCTATCTCCTAGGGCCAGATGAAACACAGATTGAATCAAAAGTTCCAATCATCTCAATAACCGCAGTTAGAACAGGGAGTGGAAAATCACAAACATCAAGAAAAGTTGCAGAAATACTCAGAGACCGGGGATACAAAGTTGTTGCAATTAGACATCCAATGCCCTACGGAGATTTAGTGAAGCAAGAAGTTCAGAGATTCTCATCCTATGATGATATGAAAAAACATAGATGTACAATTGAAGAAAGAGAAGAATACGATCCATGGGTACAATTAGGAATCCCAATTTACGCAGGAGTAGATTATAAAAAAATTCTAAAAAAGGCAGAACGTGAAGCAGACGTAATAATATGGGATGGTGGAAACAACGACATGCCATTCTACAAACCAGATTTAAATATTGTAGTTACAGATCCCCACAGAGCAGGTCACGAACTTCTATATTATCCAGGAGAAGCAAACTTCAGAGCAGCAGATGTTATAGTAGTTAATAAAGTAGACTCCGCAAGAAAAGACCAGATTGAAAAATTAAAAGAAAATATAAGACTTCACAACCCAAAAGCCAAAGTCATTATGGCAGCTTCAGAACTTATAATCTCAAGTGAAAAATCCATTAGGGGTCGTAGAGTTCTCATAGTTGGAGACGGACCAACATTAACGCATGGAGGTATGTCGTTTGGTGCAGGAACAATTGCAGCAAAAAAATATGGGGCCAATCCAATAGATCCATTTCCCATAATTAGGGGCACATTAAAAGAAGTATATGAAAAATATCCTCACTTAAAAAAAGGAAAAGAACTTCCTGCAATGGGATACAGCCCAGATCAAAATAGAGATTTACAAAGAACAATAAACAGAGCAGATGTTGGCATAATAATTGATGGTACTCCCGTCAATCTAAAAAATCAAATTAAATTAAAAAAAGCTTTCGTTGAAGTTGATTATATTCTCAAAGAAATAGGAAGACCCAATCTAAAAGACGTTCTAAGGTCTGTTAAAATAACAAAGAGGAGAAAATAGATGGAAAATCTATTATCAATATCAGATTTAAAGCCAGAAGAGTTTAATCTACTCATAGAAAGAGGAGAAAAAATAAAAAATAACTATCCAAGATATGCAAGGCGCCTTTTTGAAAAAACCCTATTAATGATATTCCAAGCACCTTCATTAAGAACAAGAATTTCTTTTGAAACGGCAATGGCCCAACTCCATGGTTACGCAATAAATTATTATGCAGAACATTCTCCTTGGGCAATGGGAAAAGAATCAATAGAAGACGTAGCAAGAACAATAAGTCAATATTGCGATGTGGCTGCAGCAAGAATTTACTCCCATTCAGATTTAAAAAAACTTGCAAAAAACTCATCAATACCAGTAATTAACATGATGACAAATGATGGCCATCCCTGTCAAATTCTTGGAGATTTCTTAACAATAAAAGAAGAGCTTGGAAAAATTAACAATATAAAAATAGCATACCTTGGGGATTCAGAAAACAATGTAACATATTCATTAATGAGAGCAACGGCAATAACCGGAAACAAATTATCAATAGCCTGTCCAAAATCAAAAGAATATTACCCTAAAGACAGTGTCATCAAAGAAACAAAAAAACTTTGTAAAAAATACAAAGGAACAATCACAATTAAATCAAAAGCAGAAGATGCAGTTAAAGGTGCAGACATTATTTATACAGATTCATGGATGTCTTATAGAATTCCAAAAGAACAAAAAGAAAAAAGATTGAAAGATCTAAAACCCTTCCAAGTTAATAGAAAACTCATGTCAAAAGCAAATAAGAACGCCCTATTCATGCATTGCCTTCCAGCCACAAGAGGTCATGAAGTCACAGCAGAGGTCATTGATGGAAAAAAGTCAATAGTATTCCCACAAGCAAGAAATAGATTATACATCCAAAAATCAATCTTACTAACACTAATGAGGCGCTAGCAAAACTTAAATATTCTATTAACTCCCTAAAATTAGAGGTGTATTAATTGGTTAAAACCCACGGCAACTATATCAACGGAAAAGAAGTTAAATCTGATTCTAGAAAGACATTCGTATCACTAAATCCTACAACAGAACAAACAATAGCAAAATTCCAGCAAGGCACTGCTAAAGACGTTAACAAGGCCATTACAGTAGCACAAAAAGCTCAAAAGAAATGGTCTTCCATACCCGCACCCCATAGAGGAGAGATACTACTTGAAGTTGCAAGAATTCTTAAAAAAAATAAAGAAAAATTAGGAAAACTTGAATCAGTAGAAATGGGAAAGATCCTTCCAGAAGGATTAGGAGACGTACAAGAAGCTATTGATGTTTTTGAATACATGGCAGGAGAAGGACGCCGCCTATTCGGATACACAACCCCTTCCGAACTCCAAAAGAAAGTATGTTACACAAAAAGAGAACCTCTCGGAGTTGTAGGATTAATAACGCCATGGAATTTTCCAATAGCAATACCTTCATGGAAAATTGCGCCAGCACTAATCTGTGGAAATGGAATAGTTTTCAAACCATCATCAGACACTGCAAAATGTGCGTATGAACTTGTTAAAATATGCGAAGAAGCAGGAGTTCCAAAAGGAGTTATTAATCTAGTAACAGGTTCCGGTGAAGAAGTTGGATCAGCAATGATAAAAAATCCAAGAATAGCCGGAATTTCATTTACCGGTTCAAGAGCCATAGGAGAATTTGTAACAGTAAATGCCGGACTAAAAAAAGTAGGATTAGAACTTGGGGGGAAAAACCCAATTATAATTATGGATGATGCAAACCTAGATCTTGCACTCGAAGGAGTAATATTTGGAGCATTTGGAACAACTGGACAGAGATGCACTGCTGCATCAAGAATATTAATTCACAAAAACATATTCAACGAATTCCAAGAAAAATTAGTGAAAACCGTAAAAAAATTAAAAGTAGGTAATCCGCTTAAAAGCTCAACACATATTGGCCCATTAGTAGCAAAAAGAGCCGTAGAAAAAGTACATAGTTATACCAACATAGGAAAAAAAGAAAGAGCAAAATTACTATGTGGCGGCAATCCAATTAAAAGGAAAGGTTTCTTCTATGAACCAACAATATTCACAAATGTAAAACCAAATATGAGGATAGCACAAGAAGAAATATTTGGGCCAACCACTTCCCTAATGAAATTTAAAAATCTAAAAGAAGCCCTGGAAGTTGCAAACTCTGTAGATTATGGTTTAAGTGCTTCAGTATTTACCAATAATCTAACTGACGCATATACATCAATAGAAAAACTAGAAACAGGAATAGTCTACGTAAACGCCCCAACCATAGGTGCAGAAGTCCACCTTCCATTTGGAGGCGTAAAAAACACAGGAAACGGCACTAGGGAGGCGGGAATTGAGGGTATTCATGAATTCTCAGAAACAAAAACAGTCTATATTGACTACTCAGGTAGACTTCAAAAGGCCCAGGGCATTGAGTAAAACCTTTAAATAACTTAGATAGTACTTAAATTAGAAAAGGGTGATACTTTGAAAGCAAAAATTCTTACTCCACTGCCTGGAAAAAAATCAGAAAAAGTAATCTCAAAATTAAAAAATCTTAATGGGGGGTATAGTTCTCCATATCCATTTGTTTATTCGGGCAATGGAAAAGGCCCATATTTCAAAGATTTAGATGGAAACACTTTCTTAGACATGGCTTGCAACGTAGCATCAACCCCACTAGGATACAACCATCCAAAACTAAACAGAATTCTAAAAAAATACAGCAAAACAACACCCGTAAGATATGCTGGGCAAGATTTCAATATAAAAGAACATGCAGATATGATTGAATCATTAACCTCCACAACAAAAGACATGAACACGGCATTTCTAACAAATTCAGGAGCAGAAGCAGTAGAAAATTCAATAAAAATTGCAATGAGATACAAACCAACATCAAAATATGGCATTGCATTTACAGGAGCATTCCATGGAAGAACTTTAGGTGCATTGTCTTTAACAGATTCAAAAGAAGTTCAAAAAAGAGATTTCTTTTCAATACCAACGAAAAGACTACCATATTCAAACGCCGCTTCAAAAGAACTCCTAAGAATATTTGAAGAAGAATCAGATCCACGTGAAATCGCATTTGTAATCATAGAACACATTCAAGGTGAAGGAGGATATCATGCAGCACCAAAACAAATGGTAAAAGAGATTAGAAAAATCTGTAAAAAGAATGACATTGCATACATTGCGGACGAAGTACAGTCGGGTGTAGGACGTACGGGAGAATGGTGGGCCTTCGAACATTATGGCATATCTCCAGATATATTTTCTTCGGCAAAGGCCCTTCAAGTAGGCGCCACTGTTTCAAAAAAGAAATATTTTCCAAAAGAAGAAGGCTCAATCTCATCAACATGGGGGGGAGGACATACTCTAGACTTAGCAATGGGTCTTGAAACAATCAGAACCATAAGAAAAGACAGACTCCTACAAAAAAACAGACTCCATGGAAGATATATACAAAAGTGGATGAAAGAACTGGAAACCAAAATTGATGGCTTTTGGGAACCAAGAGGTATTGGACTCATGGCTGCCTTCGACCTCCCAACTTCAAAAATAAGAGACAATGTAGTTATTGAATGTCTAAAAAATGGTTTAGTTCTTCTAGGATGTGGTAAAAAAGGAATAAGAATAATTCCTCCATATACAATAGAAAAAGCTGAAATCGATGAAGGCTTCAACATTTTAGCTAATTCAGTTGTAAAATGTCTCAAACCAAAATTCAAGCATACTGGAAAAATATGTAATTTTCTAAAATGTTCGGAACAAATAAGCTAGATAAACATGGCAAGCAAAGATACAATCAGATATGCAAAAGAACTTCTTAGTAAAGGATTTACCAGAGATTCAGCAAGAAATATTATGTTGTCAAGAAATTACAACTTTCAAGAAATAGATAAAGCTCTAAATGCCGCAACATCCTCTAAAAAGAATCTCAACATTACAACCTTACTAGCAATTGCAGTTTTACTAATAGTTGTGCTCATTCCAACAGTTCTAATTTTAACAAAAGATAAAGAAGAATTAGATGAAGATGAATACGAATATGAAGGGGAGCCTTCAGGATTAGGAGAAGGTTATCCCTCACAAAAGGAGGAAACTCAACAATTTCAATGCGCAGGTAATGAAGAATGTTTATTCAACGAACAATGCCAAAATGGAATATGTATAAAAATATTTTGTACTTCATGTGAAGAGGCATTTGAACACCAATGTATTCCAATTCAATGCCAGGACAATGACACTTGTACTTCAGACTCCTGTTCAGAAGGAAATTGTTTGTTCAGTCCAATAACAGAATGCCTTAATGATGATGGTTGCTGTGCTGATGGATGTAATGAAACAAATGACACTGACTGTTCACTAAATCTAACATCAGGGTGTATTGCAAACTTAGACTGTGATGATGGAGATTATCTAACAGTGGATGAATGTAAATCTCCAAGCGAAGGATTACCGAAACAATGTTTCAACACAATTCCGGGATGTCAAAATGATGATTTCATATGTGGAGAAAACTGCACAACACTAACTGACAATGACTGTGACGCCATATGTGGTAATAATGTTGTAGAAGAATTTGAAGAATGTGATGGAAATTGTCCAACGAACTGCAACGACAACAACACATGTACAACAGATACCCTTCTAGGATCTTCAGGATTATGTACAGCAGAATGCATCTACAATAACATAACTGTCTGCATCCACAATGATCTATGCTGTCCCACAGGATGCGTATTTGCAGGAGATAATGACTGCCCTCCAAACTCAACCCTATTTGCAAGTGGAAATTTCTCAACAGTTCAACAAATAACCACAGGAGGAATAGAAATTTATTATTATGAAGACAACACTTACAAAGTGAAATTTAACAGTCTTTTTTCAATCTCAAACACTCAACTAGATCCTAATCTAAAAGTATATTTAGCAACAGCACAAACAGTTTCAACAAAGGCACAGCTAGATGCCGGTAATTATTATCTAGAACCATTACAAGAACTAAGTGGAGAACAAGAGTATGATGTCCCCCAATCAATCACAAGCCTACAAGATTACAACAGCGTAGTTATATTCCATGAATCATACAACGCTGTTTATTCATACGCAACAATAAATTATAATATATGATGATAAAAAAAATAAACATAATAAGTTTGATAATAGTTTTAATAGTTCTTACTTCCTGTATAAAAGAAGAACAAATTGGAACAGTTGTGCAAAAAAAACTCACATTAACCACAAAAGACGAAACAATAATAAAAGCAGACTTTTATCCTGAAGAAACAAACAAAGGAATAGTTTTACTTCATATGTACAAGAATAAAAAAGAATCTTGGAAATTTTTCATAGAAGATCTGAGAAAAGAAGGATATAATGTATTAGCTCTGGATTTTAGGGGGCATGGTGAAAGTGATTTAGATGTGGAAGAATTCAAAGAAGAAGATTTCAACAAGATGATTCTAGACGTAGAAGCAGCTTTTGATTATTTAGGAGAAAATAACATAATCTATATCTCAATAATAGGTGCCTCAATAGGCGCAAATGTGGGATTAAACTTCGCAGCACAAGATCCACGAATAAGAAATCTAGTCCTTCTATCTCCAGGATTAGATTACAGAGGAATAAAAACCTCAGAATCCATAAAAGACTACAACAGACCATTACTCATAATTTCAGGAGGTCTCGATACTTATTCATGGGAATCATCAAACACCTTATTTGATTCAAGTCCAAGCAAAATCAAATTAGAACCATACGAAACAGATTTACATGGCACAGAGTTACTAAAAAATACTCCAGAAGCAAAAGAATTAATAATTAAATGGATTAAAATAAATTAAACTAAAAGGTGATAAGAATATTAGATACATTTTTCAATCCGAAGTCAGTAGCAATAGTTGGAGCCTCTAGAAATTCAGAAAAGATAGGCCACGTACTTCTTAATAATTTACTAGAATCAAAATTCAAAGGAAAGATCTATCCAATAAATCCAAAAACAAGGTCCATAAAGAACCTAAAATGCTACAAGAATATCACAAATGCAACAAAAGCCAACAAACAACCAATTGATCTCGTAGTAATAGCCATTCCAACGGAACCAAGTATATTAGTAACAGAAGAATGTGGAAAAAACAATATTAAAAATATTCTTTCAATAACTGCAGGATTTTCAGAAGTAGGAAACAAAGATGCAGAAGAAAGATTAAAAAAAATAATAGAAAAATACAAAATAAATCACATAGGACCCAACTGTCTTGGAATAGTGGATTCTTATTCCGGCTTGGACATGATATTTCTGCCAAAATTAAGATTAAAAAGACCAGATCAAGGAAAAGTTTCATTCATTTGCCAATCTGGTGCAGTTGGCTCAGCAACATTGGATTTATTATCTTCACAGGGCTTAGGATTTTCAAAATTCATAACCTATGGTAATGCAACTACAATAAATGAAACACATCTTCTAGAATACTTGGGAGAGGACAAGAATACGGATGTAATTTGCATGTATATTGAGGGTGTAAGAGAAGGAAAAAGATTCATTGAAGTAGCAAAGAGAGTATCAAAAGAAAAACCAATCATAGCACTCAAAGGAGGACTCACAAAATCAGGTGCACATGCAACCCTATCCCACACAGCTTCACTCGCAGGTTCTGCAGAAGTATACAAAGGAGCATTCAAACAAGCAGGAATAATTACTGCAAATACATTATATGATCTCTATGACTTTGCAAAAATACTAGAAAAATCACCAAAACCAAAGGGAAGAAAAGTACAAGTAATAACAAATGGTGGAGGTTTTGGAATTTTATGCATAGATGGCATAGATAAAAATTGCCTACAAACAAGTAATCCTTCAAAGAAAACTCAAGAACAACTCAAAAAAGCCCTCCCAAAAGAATGCATAACTGCAAACCCCATAGACCTCACAGGAGGAGCAACTGCTAAACAATATAATCTTGCTATTAAAAACTGTCTCAATGATAAAAACATTGACACACTCCTCATAGTATTGCTCATGCAAACACCCTTAATAGATCTAGAAATAATTGATATAATAGCAAAATACAATAAAAAACAACTCAAACCAATAGTAGTAATAATGACGGGCGGCGGATTCACTGAACTCCAAAAACACAGCCTAGAATCAACAGGAGTGCCCTGCTATACCTACCCCAGCAACGCTGTAAACTCCATAAAAGCCCTCTGTGACTATCATAATATTAATTAGTACTAATACGTAGTAACAAATAGCAACGTTTAAATACTCATTTCTTAGCAAAAATCAGATGAAATCTCAAAATTTTTTCCAAAAAGCATTTCAAGATCCAATATTTAAGAAAAATCTATTGGAAGCAAAAGAAACTATTAGAGAAACCTCTCTAGAAACGGGTTTCGTAGTTGGAAGAAAATACACAG
>CEPX01415081.1_pt1 | contig 12690 bp, 10 predicted proteins | sample 361361 | NCBI WGS metagenome assembly CEPX01 (sample SAMEA2619974, study PRJEB7988) | marine metagenome | biome: marine biome (ENVO:00000447); feature: mesopelagic zone (ENVO:00000213) & marine oxygen minimum zone (ENVO:01000065); material: "saline water (ENVO:00002010), including plankton... | reverse complement strand
AGATGATATACAAAAAAATGTCGGCTATCTGGATGGAGCTATACGACACTTGTGGCACGGCAAAATTAAAAATCGACAGTATGTAAAACGAGACTCATATTTGCTCGATTATGATTTTGATCCGGAAAAAGACATTCGAATCGGATCAAGTGGACTATTCGAATGGTCGTCATCTAAACCGGATATGCATCAAGCTGTACAGCAATACTTTGTTGATCGTAATGATGACGGCAACTTTTTATCAGGAAGTACACCATGTTTTTTAAGAAATTCCGTTTCTTCTTCTAGCCATTTGGTCGCATAGCCGCCAAAACGTTCGTGAAGTCTTTTTAGATTGTCATAAGATCTTTGTGCAATCATGATCCTTATGTCATTAGGCAATGCATATTCCGGCCCCTTGTTGACATTTCTGTGTGCTACCGGGAATATCTGATTCTCCGACTTTTCAATGCCAAGAAATTCAAATATTCGCAGCAATAAATCTTTGGGGCATTCGCAAATTTCATCATAAAAACCTATGAATATATTATCTTTTGGAAAGATCTTTTCCCACTTGGACAAGTGCAAAAGATAATCTGAATTATCAAATCTAAAATCATTGCTGCAAATTGACCTAAGTTGATCATGAGACATTTTTTCAAAGTCATATTTACGTATTTTAAAGTGCATAAACTTTGTCATTGACCAAATCTGCTCTACGGGATTTCTGATTAAAAAAATAATTTTGCAGTCAGGCATAAGATTATAAATGCGTTCCACATGTTCCGTATCAAGAGCATAATAACCCGGTGTATGTTCTCCGGAAATTTGGCCTTCTTCGGGCTGAAAAAGTGACGCATACCACTTATCACTTCTAATTCTAAAGGCATAATTGAACAACCACTTTATCCTTTTCTTATCTGTTAAGCTAACCCGTTTGAATAATTGTCTTTTAAGTGATCTCCTCCAATAACCAATTCCGGGGTGAAAAAGGCGTCCAATAAAATTATTTGGATGGCCGTATGCCTGACTATCGAAATAATGAATCTCCTTTATATAAGGTACGAAAATCTGCCTGTGTCTCTTCAGATTTACATGCAGCCAGCTTGTTCCGCATTTTGCCGCGCCTATGCAAAGAAAATCAGGATATGGCATAAATCTCAACAACTGGAAAATAGCTGAAAATCCCCTACTGCGCTACTATTCATTTCGGGGCTACGCTAAACTACCTTCCTATGGAAGAAAAGCCCACCTGCGATGTTAAGCTCCAACAGATTATTGAAGAGAAAGAGGCAATTATAAACAGAATTATCCAATCCAAAAGCTGGAAATGGACCAGATGGCTGAGGATTTTGGAAGCACGACTACGCCGATTTTTGCACAGGGAAAAGCTTGTTTCTGCACCAACGGACTTCGCATACAAATTAAATCCTCACTCAGGTATCGCCATAATTATCCCATGTCACAATTACGGAAAATATCTGGGGGACTGCATAGAAAGCGCGCTCAATCAAACCATATTGCCTTCAGAAATACTGGTTGTCGACGATTCTTCATCCGATGATACCCTGCATATCGCCACCCTTTACCATGAACGTGGTGTTCGATACATCCGGTGCAATCACGGGCATCCTTCGGATGCACGCAACGAGGGGACAAAACATACTCTGTCACCATTTTTGCTTTTTCTGGACGCAGACGACATGCTTGATTCTGATTACATTGAAAAATGCCTGGAATGCATGAAAGACCCGAGTGTCGCAATTGCATACGGGGATATGAAACACTTCGGAAACGAAAAAAGAGTTTTCGGTGCCCCGGAATTCGATCGTGAAGAACTGATGAGGAGAAATTATATTTCTTCGCATGCCTTGATGCGCAGACAGGTATTTGATTTGGTTGGCGGATACAGGATAACTCCAAACACCCCGAATGAAGACTGGGACTTGTACCGCAGAATGCTCAAATACTCATGGACAGCAAAGAAGGCACGAACCTCGGTTCTATACCGCAAGCACGACAAGAATCGTCTTCCTACATTCGACAAAAACAAACTGGAGTACTGGCAGACTGCGCGCTTGCTCCTTAATCCAATAACAATTTTTACACCGTTTGCTGGGCGAAAAGAAGTACTTGATAAATTTATAAATTCACTGAAGAGCCTTGATTTTGATCATTCTTTAATTCGACTCCACTGTTTTGATACCAGCGATAATGAAGAGTTCGCAAGTTTACTGAAAATGAAACTTTCACTTCTGGACTTTGGAAAGATTACATATGCCTCTGCACCATTGCCTGCATCCTGGAATCATTCTCCGCAAAGCCTGATTCACAACCGCCTAAATAGCACAAAAGTTCAATACTATCACGACATGGCTTTGGTTTATGCCTACAACAACATGTTGCTTTCATGCGATACGGAATATGTACTTGCACTGGAGGATGATGTTGCACTTTCTCCTGATTCACTGAGCATGCTGATCAAAACAATCAGATACCCTGAAACAGTTGCTGCCGTTGCTTCTTATCCGTGCCACTTGCAAGGTTATCAAATGGCTTGGAAGCTTGGAAGAAACGGATATCCAAAACACCCGGCCAAAAAGCTTAGAGGTATTGAAAAAATTGACGGTGCAGGATTCGGTTGTTCTTTGTTCAGAACCGCAGCTCTTTCCGCAATGCCAATCTATACACGAGCATACGAAGCCTTACCGCACTGGTATGACTACAACGCCTTTGAACATCTTCGAACACAGGGCGAGATACTCTGCAACTGGGACATAGACGTGGAGCATATGCAAACCAATAGATCACCGCTTGCAAATGTTCCCATAGCAACCAATGCATGACTTGCCTTACGCAATTATTGCTTTTCTAAACAAGATATGGACTTCCCTCGGTCGTCCATTCGCACGTCCCGTCAGATTTATTCGCCACAGAATTTTGGGGCATTTTTGGCCTGCTGTTAAGTTACCAAATACAATCACTCCGATTGAATTTAAATCCCATCCAATTCATTTCAAACCTTTAATTAGTTTGATTTTACATATTCATAAACTGAACGATATTGATCTGCATAAATGCCTGGCTTCTGTCACGGAACAAACATATGACAAGTGGGAAATAATTATTAAATGCGATGATCCTTCGATTGAAATAATTCTTGAGCCTTACGTTAAGCGGTATCCTAATAAAATAAAAATGGGCGGAGCAAAGGGTGATTATTTCGGATTCATAGATGCCAGCGACACTTTGGAAAATAATGCACTTGAAGTTGCAGTTCAGGAAATGCAATCTGACCCAAGGCCTGACATCTTGTATTCGGACCACAGCCTGCATGGCAATCCGATACTCAAGCCCGATTGGAGCCCGGAACTTCTTCTCTCTTACAATTACATACAAGGATTTCTGCTTATCTCACGCGATCTGAAAGAGCAATCCGGAGATTATTCGTGTATTTATGACCTTCTTCTAAGGGCAACAGAAAAAACTGAGCTAATAACCCATATATCGCAAGTCCTATGCCATAAACATGAAGAAACCGCTGATCAAGAATTAGAAGTCGAGGCTTTGGAACAAACCCTTAAGCGCCGAAGCCTTCCTCATACAATTAGAATTCCCAAGTCCGCTGAAAAGTTTAAAAAGTCATTTTACAAAATTGATTATAATTTTCCCCGCGAGCCTTCGGTAACAATTATCATTCCGACCAAAGATCGTCCGGATTTGCTTAGAAGGTGCCTGAAAGGAATCCGAAAAAATACTAACTACAATAATTTCAACGTACTTGTTGCAGACAATGGGAGTACAAAAAAGAAAACTCTTAAATATCTTCAAAGTATTCCTGAACAAGTTGTACGAATTGAACAGGAAAAATTTAATTTTTCAGATATAAATAACCAGGCAGTTAAATTAGCTTCGGGAGAATATGTATTGTTCATGAACGATGACGTCTTCCCCATCAACTCTAATTGGCTTAAGGAGATGGTTGGCGTATTTTCTCTGGACGAAAAAATTGGCGTTGTAGGCGCAAAGCTTCTGTACAAAAAAAATAAATTCGGCAATGCGGTACAGCATTCCGGAATGGTATTGGGCCGTCACTACGCAAGCCTGATTCAATTCACGAAAGCAAATGAACTGGGTTACAACTCGTACAATCAAGTACTGCGCAATTGTTCGGCAATCTCGGGTGCCTGTATGCTAACCAAGAAATCATTGTTCGCGGAATTGGACGGATTTGATGAAAAAAATCTAGCCATTGACTATTCCGACGTAGATTACTGTCTAAAAGCTTTGGAAAAGGGATATCGAATCGTAGTCAATTCCCACGCCCTACTTATTCACGACGAATCTGCCACGCGTGGAGACAATCAAGGGCAGGGAGCTATTCTAAATCAAGCAGAGGCAGATTTTCTGGTCGCAAAGTGGAAAAATTTAATCAGACACGATCCTCACTACCACCCCAGATTCTCTCTTGATCTTAAAGATAATGCCTATACTGTAATCAATGCATGAGATTTGATAATTTGTGCGACTTGCAAAGCAGTTTTTCTTACATCATATTCATTTAATACAATCTCTCTTCCTTTCTTTGTAATTTCATGCCTAAGGGAATCACTTTCGAAGATTAATTTGATTTCTTGAGCCATAGCAAGCGTATCTATTCCCGGAACTAATCTGACCCATCCCTGCTCGGCAAGTTCTGTCGCACCACCGGCTGCTTCTAATGTAATTACAGGTTTTTGCAGTAATGCATTTTCCAAAATCACTGTACCGGATGGTTCTTGTCTGGAAGTTAGCAAGAAAACATCAAATAGTGAGAAATAACTTTTCGGATTCGTCACTTCTCCAACGAAACTTACTGCTCCTCTTAATGCAGAACGCTCAACATCTTCCTGCAAAAGAAGATTATAGATACTCTCACCTTCAGCTTCACCGCCCACCCATACAAAATGTAACTTTTGCTCCGGTAGTATTTTTTTAAGTTGATACGCCGTCTGCAACCAAAGATCAACTCCCTTTCGTGGATGAATTTGTCCGGCCCCGCCAATAATCAGAGTATCACTTGGAATGCCAATTCCATCACGAAACTTTTGCATTTCCATTTGCGAAGGTATTTTCCATTCACTTAAATCTATCCCCGTTCGTATCATAGAAATTTTCTCTTCTGGAATTCCAAACTCATTGCAAAGCAATTTCTTGATATGATCGGAAACAACCACATAATGAATCGGATAGCTTTTAAAAATTTCAAGAATATTGGGTGGAAGTTGTTGAAACGAAATTTTGTCTTCAAGTACATGGCATATCACAGGAACACCCATTGCCTTCGCCTTTGAAAGGAAGCTGTAGCTATGAGAATGAAGATAGAAGAGATCTGGCTTTCCAAAGAATCGCTTTCGATATTTTGCATATTTATTTTCAAGCGGACCGCCTTTTAGTAAATTGATATTGATATCAAATTCTGTATCTGGAAGGTTCTCCAGCATTTTAAGAAGCAATATAGGGGCACCCGTGCGGGAAGCCTCATGGCCTATAAAAGTGACTTTTAGCACGAAAAAAGTGTACTTGAGCATATAAAATCAATCCACCATCTAATTTCGTATATAATTCGTCCCTATGCGCCTGCTTTTCTGTTCTCACAACAACGAACTCGAAGGAGCCCCTAAACAGCTGATGCAAATAGCGAATATGCTTAAAAACCATGGAAAACACGAATGTGTTGTACTTGCCCCCAAAAAAGGTCCGCTGAAGGAATCAGGCCTGGCACAAGTCACTATCAGATCTCTGTATAAGAATCCTACTTCCAAGATGGCTAGGAATATTTTGAAGAAGCTTAAACCGGATTTAATACTTATTAATACAATACTCGGATACAAACTAATACAAGAATTTAATGCTGTTCCCGATCATCCCCCAATTGTCTGGTTGATACATGAATCTGAACGCACCTTTTACTTTGATAAATACAAAGACCTTACGCCCCAAATCTTTGCAACGCCTACCAAAGTGGTATTCCCTTGCAAGACAACTCAAAAGATTTACGAGGATCTTGATACTGGAAACTTCCAATCCATATATAACGGTATTGACGCAATGAGCTTTGCCACTCTGTCCTCTGGCTCAGACAAACATGCATTAAGAGTCAAGCACAACCTTCCCACTGACGCTCTAATAATTACCAGCGTGGGCTCTTTTTGTTTCCGGAAAAGCCAGATTGAACTCATAGATGCCGGAATCGAATTCTTAACAAAAGTTAATAATCCCGAAGTCCATTTTCTGCTTGTGGGGAAAATGGCGCCTGCCTTTGCTCCCCATATCGACTCTGCACTTAAACGCGCAGACGAATTAAAACTAAAAGAACGATTTCATATTCGACCCGAAACAACGGAAATAAAAGAAATCTATGCGTTGTCCGATATTGCCATATGTAATTCTTACATAGAGGCATTTCCTCTTGTGACACTGGAAGCAATGGCATCAGGCCTCCCTGTTATTGCTACGGAAATTTATGGAATATCCGAACAATTGGAACAAAGAAAGACCGGCATGCTGGTCCTGCCAGGAAACAAACGCGAGCTTATAGATGCGATAGAAACTCTGATCTCTGATAGAGAATTCGCAGTAGAATTAGGAAGAAACGCACAAAGATATGTACTCGAAAATTTTACGAAGGAGAAGCAATATCAGAAATATGAAGCACTGATAAATAATGTTACTAAATCTCTATCTCTTCCTCTCTCTCCGGCATCACGATCTCAACCCCCTCTCGTGCATTCTTAATTCTGGTTGCGAATGGCTCCATTCCCTCCGATTCCCCATGTACCAAGATTATCTTCTTAACATCTTTTACATTCATTACTAGATTGTCCAAGTCTGACATATCCGCATGTCCGGAATAAGCGTTAACAGAAACGACCTCTGCCTTTTTTTGGAAAATCTCATCAAAGATTTTAACTTCATGAATCTCAGGATCAACAATTCTTCGACCAAGAGTATTTTCCGCCATGTAACCAACAGCCAAAACCGTATTTTTTGGATCATCTATTCCATTTTTCAAGTGATGACGAATGCGCCCAGCCTCACACATTCCTGCACCAGCCATTATTACCATTGGCCCAGGCATAGTATTTAGCTTTTTACTTTCTTCAACCGACCCGGTGTATTTAACCAAAGAGAACTTGAACGGATTATGCGCTTTGGCCAAGAAATTCTCGTACAGCTCCTTGTCGTAGCATTCCGGATGTTTCATGAAGACTTCTGTAACTCTGGTAGCTAGTGGCGAGTCGATATAAATTGGTATTGCCGGAATTTCTTTTGAATCCCAAAGGACATGAAGATCGTAAACTATTTCCTGAGTACGCTCCAAGGAGAACGCCGGTATCATAACTTTCCCTCCCCTCTTCGCAGTTTTGATAATCATTTCTTTTAAGCATCCTTTTGCAGTTGCTATATCATCATGTGCGCGATTCCCATACGTACTCTCGCAAATCAAAGTATCTACGGGAGGCATCTGGGCAGGATCGCGGATTATTGGAAGCATGTTTCTTCCCAAGTCTCCCGTGAATCCAACTCGATGCAATTTCCCTTTTTCAAGGATTTCAAAAACAAGCATTGCAGCTCCAACAATATGTCCGGCTTCTATGAATTGGACTTTGACCCCTTCGCACACATCAAACCAATCGTTGTAGTTTCTTCCTTGAAATATTTCCATGCAATCAATCGCATCCTGCTGCGTGTACAAAGGACCATCAAAATTAATCATGGAACCTTTTAAATGCTTTTGAAAATACTCCTCATCTTTCTCGTGAATATATCCACTATCCATGAGCATCACTTCAGAAAGATCCTTGGTCGCATACGTGCAGATAACTTTGTTGCGATATCCACTTTTGTAAAGGAGAGGAATGCGTCCCGCATGATCCATGTGCGCATGAGTTAATACAACTGCATCAATGTCAGTAGCAGGATCAAAAGGAAACTCTGCATTCTTTACTGCCGCCTCGGACCTCTTACCTTGGAATAGTCCGCAATCAAGAAGGATTCTTTTTGTGCCGGAGTCGGTTTCTATTCTAAGCTCGTGGCATGAGCCGGTAACCTCGCGCGCTGCGCCGTGTAGAATAATTTTCATTGCATTTATTATAGCCCAACTGACTCCAAAAGATCAGCCTTCTCTTTCTTACTAAGCTCTCTAACCTCACCCTCCTTCAATCTAGCATCTTCAAGCGTCATTATCCTGATTCTCTTAAGCTCTTTCACCGGACATCCCACTTTCTGACACATTCTTCTGATTTGGCGGTTTTTCCCTTCTGTTAGGGCTATAGTGAATTTTGTCTGGCTGATTCTTTTGATTTTTGCGGGTTTTGTTTTGGATCCCGAGATGGTCATTCCTTTTTTGAGCTTATTTAATGCGCCGTCTGTAATCTCTCTGACTGTTATAACCTCATACTCTTTTTCATGATCAAATTTGGGGTGAGTCAGCCTATATGCAAGAACCCCGTCATTAGTTAAGAGAAGTAATCCTGACGACTCCTTATCGAGTCTTCCAACAGGAAAGATTTTTCCCTGCAGCTTTTTCGGAAGTAAACTAATTATGGTTTCTTGGTTCTTGCGTTCTGCATTAGTCGTAATAATCCCCCTTGGCTTGTTGATCACATAGTAGACTAAGTCTTTTCTGGATTCGATTACTTCACCATCAACTTCAATCTTATCTTTTTCCGGATCTGCCTTTTGCCCAAGCTCCGCTACTTTTCCATTAACTTTGATTAATCCTTTTTCGATAAACTCTTCCGCTTTTCGACGCGAACAAATTCCTCTAGCCGAAAGGATTTTTTGGAGTCGTTCCTGCATGCTTGGATTATATACGAACGTAGTTATTTGGCTGCGAAATTGCAAAGTTTATCTATAGGAAGTATTCGCGCGAATACTTCTTATAGTATCACAACTAATGTACAATTGCCCTATGACTAAACTCACATTGCTTGAAAGAAAATTAAAGGCATTGGCAAATCTTAAGCGTTTGCAGATATGTTCTTTTTTAAAGAAAAACGGCTCAACATCAGTCGGAGATACGGCAAAAGAAGTTGGCATTTCACTTAGAGCAACATCTCAACATATTAAAATACTCCATAGCGTCAATATCCTGACCAAACGGAAAAGAGGTCTTTTTGTTTTTTATCGTATTGCAATCCCCCAAGAAGAACCGATTAAAAAAATATTATCTGTGCTCTGATCCTCTACTCAGACAATGCAACCTCTTTTCTTATTTCCTCTTTCATTCTATGAAAGATAATCTTCGCAGTTTCTGCTCTATTTATATGGTCATTCGGGCGGAACGTTCCTACTTCTACCCCGCTTGAATTCGTATCTCCGCTAACGATGCCAAATACGTTCGCATAGGCAATATCTGCTTCATACGGATGTCCGGATGTATCATTGAAAGTCGCATACATCGGAAGCACCTCATCTCCGAAGGCATCGTGGATAACGGTAAGCATTTCTGCTCGCTTTGCAGGTTTATTCAGCTCCATATATGGATCTCTGAAGAGCCTGACATCCATTTCTTCCGCACAAGATACAAACTTGCCAGCCCAGTGATCAGTAGCAGCTGCATTGACAGGAGAAGTCTCACATCTTGTTTCATCAACTCCCGCAGCACGCATAGACATCTTCAAAACTTCCGCAATTGTCACATTATTTCCCGGCCTGTATTCTCCTGTGAATTTTCCATCACTGTCTTTGAAACCGGAAACAATATCCCACTCAGTTAACGATGATACATAAGATGCGTACCAATCTTCTTCTCCTATATCCCGATATACAGGTCCTGTGATGTCATCAAGTTGTCCGATAACACCAGAGAAATCTTCGGCATGCACTTCTTCCCACACTTGAAGTTCCTCTTTTAGCTGGGCTATTTCATCAAAAAACGCGCTTGTTGCGGAACTAAGCATCAAAACAAGGATGAAAGACACAGACAGTATTGGAATGGTGCGCTTTATCGACATATGTGTTACAACTCTTATTATATCATATTATGCTAATTTAACAACCACCAATTATTTGGCCAGAGGAAGCCTATATGAAAACACTGTTCCTTTGCCCAATTCCGATGTCACCATGATATCCCCCTTTTGAAGCTCCATGAACTTTTTGGCAATAAAAAGGCCAAGGCCACTGCTGCCTGCGGCTGCTGTATTTTTTCCTTTTACTTTGTTACGCGAGAAAAGCCTTTCGAGCATCTCCTTTTCCATACCCTCTCCCGTATCGGTTACCGTAACAATTCCAAATCCATTCTCTGATTTAATTTCGACAGTTATGGATCCCTTCTCGGTGTGTTTGACTGCATTGCTGATTGAATTTTTTACGGCTTCTGCACTCTTTTCTTCATCAGCTTCGACCATTATATTCTGATCAAATCCAACTAACTTTAGTTCAAGACCCTTCTGCTCTATTGGAATTTTGTAGTCTCTAACTGCACGTTCTGCAATTGCCTTGAGTGAAATTGGCTTTGTCTCGACTTCTATAACTCCACGATCAATCCTAGAAGCATTAAGTATCTGGCCTACAAGGTGGCTGTTTTGCGACACAACTTCGTTCATAGAACTTAAAGGTTCCTTAAGTGTTTCCGGAACCTTTCCATAATCACCATCGCCTATCATTTCCAACGTCCATTTAAGAGCTGATATTGGTGCCTTTAACTGATGAGAAACAAAGCCAATAAAGTCATCTTTCATCTGCTGCATTTCCTTTCTATGCGTTATATCCCTGCAAGTTGCGGATACTCCTATCACCTTGCCTCGTTCATTTTCTACCGGAGAAAGGGTAACTGATACTGGAACTTCATTTTTATCTTTTCCAATGTGCACAGTTTCAAAATCCTGAACTGCTTCTCCGCTAAGTAGTTTTGGCATCATATCTTTATGTTCTGCCATCTTATCCTCCGGAACTATCAGAGACATCTGCTTTCCAATAATCTCTTCCTCCGAAAAACCATAGATCTTGTTTGCCGCTTCGTTCCAACTTCTTATTGTTCCATCCTTGGTAAGACTAATAATCGCATCATTGGATGAACGCACTATAGAAGCTGTTTCACTTAATTTGATGTTCTTATCAGTTAATTCAACATTAAGGTGCTGAATTCTTGAACTCATTCTTGCCAAACCTATTACCAAGACAAAGGTCAAAAGAGTAAGGAATCCTCCGGCGATACCAATATTAAATCTTAACCTTCTTAGGCTTGCATATGCCGCCTCTGTCGGCTGTTGCGCAACTATCACCCAGGCATTGGACCCAATATTAATTGGCAGAAAAGTTGCAAGCATTTCCTTCTTCATCAACGGATCCACATGTTCAACCGTGTATATAACCCCTTCGGCTTGTATGAATTTTGAGATATCACCTTTCCATTTTTTGTTACTTCCGGCATCTGGATGAGCTACAAGTATATTATTCTGATCAACAACAAACACATTCCCTCCATGCGTAAGTTTTAGATTTTTCAAGCTTTCCACAATATGGCTTGTTCCGTACTCAAAAGTTAGAATTCCGATGATGTCGTCTTCCCCGTTAAATATTGGAACAGAGATTGGTACGACACTTTTTTTACTATTAGTTCCATAAGCCACTCCGGAAAGAACCGGCTTGTTCGTTTTAATGACAGACTTAAACCATTCACGATCACTGAACTCTTTTTCATGCTCAATAGTCGGATGTCCTGCAATCAGCCTGCCTTCTGCATCTGTAACAAAAGCCTGTTCGATCTTTGGATCAGCAATTACAAGCGCTCTCATTCTGGAAATAAGCGCTATCACATCTTGTTTTTCAACTGCACCTACAGTCCCCGGAACAGATGCAACGGCATACATTAACCCGACTGTATTTGTAATATCTTGGGTAAGTAATTGGGCCACATCTGAAGTTGCCGAAAGGTTTTCTGCATGAACTAAATCTTGGATTGATTCAGATGCCACTCTGTACGTGTAAAAACTTAAAAGAATTATTGGCATTAGGGCGGCTACAAATGGTAGAAACCACCTTAATCTGAACTTGGAAGAGCCTGATTTTTGTTTTGTTTTAGGCATGAAACGTAGATACACGTTTATCAAGCTATTATACTCCTTAATGAGTAAAATTACTATAATGCCCCGTAGCACTGCAATTTCATCTGCAAATACATTTAAGCTATGCAGGGCGAAGGGGTATATAGCAGAAATTACAATTTAAGGACATTTACTATGGGCTTTTTGAGCTTGTAAGGGTTAAGTTGCCATATTTGAGCTTTTATTGTATAATAAATATACAAATAAACACCCTTCATTCTAAATGCGACGTTTAATAGCATTATCAGCTTTCCTAGGTCTATTTGCGGCAATCTCATTTGTAACTACAAATAGAATAGAATCATACAATAGATTGCATGGAGGTATTTCTCTGTTCTCGAGTTACAAAGAATTTTCGGGGCTCTTTGCAAAACAAGATTCCGATACGTCAGCATGCATAACCAAATGTATGAATAATTCTGATGATACATGTAAAAGAGACAAAGAATGTTGCTCAATGGCATGCGATGCGAAAGGGACCAATAATGACAATGGCTATTGGTCAGGAGTCCAGCGTTGTGGTGATGGAAAGATAACCCGTCCAAGGGAACAGTGCGAAAAAAACAAGGACTGTACTGCTGGTAAAACATGCAAAAACTGTAAATGTATCGAGGAG
>CEPX01010910.1_pt1 | contig 12693 bp, 16 predicted proteins | sample 361361 | NCBI WGS metagenome assembly CEPX01 (sample SAMEA2619974, study PRJEB7988) | marine metagenome | biome: marine biome (ENVO:00000447); feature: mesopelagic zone (ENVO:00000213) & marine oxygen minimum zone (ENVO:01000065); material: "saline water (ENVO:00002010), including plankton... | reverse complement strand
TACATTAGAAATATTAAAAACAAGATCATAAGTTCCTGTAACAATCCCTCCTGTGGAATTTATTGTTTGAATATTTAAATGCAAATCATCTGAAACAACTGCTGCTGAAATAAAACTAATATGTATTAATACAATTAATAAAAATAAAATTCTTACCCCTTTTTTCATGTACTTCAAAGAAAAAAGAAATTTATAAACTTTATTAAATATTATAAGAAGTTTAATATTTTATTCAGGCTTTTCAGGCCATTTAATATCTCCAGGATTTTTAAAAGATTGCGGAATATCTCTTAATAATTGTCTATATTTATTCCAAGCTTCTTTTTTTGATTCTGATAATTTAACATCTGGAAAATGCACCCAATCAGATTCACTAAGTAATTTATTACGTTTTTCTCTTATTTCATTCAATAATCTTTTAGGTTTTTCAGCTTCCCATTTTGCTTCTTCAGCATCTCTTTTAATTTCCTCGTCAGAAGACAAGGAAATAGTTCTTTGTTTTCCAGTGGATAAATCCATAATTAATTTCTTTCTCATGATAATTTTCTCCTGAATATAGCGATGTCGCCTTGAGCCTTAAAATTACCAGAGCTCGGTAGGAATTGAACGGCGTCAACTGCGGTAGCAGCGATAATTTTTCCTGCGCCATTTACATAACCATAAGCAGGAGTCGCAGCATTGCTCATGTATGCTCCGTTAAAAACAACCGATGCTCCTTCACCTGTGCCTCCAGGATTACGGAGAGTAATCTCAATATCAATGTGATTGCCCGCATCATTACCTATATTCGTTCCCGTCGGACTGATGAAAGTTTCGCCAGTCGATGATACTTGCTCATTATGATACATGTAGTCGTTTGCGTCGGCTTCAAATGTGCTACCGCCGTCATCGGAGAACCTCATGTAAAGTTGTGTGCTGTCGGTTCCGTGAGCGATGGCCTGGAGCGAGAAAATATAATCGTAACCAGACGCCAAGCCGGTGATGTCAATGTTACTGACTGCTGTAACAGCAGTTGTTGAAACAAACTCAAAATTAGCAGTACTTGCAGCAGTATTTTGAGCTGTTCCATCACGAAAAATTACCCAAGGACTTACAAATTTAGAAAAAGCAACAATTCCTCCAACACCTGCTAAACCCAAAACACTTTTTTTAATAAAATTTCTTTTATTTAAGTCAATATTTTCAGAGGTATTTTTTTGAGTTATATTTTTATTTCCAAATTTAGAATTGTAAAAATTATTTTGTATTAAACTTTTATCAGTTAATTTATCACTCTTTTTTAAAGTCATTTTCTTTAATATAAATTAGAAATTTATATATTTAAATTTATTCATTTAATCTTATTAATTGTTGTTAATTTGTAATAAAAAATTTTAAATATACAAGAATCTGTCTTTGAAACATTTAAGGAGCCTGTAGCTCAGTCTGGTCAGAGCGCTGGTCTTATATGAGTGTAGTTCACATTGAAACTAAAAGTTTCGTGAATGTCTTCAAAAAAAATTGAAGCCATAAGAATTACATTTCTCTAGGATTAAATTCAAGAGAATCTAAGAGAGCCAGAGGTCCACGGTTCAAATCCGTGCAGGCTCATAAGGGGCACCAAGGTTCCCCTTACATTAACCCCTCCTTTAGTTAGGTAATTTTAAAAACTAATTTTTATATTTAGTTTCAGCCCCTATAGTTCAGTGGCCAAGAATGCGGCCCTTTCACGGCCGTGACCCGGGTTCAAATCCCGGTGGGGGCGTTCACATGGATTAAGAAGTTAATTTTTGAACACTATATTTAAATATAAAAGAATAATTTAGTAGTCTATCATGGAAATTACAAAAGATAATGCATTTGATTTGGGTAAAAACAGAACAGGATGGTTTATTGGCCATTTTATGGATAATCCAAACTTCAAAACTGAGGATTTTGAAATCCAATTTATTGATTTAAAGAAAGGATATTCAAAAGAAAGTACAAAAATTAATTCTAATGTAAAAGCTTTAACTATCTTGATTAAAGGAAATTATGAATTTGATTTTCCTGAAGAAAATAAAAAAGTTGTTCTGAAAGAACAAGGTGATTTTGTAAAATTTGATTTAAGTTCTAAGCATATAGGGAAGGCTAATGAAGATACGAGAATATTAACCATCAAATGTCCATCTGTTAAATAGAAGTTTATTTAATAGAATTGCTTGATATTCAGTGGGGTATTCCTACCAAAACCAACTAGAACATTCTGGAATTTCACTTACACTTTTACAATTTATTGTCCATCCTGTAAAACATTCTGGAAATTCTACTTCAAGTGTTTTTGGTTCTGTTGATTGTGCTCCTATAAAAAGACTAAAATTAGATACTAAAAATCCTGTTTTTGCTTCAGGTAATTTTTTAGTAAATGTCATATTACAAGGAATTCCCAAGTTAATATCATTCTCATTTGAAAGTTGTATTTCAACTTTTAATTCTCCTTCGTGGGTTGTTCCATTAATATTTGAACAATCATTTTTAATCTTACCTTCTTCTAAAAAATCATGACTTAAAATTTCAAGCTTATAATCAACACATTTATTTTCCCTATCAAAAACATTTAAACCAACAAAAAATAAAAAAACTCCAACAATAAAAATACTAATAATCAAAATTCTAATATCAAATGAATATTTTTTTCTTTTTACCATTAAAAATAATAAAAAAACAATTATATAAATTTTATTATTTAATCATATAATTTTTTTCTAACTTATACCCTAATTTTCTATAATATTCTCTAACTCCAACTCCTGAAATAACTGATAATTTTTTTATTTTATTTTTTCTTGTAATTTTTTCTGCTTCATTCATTAATAATTTTCCAATTCCTTTATGTTGCGAAGCTGCTTTAGACTTCTCCCCTAGTTTAATAGCTTGTCCATAAACATGTAATTCTCTGATAATTGCCTTTCCTTTAGAAATTCTTAACCTTAATAATCCAAACAAAATATTATCTTTATTAATAAATTCTAAAAAAAATTCTTTTCCATTACTGGCATCATATTCAATTATTTTTAATTTAATATTTGAATCAATATTTTTATTAAATCCAATTTCCCTCATTCTAATTTCATTAATTTTAATTCCAGAAGACCTTAATTTTTCTTCTATGTCTTTTCTTAAATCAAGCTTAACAGAATCTTCAACCATTTTCTCTTTAGGAATTTCCCTCATAATTCTCATAACCCTACAATATTCTGGAACTAAAGAAATCATTTTTTTAACAATTTTTTTAGTTTCCTCTTCAGAATAAGGTTTATATTTTATTATTTTGTATGTTTTTGCTAAAGGTGAATCTTTAACAATTTGGCAAGGATAAATCTTCAATTGATCTGGACAAAATTTTCCATCATCAAAAATTTTCTTAAAAAGTTTTAAATCTTTTTTAGAATTACTATAAGGAAGTCCAGGCATTATATGGTAACCAACTTTAAATCCTGCATTTTTTAATCTTTCAGTTGATTCAATAACATCTTTTATGGTGTGTCCTCTATTAGTTTTTTTGTAAATTTCATCATCAATTATCTGAACTCCAATTTCAACTCTTGTTGCTCCAAATTCAAGCATTCTTTTAATTTCTTCATCAGAACAATTATCAGGACGGTTTTCAATACACATTGCAACACATCTATGTTTTGAAGTTTCATTGAGTTTTTTTGCTTCATCTAAATTTTTTGAATTTTTTCCATTCAACGCATCAAAACATTTTTTTATAAATTCATATTGATATTTTATAGGATATTGTAAAAAAGTTCCTCCCAAAATAATTAATTCAATTTTATCTATAGGATGATTCATTTTTTTTAAAACCCTTAAACGATTTTTAACTTGTTCAGAAGGGTCAAAACTTAATGCCAAAGCTCTCATAATTGCAGGACTTTTATCAGTATAACTTTGCGGAACCTTGTCTCCACCAGGACAATAAATACAAGTTCCATGATCACATTTTCTTGGTTTTAAAACAACTGTTAAAGGTGTAACTCCTGAAATTGTCCTTACTGGTTTTCTTACTTTTTCCATATCAATAAATATATAAAAAATACTTTTTAATAAGCTTTATGAAATACAATAAACTTATTCGAGATAAAATTCCAGATATTATAAAAGATAATGGAGAAATTCCAATTACACATATTGCTTCTGATGAAGAATATTGGATAAAATTAAAAGAAAAATTAAAAGAGGAAGTTGATGAATTTTTAAAAGATAATAATGAAGAAGAACTTTCAGATATTTTGGAAGTTATTGATGCTATATGTGATTTTAAAAAAATTGATAAAGATAAATTGGGAAAAATTAGAAAATCAAAAAAAGAAGAAAAAGGTGGTTTTAAAGAAAAAATAATTTTAGATGAAACAACAAAAAATCTGGAATAATATTGCAATTCCATGGAAAAAATTTAGAGTAAAACCTCTTGAAGAAGTTAAAGAATTTCTTAAGAATAAAACAGGTAATATCTTAGATTTAGGCTGTGGAACTGGAAGAAATTTTGTAAAAATTCAAGGAACAATCTATGGAATAGATTTCTCAGAAAAAATGCTTAAACATGCAAAAGAATATTCTAAAAAAAATAAAATTAAAGCAAAATTTATGAAAAAATCTATTGATTGTTTACCTTACAAAGAAAATTTTTTTGATTCTGCAATTTTCATTGCTGTTTTACATTGTATTGAAACTGCTAAAAAAAGAGAAAAATCATTAAAAGAATTATTAAGAGTTTTAAAGCCAAATTCAGAAGCACTCATTAGTGTTTGGAATTATAATCAAGAGAGATTTAAGAATAAAGAAAAAGAATCATTTATTCCATGGAAACATGAAGGGGAAAAATATTTAAGATATTATTATTTATATGATAAACAAGAATTTATTGATTTATTAAAAAAAGTTGGATTTGAAATAATTAAAGTTATGGATAAAAATAATTCAGAAGGTTTTTATTCAAAAAAGAATATTATTGCTGTTGTGAAAAAACCAAAAAGCTAATTTTTCTTGCTTACTTTCATTATATCAAAAAAAGATTTTTTCTCAAAATTAGTTATTTCTTTATTAGGAAGAGAAATATTAACTTTTAACATTCCTAACATTGAAATAAAAACAGTAGCTATAATACAATTTTTCCCATCAATTTTTTGCAAAGAAAGCATTATTTTTTGAATTTTATTTTTTAAGTTTTCTTTTTTCATTCTTTCCTCGATTATTTTTTCAATCTCTTCAAATTCAAACCCATATTCTCCTGAAATCTTTTCTGGAATTTTTTCATCAATTTTTTCTAAAGCCACAATTTTAATTCCATTTTCTAGTTGGAAACTAAACATTTTTTTTGAATTTGGAATGTAATAATCAAAATGAATTTTATTATCAGAATTTTTAATATCTTTATCAATAACAAAAAAACCAGAACAAAAGTAAGCATTGGGATTTTCTTTCATAAAATTTTTGAATTCTTCTAAAGAAGACAATTTTTCAGAATAAAATTTAAGGTTCATTTTGTTTTAAAATAAAAAAAGCTTTAAAGATATTTCTATATTATAAAAAAAATAAAGACATTACATTAATTACATAATAGTAACAAATAAAAAGATTTATAAATGTTAAATTTTTAAAGTAAATATGAAAAAAACACAAATTCAAAAAAGAATTGAAAATATTGTAACAGATGGAAGAGGTTTTGATAGACGTAATCTTTCTAGAATGAGTAATTTGACTATTCTACATAATAGACTATATAATAGAGATGCACCAGATCCAAGAGAAGGAAAAGACACTATCTTAGATTTACAGCAAGTTTTGAGAGGTATGGAAGAATCAAAATATGGATTAGTAAGAACATCATTTGCTCATAAAAAACTTACGGAAGGACAAAATCCTCTTGGAAGACCAATAGTTAATGGAAATGATTATGATGAGGCTTTGGAAGCTCTTGGTGATAGTAGAAGTACTTATATTGACAGATTAATAAGAGCTGCTTAATTTTGGTTATTTTCTTTCTTCAATTTCTTTTTTTAAATTTTTAACAAAATTTTCAACTTTAAATTTTTGAATTTTTTTATCTCCTTTAACTCTAATTGCCAAATTATTTTCTTTTTCTTCTTTATCTCCTAAAACAATTATATAAGGAATTTTCATTAATTCAGCATCTTTTACTTTTCCTTGCATTGTTGTATTCCTAAAATCAGAATCAATTCTCAATCCTGGAATTTCTTCACCAAGTTTTTTTATTACTTTCTCACAATATTTTATGTTTCTTTCTGTGAAACTCAAAACTTTAACCTGCACAGGAGAAAGCCAAGTCTTTAAATTCCCTTGAGTTTGTTCTAAAAGAACAGCAAGAATTCTCTCAATAGCTCCTATAGAAGATCTATGAATCACCATTGGTCTTTTCTTTTGATTGTCTTTATCATTATAAACCATGTCATATCTTTCTGGAAGCGCAAAATCAATTTGAATAGTAAAAAGAGTATCTTCCTTGCCATAAACATCTTTGTATTGCAAATCTAATTTAGGCCCATAAAAAGCTGCCTCATCTTTGGCAGTTACATAGTTTAATTTTAATTTATCAAGTATTTTTTTCATCAAAGCTTCAGATTCTTTCCATGCTTTAGGGGCATCAACATATTTTTTCTTATTTTTAATATCTCCTTTAGAAAATCTATACCAAATATCTTTGACTCCTAATTTCTTCATAACAAATTTAACCAATTCCAATACTTCAACAAATTCTTTTTCAATTTGGTCTGGTCTGCAAATTATATGAGCATCTGCTAAATGAAATTGTCTGACTCTTGTTAAACCTCTAAGCTCACCTGATTTTTCATTTCTAAACAATGCAGCAATTTCAGCATACTTTAATGGCAAATCTTTGTAACTTCTAGGTTTTCTTTTATACAATACAAATTGAAAAGGACAAGTCATAGGTCTCAAAGCAAAATCTTCCCCTCTTACATTCATAACAAACATATCGTCTTTGTAATGTTGCCAATGTCCTGAAATTTTATACAAATCACTTTTAGCCATAACAGGAGTTGAAGTATACAAATAACCTCTCTTTATTTCTTCGTCTTCGATAAATCTTCTTAACTCTCTTATTATTGCTGTACCTTTAGGAGTAAACAAAGGAAGTCCATGCCCCACAATTTCATTAACAATATACAAATCCAAATCCCTTCCCAATTCAATATTACTTTTCAATCCATCTTTTCCTTTTGGAGCAGACATCTTAACCTTAGAAATTTTTTTCAATAATCTTTCTCTATCAATTTTTTCATTATCTTCTTTCATAAGAAAAATAAAGTAAAGAGATTTATAAAATTAATCATCATGTGTCAATGCATAAGCAATTTTTACCCATTCATTCCAAATAGTAAATAGTGCAGAAGCTTGTTGAAGTGAATCAACATTATGAGGTCCATATTCAATTAAACCACCCATAGTATATTCATCCCATTTCTTTATTTTACCTAAATCCCTTCCATCAATTCCTAAATCACAAGCATTTCCAATCACACTACACCATTGAAGAAGAAATGTTGATTTTTCATCGTCATTTCTAAGAAAATGATAAGGGGTGTCAATAAAAGATATTTCTTTAGAATTAAAAATATTTTTAACTAAATTTTTTCCATGTAGATTAATATTCTCAAATTCCTCATCTGTTATTTCTCTTTCATAAAATCTTTTGGCAAATTCAGAATCTAAACCAATTGAAAAACCCCAACTACTCATTTGATCACTTCCTCTACCAAAACTATCAACAACATAAAAATGTTCATCTGGATATATCATAAAAAAAGTAAAAATTATTCTTTTATTAAGATTTATATTTTTTAATAGTTATTTCAAAAAAATTCTAAAATATCTCTTAGACATTTTTTTCCTCTTTCATTTGCTCTATAAAAATCAGTATCTATATCATTAATTTTTCTAGTTTCTACTGTTGCATAACCTTCATCTACAATATATCCTAAACCTTTTGAACTTGCTCCATGATTAAATAATTCTATAGAATTAGCTCCATTATCAAGAAAAGTTGAACTATGGTGCAAAGCAACTAAAGTTTTTAGAATTTCATATCTCTCATTTTCTCCTTCATTAAAAACACCCATAATAAATATTAATTTTAAGTATTTTAAAGATTTTGTATACTCTAGTAATTATTTCAAAAATTTATCAATTTCTTTTCTCGCAAGTTTCTTTTTTCTTTGATGCTCTTTCAAGAAAGAATTTATCTTTTCAATTAAAATTTGTTTTAATTCAGAACTTAAAAGTTTTCCAGACTTATAATCATCATAAATTTTTTGTAATTTTTTATCATTTGGTTCAAATAAAAATTTCAAATATTGAAATGAAACATCAACATCTGGATTGCCTCCTTTTTTTCTATGTTCTTCTAAAGTATCTTTTCCTCCTGAAAAAGCATATTTTTTAATTTTCATTTCAACTTCTTTTGGAGAATCATCAAAATTTATTGTCATTCCCTCTGACGAAGACATTTTTCCTTCACCTTTTAAGCTAGGAAGAAATGTATGATAAGTTGAACTTAATTGAATAAATTTGTAATCTTTAAACCTTTTTGCAATATCTCTTGCAATTCTTAAATGAGGGTCTTGATCTATTCCAACAGGGATTAAAACAGGTATATTTCCTTCAAATTCTGGAAGTTGAGGATGAAACATATCTGCAGCCTGTAAAAGAGAAGCATTCATTTTTCCAGGAGAAATCTCACCATAAATTGACTTAAATTCATTAAAGGTTGCATAACGTGAAAAATTAGAAACTAATCTATAATAAGCATTTGATTTTTTAGAATCTTTATGCCTATCACTCTGAAAATAAAAATCTACATTTTTTAGCTTAAGCCCCAAAGCAATATAATTCAATAGATATTGTTCAACTGCATTTTCTTTTAATTTTTTCAAACTTTCTTTTCTTGAATTGTAAGCTTCTAAATCTGCAACAGCTATGTAAAGTTTAGCTCCAAGATTCTGATAAAAAATCATTTGCTGGACTAAAAGAGCATGCCCAAAGTGAAACTTTCCTGTTGGCATTAATCCTGTCATCATAGCAAATTTTTTTCTTTTTTTAATAGTATCAAGAATTCTCTCAAAATCTCTGTGGGCAAAAACAATTTTTCTTCTAAACAAAAAATTCTCATTAAAAGAACTTGGAAGTAAAGGCATTTTTTTTATTCCAAAATTTTTTATAAGTTTATTATAATCGATTTTTCCAGAAACTTCCCATGGAGTAACACTAAACTCTTTTTTCATCTTCAAATAAGACAAAAGACATTTTTAAATCTTAGGAATTCATTGCAGGAAAATGCAAGAAAATTTATAAATAACATTTCTTTTAATAAAAAATGAAAAAAGCGGTGTTTTTCTTAATTTGTGCAATTTTTTTAGTTTCATTTGCATCTGCCGAGATAATAATAAACCAGCAGCCAAAAGAAATTTACAATTTAGGCGAAAGAATAAACATTCCAATAACACTTACAACTGCTGAAGGAATTTATGATTTTCTTCAAGTTTCTTTAATTTGCAATGGACAAGAACAAAAACTCCCAAAAGAAGAAATAGATTTACCCTCCAATGAAGTAATAAAAATTGAAAAATCAATATTTTTAATAAAAAAATTCATTAATGGGTTAACAGGAACTTGCAAAATAAAAGCATATCTTGAATCTTCTATTGAAAATTATGTTTTTTCAAATGAATTTAAAGTTTCTAATTCAATAAATGTGGAATTGGAAACAGAACAAAGAGAATTTGATCCTGAAGAAAATATTTTAGTTGAAGGTAAGGCAACAAAAGAAAATGGAGATCTTGTAAATGGATTTTTAGAACTAATTATTGTAACTGAAAATAATTCTGAAAACAAAACTTATCAAGAGATAGTAAATAATGGATTTTACTCACTAAGTTTTTCTATGCCTAAAGACGCAAAAGCAAAACAATATTTAGTTAAATTAAATATTTATGAAAAAGATCCTCTAGAAGAGGTTACAAATAAAGGATTTGTAGATTTTAATATATTAATAAGACAAATTCCAACAAGTTTAGAAGTAGTCTTTGAAAATCAAGAAGTTGAACCAGGAACAAATTTAAGAGTAAAAGCAATTCTTCATGATCAAACAGGAGAAAAAATACCCTCAATTGCAATTATAACAATAAAAAATAACAATGATAAAATTTTTGAACAAGTTGAAAAAACAACAGATGAATTCTTGGAGTTCCCAATTGTTTATAATGAAGCACCTTTAGAATGGACAATTGTTGCAGTCTCAAATAAAATGATAACTGAATCACAATTTACAATAATTGGAAAAGAAGATGTAAAAACTGAAATAATAAATAAAACAGTAATTTTAACAAACACAGGTAATGTTCCATATAATGAAACTTTATTAATAAAAATAGGAAATGAAACAATAAATCTTAATCCTTATTTAGAAATTGATGAAGTGAAAAAATATACTTTAACAGCTCCTGAAGGAAATTATTTGGTAGAAATTATTTCTGATGGAGAAAATATTACAACAAAAAATGTAGCACTTACAGGAAATGCTATTAATATAAAAGAAGCTTCAGGGGTATTGGTTTTAGTAAAATATCCTCTTGCATGGATTTTTATAATTTTTATTTTAGGATTTGTTGCATTTGTAATTTTTAAAAAAGGTTATAAAAAAAGTTTTCTTGGATATATTACCCGAGGAAAAAAAAACAAAGAAAAAACTATTTTTCCTGAAAAATTCTCAGGAAAAAGTTCAATAGTTGATTCAAAAAACAAGGCAGAGTTATCACTTTCAATTAAAGGAGAAAAACAAAAAGCCAGTGTTATTGGTCTTAAAATAAAAAATTTTGATGATGTAAAAAAAGAGGAAACTATAAAAGAAATCTTGCAAAAAGCAACTAACTTTGCTGAAGAAAATAAAGCAACAACATATGAAAACTCTGAGTATTTATTTTTTATACTTTCTCCAGCAACAACAAAAACATTCAAAAATGAAAAAAAAGCTGTAGAAGTGGCACAAGAAATAGAAAAAATTTTAACAGAACGTAACAGAATTCTTAAGAAAAAAATAGATTTTGGAATTTCTTTAAATCATGGTGAAATAATTGCTAAAAAAGATGAAGGAATTTTAAAGTTCATGAGTTTTGGAAATTTAATAACAACAGCAAAAAAGATTTCATCTATCTCTGATGGAAATGTTTACTTAAGTGAAAAAATAAAGGAAAGATTAGTATCTGATGTAAAAACAGAAAAACACAATGTACAAGGAGTTGATGTTTACACTGTAAAAGAAATAAAACGTAAAACAAAAGAACATAAGAAATTCATAAAAGAGTTCATAAAAAGACTAGAAAAAAAATAAAATTATTTTTTCTTAAAAACTTCTTTCTTAGAACTTTTCTTTTTAGATGCTAAGTTATCTAATTTTTCTGTAATAAAATTTCCGAAATGGAAAAATTTCAATGCAAGTCCTAATGTTAAAATAATAATTCCTGCAATAAAACTTATTAAAAAAACAAAATATGCTTCTGAAAATAAAACAGGAAGAAATTGCAAGAAAGAATAATCAAAAAATGAAAGAAGAGTATTAATTTTCATAAATGGCAATGAAGAAATTATTAGCAAAGAACCTGTGGCAAGAAAAAAATTAGTTTTCTGTTCAACTAAAAAAAACATTATTGTAATTAAAAATAAGGAAATAAAAAGTGAAAGATAAAATTTACTTTTCAAATAATCTTTTGTTTGTTCAGAGAATAAAAATAAAGGATTTTCAGAATTTAAAACACATTTCCAAAAAGAATCACAAGTATATTCCTGAGTGTAAACTTCTTCAATAATATCTCCTACCCCTTCTTCAAAAACAGCCTCTTCTCCTTTAGCAACAGTAGAGCAAGGAATATCAATGGTATATCCTTCTTGGCTATAAACAAACTCTGTATTATTTTCACAATATGATTCAATTAAAGGAAATTTATCCTTCATTTCTTTTGTTAAATTGATATCTCCTTCTGATTCAACAGAGCTAATTATCTCATCAAAATTAGAAACAACTTGTTCTTGAACATTTTCAGGATTCATTGATAATGTTAAAGTTAAAAAAACATTTCCAGCTAAAAATGAAACAAAAAGTAAAATTCCTGCAGTAAATAATAAACTACCTCTTATAAAACCCATTAATAAAATATGATGAAGATATTTATAAAGTTTAGTAAATTATTAATATAATGAATTATAAAAAAATTAAATCTAAACTTAAAGAGATAGATAAAAAATTAGAAAAAAGAAGGTTATTAAGAATAGTTATAGGAATTGCTTCAATAATTGTAGGAATCATAGGGGGATTTATTCCAATTTTGCAAGGTTGGATATTTATCTTATTTGGCAGTTATTTATTATTTGGAGAAGAAACTGTTAATAAACATATAAATAAAATAAGAAACAGAAAATAATCACATCCTCTGCAAAACTTCAATTCGCTTTTCAACAGGAGGATGAGTGCTTGCCAAATTTCTAAAAGGATTTGAGAAAAATAAAGGTGCAACAGCTTTATTTATCTTTTTCTCAGGATGATTATCTGTTTGAATCTTTTTCAAGGCACCTATTAATCCCTGAGGATATCTTGTAAATTTAACAGCAGAAGCATCAGCATTAAATTCTCTTTTTCTTGAA
>CEPX01197209.1_pt1 | contig 12695 bp, 12 predicted proteins | sample 361361 | NCBI WGS metagenome assembly CEPX01 (sample SAMEA2619974, study PRJEB7988) | marine metagenome | biome: marine biome (ENVO:00000447); feature: mesopelagic zone (ENVO:00000213) & marine oxygen minimum zone (ENVO:01000065); material: "saline water (ENVO:00002010), including plankton... | reverse complement strand
TATACTATTATACAACTTCATAGTCTTCTCAAAGATATCATCCCACTTATAACTCTCTGCTCTTTTAAGATTATTTTTTGCAATCCGAGCCTGAAGTTCTTTATTCTCAAGTAACTCAATTATTCTATCAACAAATTTCTCATCATCTCCCCATTTCACTAAAAACCCATTATCTGGCTCTTTCATTTCATAAGGAACTCCATTAACAGGTGAAGCAACAATCGGAAGCCCAGAAGCCATTGCCTCAAAAAGTGTCAAAGGCAATCCTTCCCTATAAGAAGGCAAAACATAAACATCGGCAGCTTGATACATTTCTATAATCTCTTTTCTGTCTCGAGTCTCATCCAACAAAATGATTCTCTTCTCATTTCCAATCTTCTTTTTAACAATATCTCTCATTCCCTCATCCGGCCCACGAATAACAAACCTAACCTCTGGTTTTTTCTTCAAGATAAGTTTTGCAATCTCAACAAACTTATCCGGCGATTTCGTAGGATTCAACCTTCCAAAAAACAAAACCAACTCTTTCTTAATCCCCTGTCTTTTCTTAAAAGAGTTCTTACTTCTCTTCAAAAAGAATTCATTACCCATACCATTAGGTAAATTAACAATCTTCTTCTGAGTGCCACCAAACTTTTTGATAAAATTAAATTCCCACGGGGTAATCGCAATTACTCTATCAGTCAGTTTTAAAGCCAGCCTTGAAAAGATGTTATAACTTAAAACAACCCCAATTTTTCCTACAGTTGAGCGAGAAGCATCACTCCAGGGACAATGTGTAGTATGAACATGTTTTGCCCCACTAAGCTTTGCCCCCAGAGCAGAAAGAACAAAATGAGGATGTCCAAAAACATGGCTGTGCACAACATCAAATTTCCCATCCATAATCTTATCAAAAACAGAAGGCCAGAGAGTTGTAAAATTAGCAATCTTAGCTATATGATAACATCTATGAACCTTAACTCCACCAATAACTTCTTCTTTTTTGAGAATCCTCTTCTCTTTATCCCAATCAGAAGTAATTACATGAACTTCATGTCCGGCCCTAGTTTGTCGAGTTGCAATCTCTTCAACAACTTGCTTAACTCCTCCAATAGCAGGAGTATAAAATGGACAAACGTGCACAATCTTCATAATGTTCAAACTCCCTTCCAAACTCTTTGTCTCCGGAGTTTGAATATTTGAAAATCTTTGATTTTCATATAAATGCTCAACAAAACTAGTTTATAATGATTTATACACTTTCTTTCAATCTAAAAACTTTAACTTCCTTTCCCAATTTTAGATCTTTTTTCAGGCTCTTATCTTCGACATACATCTCTTTAACAACTTCTTTCATAAGCTCAAAGTTGAACTCCATAGTATCCATCCAATTCTCAGCATAACTAAAATCAATCCAGCTTCCAGGCATTAAAGTCGCACCCTCAATTCTTTTGTGAGGAATTTCATAAGCTTCATGTCTTTCTTTCTTAGTTCTATCAAACAAAAATAACATTTCTGACCTAGGCAAATGTCTTAAAACTTCTTTAATCTCCTTCACATCAGACTTCTTCTGCAAAATCATAAAAACACTCTGAAAAGAGAACTCATCAGTAAAAATCCTTTCCTTCTTATTTCTAATCATCTCATACTTTGATAAAACTCCAATCAAATAAGAATTTCTCATCAAGAAAACTTTAATATAATCCTTCTTATTAACTCCTTTAACTATAAGATAATTTGAGTTCATCTTCCAGAACAAATACACAACACACAACGCATGAGTATAAAGATATCTTAGAAAGTAGATTGCTTTCTTAAATCTAAGAATCTCCTCAAATTTCATAACTTTATGCCCTTCTTCCCCCAATCTCTTTTTTAAGGTTGATTTCCCACTTTTTGAAAGCCCAAAAAATTCAACAATCATCTAAAATCCTCCTTAATTAATTCGAAGGTATCTTCAATTCTACCAGAACTATCAATCCAGTCTGCATCAAGTTTTTCAAATGCAAGATAAAATCTGTCTAACTCTTCTTTGGAGACATCAACTCCTCTTTCCTTCAAGATATTATTACCTGCTCTAAGAACAAAACATTTATCAGGACTTGGAGTTAATCGACTCAAAAACCTTAATTTTCTCCCAGAAAAAGAAAGTTCATCATAAAAATATCTATCAATCAGAACATAATCTGCTCTCGATAACAAAACTTTAAGATACCTAATCCATAACTCCGAATAATAGATAAAATAAAATCCCCAACTCCTTACTCTAAATCTTCTCAACTTCTTTTCATTAGACTTCTTCTTCCTTCTCAAATAAATCTTAGAAACTAATCTCAGCAGAGGATTGTAAAAATCTTTCCACCCCATAAAAACAACATCAACTTTATTTCCTTCTTTCTCCAATTGTTCTTTAACATAATTAATCAAACTACTCTTACCACTTCCATCACTACCTAAAAAGACTACTTTCTTCATTTTCTTTGTGGCTTTTCAAACCTAACAACATATCCTGTAGCAAACATTTTAGAAAGCAAGCCCCACCTTTTCTTATACAGCTTTCTAAATAAGAAAGACGTGGGCACAAGCTTAAAATCACTAAATAATATTGGATAAAACCTTATATTAACAAGACCATTCTTCCTCAACAATCTTCTCATTTCATTAACAGAAATTCTTTGAATGTGCTGTAAATTAATCTTCTTGCCAAGCATCTTCTTAAAAGCCAGAACTTTTGGATGTGGGTGAGATGTGATTATCATTCCTTCTCCACCTTCATCCATCAAATCAGAGATCTTCTTGATAACTTCTGGCTTATTCGGAATGTATTCAATTGCCCGTGAAGAGAAGACAAAATCATATTTCTCTTTTCCTTTATAATCCAGAAAACTACTCACAACAGTCTTAACATTCTTATCATTTACATTCTTCTTGAACTGTTCAATCATCTCTTTTGAGAGATCTAAACATTTAAACTCTGATTTTGGATATTTCTTCAGCAAAAGCTTCGTCCAGGTTCCAGGCCCACACCCAATTTCAAAACATTTCTTAAAATTAATATCTCTTAGATGAAAAAGCAAGCTCATTCCACTAAATCTAAACTGCCTTCTCTTTCTCTTGTTCAAAAACCATCTAAAATGCTCATATTCTCCAGAAGACCGATCTGTAGCTCTTTTGTTGTAATAAGACCTCATCCAGTCATCAAACTTTTTATTCTTGTCCACTTTTTGCATAGCTATCCACATATATCACCATTTTTAATCTTAACTATATTAGAGAATTAACTAGCCTTCTATATGTTTAAAAACATCAAGATTATTCTAAAAATATGAGAATCCCTACAAATCCGAGGAAAATTCTTTTGATAAAAAATGACCATATTGGAGATATAATTCTCTCCTCAAATGTCATAAGAGAACTAAAGAAAGCCTTCCCAAAAGCAGAGATAACTTTCATTGCCTCTCCGACGAACAAATCCATAATAGAAAAGAACAAAGCAATAAACAAAGTTTTCACTCTGAGATTCTCTCCAAGAAAACCATCTGAGTTTCTCAATTATCTCAAGCTTTCCCGTTATCTGAAAAAACAAAAGTTCGATTTAGGAATAGACTTACGTGGTGGGCTTTTCAATATCTTCTTCTTTCTTTTCCTTCCAAGAGTAAAATACAAAGTAGGATTTTATAACCAATACCTTGGAAAATTCTTCTTAGATTACGCTAGAAAAAAGACACATTGGACAAAATTCCAAAGAGGACATGTAACGCAAGAACGCCTTTACCTAATAAATGATTCATTAAATCTAAACGCAACAAATAATTGGCCGGAAATTTCTACTGATAAAGAAGACGAGAAATCACTAAAAGCTCTAATCAAAAGAAGAAATTTAAAGAAATTCATTTGCATTATCCCAGATGCTCGTAAAGACAAACAATGGCCTCTAAAGAACTTTGATTTACTAATAAAATCACTTGAGAAGAAATACCCTAAAAAACAAATTGTCTTAACTGGCTCTGACGAGAAACAAATTTCCAACCTAATAAAGAAAAATCCAAAAGCAATTCCAATTTTAGGAGAAAACCTAAGAACTATCTATCTACTTTTCCAGAAAAGTGATTTAGTAATTGCTCACGATGGAGGAGCAGCCCACATTTCCTGGGTTGGCAAATCTCCAACTCTCGCCCTAATTGAGAAACGCCTTCCACTAGAATGGATAAAACCTCTTGGTAAAAACTCTCACTACATCTACGACGAATTAAGATCACTAAGTCCAGATTCTGTAATAAAAAAGATAGAAGGGATACTCAAGGCCTCTTAGCAAATATCATTCCCCGCCTAGGTCCATAAACTTTAACCTTGACCTCAAAACCTTTCTTCCTAAGAAACATCGTCAAATCTTCTCCATTATAATCTGCAGGAGCGCTTGCCTCCAAACCCCTTTTCACCAGCATATTATTCAAATTATGGTATTCCATACTAATCTTTTTTATTTTCTCCAAATCACTATCGGACAAGTTATAAAGAATCTCATATTCTGCCCCTTCACAATCCATCTTCAAAAAATCAACCTTCTCAATCTTCTCTTTCTTCAGAAACAGACTTAAAGAGATAACATCAACACTAATCTTCTCAGGATTCTTACTCTTACTAAAAAAAGAATGTGCCTCTTGATTACTATCTAAGAATAATTCTTTCTTTCCATTCTTAAAAGAAACAGCCTTCTTAACAGGAAGAACATTTTCAATATGATTCATCTTCAAATTCTCATTCAAAATTCTGAAATTCACATCATCTGGTTCAAAGACAAAAACCTTCCCACTTTTATTCCTCTTAGCTACCAGAATAGAGAAACTACCAACATGCCCTCCAATATCCAAAACTGTATCTCCTTCACCAACTTCAAATCCTCCGAACCCATAAACATTATAAATACAAACTTCATTCATAGCCTCTCTATCTGTTGTCCCAGCCCTAACTTTCAAATTAATTCCATTCCTCAATTTGTAAATAACCTCTTTCCCCTTGACTAGTTTAAAATAATCTCCGAGATATAATGGAAAATTCTTTATTGTCCTAATCATCCCAAGCCCAGATCTCAATTTATCTATCATATCAACTCAAAAATCAATATATTTATAACTTTATCCATTCAAATCAAACCATGCAAATAAAAGAAAAATCCTCTATAATCAGAGAAATAAAATCTCTCTTATTAACACTTGAGAAGAATAATATTAACTATCTAATCCTCAGAAACTATGATTTTCTTGCAGGAGATGAAAAAGATTTTGATGATTTAGATATATTAATCCAAGACAATCAGTTTTCTCAAGTTAAGAGACTTCTTTTTTTAAACAAATTTAGAAAGAGAAACGAAGTTTTCTATAAATACACTTCTCATGACAGATTTCTTAGAATTCATCCACGCTCTGAGAGAAACTTCGCAGAATACCTAATTTTCCCAAACACAAAGATTCTTTTCTCAAACAGAAAAAAACAAGGATTCTTCTATCGCTTATCAGATGAAGATTATCTAATCTCTTTAATATCTCATGCAATCCTTGGCAAACACCAAGTCCAAGAAAAATATCTAGAAGAGTATAAGAACTTAATAAATAAAAACCTGAATAAGAAGTATATCTTCTCAGTATTATCATATGCATTTGGAAGAGATTCAGCAAGTCAAATTCTAACAAAGATAAAACAGAATAAAGTCCAAGAGATACCTCTAAAGAAATATTACTCTAATTTTCTTCTAAAGAATCCAAGAATCTTTTATAAGATATTAAAAGTTAATTCAAAAAGAAAATCTTCTCGTTATCTAAGATTATTTAAAGGATCTTTAGTGTGCTTTGTCGGTCCAGATGGTTCTGGCAAAACAACTCTTCTCCAAGAAACAAACAAAGCAGTAAAACAACCAACAACTCTAAAAAAAGAAGTAATCCACTTCGGTTCCCCAATAAAATCCAGATTCTATCGCTCATTTGATTTACCATTAAAAATTTTAAGAACTTACTTAAATATAATCTCTGGCAAAGTAACTTTCACAGACAGATATATCTATCTAACATTCAGAAGAAAACCTTTTCTTAATAGAATAGTAAGGCTCCTCGCCCCCACACCTTCAGCAGTTTTCCTTGCAAAAGCCCCTCCAGAGATAGTAAGAAAGAGAAGACAAGAACTAACAATAGATCAAATCAAAACCCTTTACGAATTATATGAAAAAATCCCTGGTATTAATCAAATTGACACAACTCTTCCTCTGCAAAAAAGTAAAGATCTTGTCTTAAAAAAGTTCCCTCTGGAGTACAAATGAAATCAGAATTAATCTTCTTTGGAACAGACCTCCATCAAAAGCCAACCGAGCTTGCTTCAAAAACAGTCTCCAATCTAGCCCCAAACTTCCAAGACTCAATTGTCTTATCAATCCAAAACAGAAAACGTTCTGAAAAGAGGCAGAACCTCAAAGTAATCCCAAGCCTAACAAAGATAAGACACATAAGAACTCTTTTCCAAGCGATAATTTTACCTTTTTATTTTATAAATCTAAAGTCAAAGGGATACAACAAGATTGCAACCTTCTGGACAGTTAATAACCAATACCACTCTCTTCTGTTTAAATTCTTAAAACTACTAAAATTCAAGATATACTTCACAATTATCTCTGGATATGATAAGAATTATGGAGCCTTACAAAATGTGGATACAATAATCTGCCAAACTCCAAAAATGCTCTCTTTAATGAGAGAAAAGTTTCCAAACAAGAATACCTCTCTGATTTACCCAGGAGTTGATTTAAACCTCTTCAAACCTAAAAGAAAATTAAAAAGAATGTTAATACCAAGCGTTCCTTATCTTGTCTCTCTCTTCCACGAAAGAAGAATAAATAACACAATAGAATTCCTAGAAGAAAATAAAGAAATCAAAGCAACAATAATAACAAGAAGCAACCAATCTTCTTCTTACATAAAATCCAAATTGTCAGAGACTGAGATAATAAACCAGTCTCTATCAGATGAAGAACTATCACAAAAGATGTCTGGAGCATCAGTAATCCCTCTTCTATACAAAGATTCTCCGGACATTCCCCTAAGCGCAGTAGAAGGTCTTGCCTCTGGAGCTGCAATAATCTGCTCAGACGCAATGGGTCTCTCCGATATAATAGAACAAAACAACTGCGGAATTGTCTATCCTAAGAACAAACAAGACATAGATAAAAAGGATGTAGAAAAACTTCTCAACTCTCCAAAATTCCAGAAAGATGCGAGAGAAACAGCACTAAAATTATTTTCATTAGACAAAATGATAAAAAAGTATGTCACATTACTTTCAGCTTAGCCTGATTCTCTTTCTTAGAATTATATAAATACCTCAAAATAAATTTCTTCCCAAACAAAGAGCTCAAAACTAATTTATAAAGATAATTATCTCTAAACAATCTTTTCTGATATTCCAACGATTGCAATTTAAACATAAACTCCATCTGAAAAGCATTCTTCATATCCTCCTCACTCAACTCACCAACCCCTTTAACTCCTCGAATCTGAACAAGAGGAATTTTAACAAACGCCGTATTCTTCTTATCAACAAAATCTATCTTTCCTTTAGAAAAAGCACTCTTAATCTTATCAAAATTCTTCTCAAAATAATCTTTCCGAACAACAATCTGATTGATATCTAATAATCCCTCAAAATCTTTCTTCTTAAGCCTTTCATACGCTCTAAAGATATTAAATTTTAGATAATTTCCAAGCCCCCTTGAATAAACAAAATAGCTACAACAACTAACATCTTTTCCACTCTTCTCCAAACCATAAGCTTGCAAATAATTCTTTTCCTTAGAGAATCTTGCTCCATTCTTAGAAAAAGAGATATAATCATAATCCTTGTTATTCATCTTAACTTTTTCAAAGTCTTTAGTATTCGAAATTCCAATAATCTTCTTCTTCAATTTAGGTAAATCCTTTCTTTCAAAATTCTCTTCCAGAGATAATATCTCCCTAAAAATCTCTTTAAACCAAACAACAAAATCATAATTCTTAATCGTTTTTTCGTAAGCCTCCTTAGCAACCCCTTCTCTCTCAACCTCATGTTTAAGGTAATACTTAACTTTCTCCAATAATTCTTTCTTATCTTTAAACATCACAATTTCTTTCCCATTCTTGAAGAATCTTTCATATCCTTCAAAATAATCAAGCAACTGAAATGCCCGAGAAGCTCCAAACTCAAAAACTCTACTCTTATAATGCGGCTCTCCATATTGATTCTTAATAAAACTTAGATTAATCTTGCTCTGATTAACAACTTTTGTAAAATCCTCGGGATTTAAAGGGCCATTATACAGATTCTTAAATTCTTCATATCCTTCCCATCCTCTCCCCCAAATATTCACCTTAATCCCATTTTCAACCAGGTATCTTATTAACTCAACCCGAGATTCCAAAGGCTGTCCAATAAAACTAACATCATATTCTTTTTTTACTTTAACTGGCTTAAAGTTTTTAGTATTTACTCCCAAAAAAGCAAAAGTATTCTTCAACCCATCTTTCTCATAAAGTTTCTGATAATGTGCCTGATAAACCAAACAATAATCAACAAAAAGCGCATAATATCTAGACCTCTCTTCAAAATTAACATCATCATCTCCAAACTGAACGATTGTCTTTGTTTTAGGAGATAGCTCATTAATCTTTCTAATCGTTTCAATCCCAAGACTACTCGACTCTGTCAAAAATAAAAAGTAATCTGGTTTCTTTTTTCCTACCAAATCTAACAGCTTTCTCTTCATTTTATCTGAACCCAACTTCAGTCTTTTCTGTCGAGGGTCAAACAAGATTATCTCTCCAAATAAACCCTTCAGAATAGAATACCACTGATAAGCCCACGTCTTCTCATTCTCACAACCCCATAAAGAAAGAAGAATAGTTTTTTTCTTTAATTTTATTTCTGCATCCTTCAAGCTTATCTTTCCCTTCATCATCCAAATAATCTAAATCACCCAATAATAAACATTTCTATATAATACAACAATGTTTATTAAATCTCAAAAAATCCTTTTCATATGACAAACACATTACTTTTCGGAGGTAGCGGTTTCCTAGGCCCAATAATCCTTGGAAGATACCCTGAGATAATTTCAACTGGCAGAACCCCAATCCAAGAAGGATTAAGAAATCACCATATTCCTTTCGAAAATGTTGATGACCTTTCCCCCCTAGATGATGTTGATTTTGACAAAGTAATATTTCTTATCGGAAATTCTAATCACCACCGAATTAACCAGCACCCAACAATGGGACTAGAATATAATGTTCTTCCCCTAACAAAGACTCTTCATTACCTAAAAGACAGAAATCTAAAAAAATTCATAGCCTTCACAGGAGCCCTTCTCTACGACGCAGAGAAAATAACTCTCCCAGTTGATGAATCACAAGCATTAAACCCACATGTAAATCCTTATATTTTCAGCAAATTCATGGCAGAAGAAACAACAAAACTCTTCCCTCAAATCCCATCAATAAATGTCAGACTCTCAAATATTTATGGTCCAACAAGACTAATCCGCCCAGACTTTGTTCCAACATTAGTCCAAGATGCTCTCTCTCCAAATCAACCACAAGTTTGGAATACCAGTCCCAAAAGGGACTTTATTTATGCCCCAGACGCAGCAGACGCAATCATCTCTCTCCTAGACACAGATTATACTGGGCCAATCAACCTAGGATCTGGAAAAATGAATTCCTGTGGAAGAGTTGTAGAGATATTAGAATCTCTTTCAGGAAAGAAAGTGGAGATTTTAGATATTCCTGTGAAAGGCCCAATGCAATTCCAATATGACATCTCATTAGTTTCAAGGTTAACTGGCTGGCAACCACAATCCTCTTTAGAACAAGGTCTTTCAGAGACTTATCATACAATGAGAGAATATGCTTCTGAATGTAGGTGGTGGGATCAAAAAGATGAGTAAACAAAGAGAAATAACAAGAGCCCTAATAACTGGAATCACAGGCACTGGTGGCTCCCAACTAGCAGAGTATCTTGCTCAAAATCAGAGGCAAGTAGAAATCCACGGAACTTCTAGAGCATATCAAACAGCTCCTTCTCAAAATCTTGAACAAATCGCATCTCAAGTAACTCTACACAGATGTGACCTCTTAGATTTCAGTTCTATCCTAAGTGTTTTAAAAGAAGTAAAACCAGACGCAGTATTCAACATGGCTTCTTACGCAGAAGTACAGGGTTCCTTCAAAATGCCTTTGTTTGTCACAGGAAATAATGTAATGGCAAATGCAAATCTTCTCGAAGCAATCAGAGAGGCTGAAATCTCTCCCTTTGTTTTATTAACAAGCACCCCTGAAGTCTACGGCAATCATCCTAAAGAAAGCATGCCAATAACTGAGAATCATCAAACAAACCCTCCAAACCCATATGCTGCGTCAAAACTCCATCAAGAAAAATTAGCTCTAATCTATCATGAAACACACGGAATGAAAAATATAGTAACAAGAATGTTTTCTTACATAAATCCAAGAAGAAAGGATTTGTTCTCAACTTCTTTTGCAATGCAAGTGGCAAGAATAGAACAAGGGCTTCAGTCTGAGTTGACTCACGGAAATTTAGACTCAACTCGAACATTAATAGATGTAAGAGATGCAATGAGCGCTTACTGGCAGGCGATAACTAAATGCACTCCTGGAGAAGTTTATAATATCAGCGGCTCAACAGTAAAGAGTGTTGGAGAATTCTTAGATGTATTAAAGAATCTTGCTAAAACCACAATCCCATCACACCCAGACCCACAACTTTTCAGACCAACCGACACAACTCGTCAAATCGTGGACTCCTCAAAATTCCAACAAGCAACAGGCTGGACTCCTGAGTATACTTTTAAGCAAACAGTTGAATATCTCTTAGATCACTGCAGAGAAGAAGTAAAGAAACAAGTAAAATAATTATTTATCATACAAATCAGCTACTTCTACAATCAAACTAGAACGGTAATTTTCTAAAGCTCTTTGGTAAGTCGGAAAAACATCCCCTTTTCTGTCTAATCTAAAAACATCAATATTTGTACATAGTTCCCTAAGTGCTTCTGTGTGGTCTTGAGTATGCTGTGGACCTGCATGAAGAGGATATCTTGCTCCAACAGTTGTTCTTAAGATAACTTTTGGATTCAATTTTCCTAAAGACATCCCACTCATTTTGTCAAGATGATTAATCATCTGATTTATTCCTAATAAAGCAAAATCCCATCTAGGATAGATAGAAACAGGAACAAATCCTTGCAGAGAAAGCCCTGTTGCAATCCCTGTTTGCATGTCTTCTGCAATGGGCATCTCAATCTTTCTATCATCTGAGATATCTTCTAAACTTCCAAGCATAATCGAACCAGGATATCTAACAGATTGTCCAAGAAATATAACTCTCTCATCTTCAGCAAGCATATTCATCGCTCTCTTTGCTTCTTCTCTATAAGTTGCCATCAAAAATCAATCCACTTTCCAGTTCCGTGGTGTGGATAACTCCTCCCATATTTATATCTAACAACCTTTGCATCGTTCCCACTGTCTCCCCAAACTTCTCTTGTTGGTGTGTCAATACTCAAACCATTATCTTCAACAACAAATGTTATTGGTAAATCATGTCCTCCAGCATATTGAGTACATTCGTGAAACATCCCTGCGCTTGCAGCCATATCTCCACAAAAAGCCCAAACTTGATTATCAGAACCATCTCTCTTGATACCGAGTGCAATCCCTAATGCAATAGGCAATTGCCCACCAACAATAGCTGAACTAACAAACTTATAATCCTTACTCATAATCTCCATACTTCTTCCATCAACAATCTGCTCTTTAAGCCAATCCTCTGGAATTCCCTTCAACAATGCATGATAATGACTTCTATAATATGTGCACACCCAGTCATCTTTTTTAATTTCTTGAAAAGTTTTAATCAACTCATCTTCATTCCCTCCAGCAAGATGAATTGGCCCTCTTATCACACCAGTTTCATAAATCCTGAAGATCTCTCTCTCAAAATCAATAAGAGCCTTCTTTGTTCTTGCGATATCTTCCAAGTTCATTTTAATCTTTCTCCAGATGATCATAAATCCTTTGATGTAATACAGGATTTGCCGCCAAGATTGATTTATCTCCTAATTTCCATTCTTCTCCGTTAATATTTGTAACTCTTCCTCCAGCTTCTCTAACCAAAGTAACTCCAGAAGTCATATCCCAAGGCTCCAAGCTCAATGCAAGATATGCATGTAACTTTCCTGCAGCAACCAAACAAAGAGGAACAGCAGCCGCACCATGACTAAGGGGAACACATATTCCATCGGGAGAAAGCATTTTTTCATAATATCCAGCAATCGAACGCCTATCAACATCTTCCTCCTGTTTCCCAAAATCAAGCCCCATCATGACTCTATTCAAATCTTCTTCATGAGAAGTTGTTATTCTTTTTCCATTACAAAAAGCCCCTATTCCTTGCACAGCGTGATAAAACTCTCTCCTTTTAGGAGCATTAGTCACTCCTACTACTGGCACACCTTGATGAACCAAAGAAATACTAACACTAAAATGATCATTTATTTCAAAAGTAAAAGGAATTGTCCCATCCAATGAATCATAAACCCAACTAAACTCAGACCCGTTGTCAATCCCCTTCCCTTCTTCAGAATAAACATTGTGTTCAGGAAATTCCCTTGCAATCTC
>CEPX01121446.1_pt1 | contig 12701 bp, 20 predicted proteins | sample 361361 | NCBI WGS metagenome assembly CEPX01 (sample SAMEA2619974, study PRJEB7988) | marine metagenome | biome: marine biome (ENVO:00000447); feature: mesopelagic zone (ENVO:00000213) & marine oxygen minimum zone (ENVO:01000065); material: "saline water (ENVO:00002010), including plankton... | reverse complement strand
CTTTTTTTATTTAATGGCAATCAAGCTACCTTCAGGAAGGAAGATTATAATGAAGTACTATCTCATCTATAAGTTTGGAGGACGAAAGCCCTCAGAAAGGGAAAAGGCTCTTGATGAAGCTGAAAAAACCTACCCAGGAATTTTCATATATTGCAGATCTCATCTGTATGACCCTCAAGATTCCTTTAATGATATCATAGAAAAATGTACCTCATACATCAAGGAGTTTGGGGGTAATACTACATTTGTCATTGATCGGAGATATGGTCTAGGACGAATCGGTCTCATCGAAGAGACCACAGCTCGACAAGTATGGCCTAAGGCCAAATTTGTTGAAATGACATAAAAGAAGGCCCTGCAAATGCGGGCCTTTTTTTATTTAATGCAGGCATAACTTCCTGTGGGAGTTCACCCACCCCTAACCGATAAGGAGGCTGCCATGAAAGGTAAGCTACTCTTATTAGGTACGGCTATGTTAATAGCTTGTATGCTAATCTTGTCGTCTGAGGAATCTAATTCCTTGTCCCTTCAACAGTGCATTAGTCATGTGTCATCATATGACATTAATGCCAATGACATGAGTGTAGAGGGCTGCATTAAGCAGTTCAACCTCCACATTGATGCGACTACTGGAGAGTGGTCAGGTAAGTAAAGAAATGGGGGGAGCCTGCCCCCCTTTTTTTTTAATGGCAACCAACACTCTTGAAAGGAGTTAACCATGCAGGAACCATGCAGCGAAGAATACTATCAGGTCAAAAAGAAGCTCAAAAGTCTGGGTCTCTCACATGAAATGATGCAAACAATACTGCCATTTCTAAGGAGAACGAGCCCTATGGATGATGTTCATAAAGAACTGGCTCACCAAATCTATGTTCTTAAAGACAAGATTGAGTCTGAAAAGGATAAAGAGTCAATTGCAATCTCTACTCTTCAAGGAAAGATTAGGGATCTGAAGGAAAAGAATAAGACCCTACGTTCTGGGACAAAAGGGCAGGCTCTCGTTGAAAGAGATGAGGCTGTAAAGCGAGCAGAAGAATCCAGCAACCGAATGCTTGCAGCCAATGCAAGAGCTTTAAAGCTTAATACTGCTAATGAGGCACTCAAGGAAAAATGCGAGGGTCTTAATAAGAGAAAGAATAAATGGTTGGAAGCCCAAGGACAAGAACTTGGAGAGAAACATGAAAAAGAGATTCTAGCCCTGAAAGAGAAATATGAAAAAGAGATTCTAGCCCTGAGAGCGGGGCACAGAAAACAACTAATATCTATCCTGGAAGAACAGCTTCCAGATGGGATGGGAGAGATCCTGCATCAACTGGTGACAGAGTAAGAATAATCACATTCCGTGTACATGCAACCTTAAGCTATAGGAGTATAGCAATGTTAGAAGCATTTTCAGTAATCATGTTCGTAGCCTTTCTCAATAGAGAGCTAAAGGTCCGATCCAGAAACCAGAGAGTAGCAGATTTGGAATCCTATCTTCAACGGCAGGAGGTCTATTACGAATTGCAAATAGACAAACTCAAGGCACAAATAGACAAACTCAAGGCACAAATAAATAAGCCTGATTCTAACTAGGCATGAGGAAGTTGTAAGGGTCCGCGAGGGCCCTTACCCCTTTTTTATTTCACGGTACACTACACGTACCCAACAACGTTCCAAGGAGGAACATTATGTCAATTAACAGCAAGAACATCAGTTCAGAGGAGCTTACCCAGTACATCCTCATTGCAGACTTCACCCCTGACTTACATAACTACGAGCCCAAGATACATGCTCTATGTTCACAGCAGTTAGTGGGAGGCATGCCTGGGACAACAATAGTAGGGAGCAAGACTCTAAGCGATGCTCTTCCAATTGGTGGACTCACAGCAACAAGTTCTGAACACAACACCCAGCGGATAGAGAAAAAACTTAGTCTACTCAAGCTCTACATTGGGCTTCAAGAGCACAATCAAGTTATCTCAACTGAGAAGTTGAATGAGTATGATAAGGCTCTGTGGGAATGGGCAGGATCAGGAGAAGCTTCCTTCTATACCAATCATAGAATAGGAGTGATTAAGATAACAACAACGTTCAGTGAGCTGAAAGACAGCATAGTATAATCAAATAAAAAACAGGGGGCTTCGGCCCTCTTTTTTTTATTTAATGGAGAGAAGCTACTTGAGCAAGCTCTCAGAACTTAACAGAGGAGGAAGTTATTACTTCTTCAACATTAGATAGTGAGATTGGAAGTGTCTCTTTCGTGCATCGGTGTATTGCGTGCAAGAGAGATCAAGTGGTCGATGAGATTGACGGTGAGTTGATCTTTGAAACCAAGAGAGTTTTTCTCGTATTCCGTACAATCGAGGAAGAACTCCGACTTGTGGGAACGTCTCAGATTACAGAGACGTTTCCGACGAATCCTGCTCTCTGGGGACAACAGTCCTGGGACTGGAAGCTTGTGCCACTGGAATTAGTGGCCAACCTCATCCAGGTCCTCCAGGAGGACCTGGAAGCTGGCAATTCCACTCCTTCCATTAGGGAGAACGATGGCGATTATGCCATTGAGCTTGTCCTCAAGGCGGTGTGGAACTTCTGTAAACAGGATCTGGCTTTTATTGAAGAGTCAGGCCAGAGCACACACTATGATTTCCAGGTTGTTGAGGTCAACGTGGAAATGAAAATCAAGTAAGCACCTAGCTTGCTAACACAAAAGAGGGCCCTGCATCTAACGATGTGGGGTCTTTTTTTTTATGGCAATCACGCCAAAAAGGAGGTCCAAATGGACAACATTCTTACAGCATTGGGGATGTGCATCATAGCTGCATCTATAATCTTTGCTAGTCAAGCAAATGTGGCAGTCACCAGAGCACTCTTGGAGAAAGAACCAAGCCCTTGTGTCTGTGTATTTGCATCACCAAAACCAGAAGGAGAAAATAAGTAAATGTGGGAAATCATACTTTTAATTGGCTTGTTGTACATGGATTATCAGCACAACCAGCTGAAAATATTAACCGGATTCGTATCTCTCATAGAGTTCGTAATCAAGGCGGTTAGAAACTTCACCAAAACAGATAAGAAAGGAGATAACAATGAGTGTCAACAAGGACCAGAAGAACCTCAAAGCCAAGATAGCACACGAGACTGAGATGAAAGCTCGGAAAGTGTTCAATAGGAGGGCAAACAAGATCCTCACCATCATAGGAGTGCCACTGATAATGGCATTCTTTCTAAACATGTGTCTGGATATCATAGACTATGAAAACCCTCACCGTCCTCCAGCCCAAGTGGAAGATGTCTGGGAAAAATAAACCTACCTAGTGGGTAGCTAGAGATTAAAGGGGTAGACTGCCATTGGTGGTCTACCCCTTTTTTATTTAATGGTGGGCTCATATCGGGTTCATTAACCATTAAACAAAGGAAAGTCTTATGACTGAACCAAAACAGAAGTCTGGAAATGGTCTTGTGCCATTTTTCATGGGTTGTCTTGTGACGACCGTAACCCTGCTGTGTCTCATCCCTTGGGTGAAGACAGTGCCATTTGTAGCCAAGCACATGGGGGTCGTAATTCCCACGTCGCTGATGGGCTACAGTGACAATGAACTTACTGATGGTATCACCATCGTGCAGAAAGGAGGAGGATACAACATCGTGTGGCGAGATGGTGGACAGAAAGTGTTAACACACGACTGTTCTTACAGTCTAGCTAGCAAAACCTCAGATGGTACAGTGGTTCCAGTGGAGCCGGGTACTAAAGCTTGCAAGGCGTTTAGAAGTGCTGAAAGGTACTTGAACGACTGTCCAGCACAGGTGACTGAACTGGAAGAGAAAAGGAGATTAGAGAAGTTAGCTTGCAATGGTCGCATTACGGAAGCTAATAACGAGACAGGGCGACAGATCGGGTGGAAGGAAGAAGTCATGCGGGAGCGAAATGTAGCTGCTCGCGACCTAAGCTTGTGTGAAGCCAAGCTCACCAAATTAACAAAGGAGAAGAAGTAAAATGAATAACTCAATTGTCGTGGCCATAATGGCCGCAAGTGCTTTCCTAGTCATTGCAGGAGCTTTTGGAGTTTTCTCCACAGCTGTTGTAGTGGGAGTGGAAGCAGAAAGCTCACCAGTTCCTACTCAGGTAGAATCTAGTGAGAATGCCAATCATGGCAAGCATAAAGAGATGGATTACACTGACGTTCAGTGTAGAGATCTCTTCCACCAAAGACCTCATGGGATACCAGGTGTATCTGCAGGTTATGGAAGCTTCTACATGAGAATCAATCGAACCAAAGTGGTTGGTGCAGATTCAGATGTAATTGGGTTTCTAGAACTGTATGGACCAAGACCTGGTTCAGTAAAGTCCTGCTCTCAAAAGAGAGATTGGACTGACTGTGTCTGTGATATCAAAACAGGCATGTGTCAAGCTGAGAAGTTCATGTTGAGCTACATTGGAATCAAGAAAGGTCTGCAGCATCCTGTGTTTGCAGATCCATACAGCTTGATAAGTGAATCAACATTGTTCTCTATGTTCAAGTCCATGTGTCTTACAGGCAGTTAACAATCAACTACAGACTAAGGATCTGTGATTAAAAGAAGGGGCGGTACTCTACGGAGTACCTGCCCCCCCTTTTTTTATTTACGCAGGTATGCATGTCGCATATCCGTATATACAAGGAGGTAGCTCATGGTAGCTGCTTTAGTTGTGATGCTTATGACAGCGTCACCAAGTGTGGTAGATGAATTTGAATCTACTGTTGTTGTGGAGGCTGAAGAGGCCCCACGTTTCTCAATCAAGTTCGTGACGTATCACGGACGTATACCCACAATGAGAATGGGGCAGGTGCACTGGCATCGGTTCCAGGGCACTATCTGGGATGAGGAGTTAAAGGAGGCATACGGTGTAGATTGTATGTACACCACTCATGATCAGATCTCTCAAATGACTTGCGGTCTTCAAGACGCAGGGAGTGTCGGTCACCGTGGTAAGAATGTATTTATGAATACTAATACAGATATGAATGTAGTTTTTGCAGAAGCAATGCTGGAATGGTCTAGCATGATTCGTAAAGCTAAGTTAATCAAACCCAAAGGAGTTAAGTAATGTTAGTTATTATGACGATTTGTGCAGCATGTATGGTAGGTCTTGGCGCAGGATTGTATGCCGAGGTTTACAAGGTTCGTACCTCTAAGAGTCTTGAGGCTAGCAACCTCCAGGCTGAGATGGATATTCCAGACCTCAAGAAGGCTCTGGCAGACAAGAAGGAGGCCCGTGTGCAGAAGCTCTTCAATGAGCGTCTGGCTAAGGCTGAAGCTGCTGCCAAGGCTAAGGCTGAAACTGAAGCTCAGGCTGAAGTTGAAGCTGACACCGTTGAGGTTGAGGCTGAGGAAACTCAGACTGAAGAAGCTCAAGCAACTGAAACCCAAACAGAAGAGCAGCAGTCATAAGGCTAGCTCTTGAATAATACAAGGGGCAATCCTTCTTCCTTCGGGAAGAGGGTGAGCCCCTTTTTATTTTTTTTATTTTTAATGCAGCGGCTTAACTGTCGCACACGGGCCTTGGAAACCCTGTGTCCTGTGGTGCTCTCGTCGGCAGAGAGTGATAAATCCCAGGAAAAGGTTACGGTGTGGAGACGCTAACTTGTGCGCGATAAGGTGCTATTGTCTGTAAGAAATAGCATGTGGGTCCGATTCCCACGTCCTGTCAGACCCATGTCCCGCATCGTTGCAACCGGAACAGCCGCCCCACCCCGTTATGGGGTGGTCCTTTTTTTATTTACGGGTACACACCGTACCCTATTACACAGCTAATAAGCTGTAGAGAGGTAGTCATTATGACTATTGAAATAATATACTCTGGAACAACAGAGGAAACTGTAGATGTCAAAGTCTATCAACAGACAAAGGAGCTGGTAAACCAAAAGAATCGGCTCAAGGAGAAAGGAGAGGCAGATATAGAGAAAGTCTTTATCTGTAGAGAGCTGGATGACAGAGGCCTTGTATACTGGTTCATCTTTCAGGCTATGGCCGGAAAGGAAGTTGTTACAGGGGTGTTCTCGGACACCGAAGCAAAAGAGGATCTGGTCTTGATTCAGCATCTAGTCTATGGAGATAATGATGCTGCTGAGGTTTATGAGCCTGGATTTCTTAAGGCGAAAGGTGGGAAGTTGATATTCAATAAGGGAGTGCTAGTAAAAGGAAGCTTTATCACTGTTGGAAAGCTCTTAACAACATACACAGGAATTAACTGATGACAATGCAGCCCAAAGGAAGCGTTATAAGATATCTGTTCTCATATGTAAGAAGGGTATTCAAAAGGAAGCCCAGAGACTTTAAGAGAGAGGGGTACTATCTAAGCAATATGTAATCCACAACTGTAACATCTACAAGAAGGGCCCCTGAGGAGGGCCCTTCTTTTTTTTAATGCGGCAAGAAAGGAGCCGTATTTTATGACTAAAAACAATGTGACTAAAAACAAGAAGCCTCCTGAAGAAGAGCAAGGATTCTTTTTCTGTAAGGGTTGTCCTGAGGAGCCGACCTGCTCCGTGGCATGGGACGATTACAACAAAGAGAAAGAGAAGCCACCGAAGTGGAATTCTTCGTTTCTCTGGTTTTGCGCGGCAAAGTAATCTGTTCCATTAGATTCTAGCCCTAACCTGAAGGACCCTGTGAGAAGGGTCCTTCTTTTTTTTAATGCAGCTTAAAGGAGGCTGTATATTATGGAACAAGAAGATAGATTCATTGATGAGGAGGGTCCTCTTGATGAAGATAGCCGATTCCGCCCATTTGCGTGGGAAGAGGGACAGTGTAAGGAGTGCCACGTTGGCCTTTCTAAGGCATCCAAGTGGTGGTGTGGAGAAGAGTTTTTCTACTGCACTAATCAAGAGGGATGCTCTCAAGGCGAAGAGGAGGGGAAGTATGATCCTCCAAGCAAGAAGGACTACGATCTCACAGTAGAAGAACTTCTTGAGCTTCGAAAGGAGTGTTTTGCACTTAAGGCCACAGTAGAACACTACAAGGATGTGATGAATTTCTATAAGAGTCGTTACAAGATCCTCAAGAAGTTAGACGGTAGCGAACTCATTCTTCGTAAACTCAACAAACAACACTATTAACCAGATCACCTAGGTGATTCGGTTGGAAGGGGTCCTCACGGGCCCCTTCTTTTTTTTAATGCCTTAAGTGGCTAAGCACTCTTTCGTTAACTATCATGGGGTGTATTTGTGGTAGTTAATTGCGATGGGGATCGCCTAGAAAGTAGCTTATGGACGATGGCTAGGGGTAGCTAGATCGTCTAACATGTATGAGTCCCGTCCCGGGACATCCCTGTCCCTGCCGAGAACAACCGGAACAGCCGTATCAGCTAGAAATAGCTGGTCCTTTTTTATTTATGGATGCACCTGCATGACGTAGGGATATCTAAGGCCAAACAAGGCCAACAACACTTAGGCTGTAAAACAGCCAGAAAAACAGAGAGAAACAATTATGGGTATGAGAACAATGAGTACAGACGGAAACGTCGAGTACGCGAAAAGTGGAACCTTCCAAGAGAAGGAACCTGTGGTCCTGTCAGAGTTGGAGTTTCGTATGCTTCAGCTGTCAGCGAACTTCTACCTTGAGCATTTGCCTAAGGACGAAAATGGGGTCATGCGTGTGACCACGTTGCAGTCTCGAATGGGTCGATCCTTGACTGGTGCCGTTCGTACAGGATCTAAGGCTGAGACCTATGTGATGGCTGATGAAAAGGCCAAGCGAGTTTCCAGTGAGATGAACATCATGCTGGCAGAGACTGGCAAGAATTTCAAGGTGGAAGACAAGAAGCTCTTGGAGGTAACTCCAAAGGGATACGGGGGAGTGCACTTTGCGAACACGAAGGACCTTGTGTCTCACACTCTTGAGCACTTCGGCTTCAATCCTGATGACTTCCTCTCTCATGTGGTGCCACACGACACTGAGATGCGAGAGATTGGGGATAAGCTAGAGCCCTTCACTGAAACTGAAACTGTGGACGGAGAAGATGTGACAACTGAGTACAAGGCCGATGGTCGTAAGTACGATGGGGTTCAGCTTCTTGAGTACACTACTGGGGGCAAGAACAAGAAAGATGGAGTGACGTTCCAGGCTCACTGGTGTCGTCAACTGCACATCATCATGGAAGTTCCCGTTAAAGATGCTGATGGGAAAGTGACCATGCGGAAGGTTTGTGTTCTCGAAAAGCCTGAAGATCAGTTTGGTGGTGACTTCTTTGGTCAGATGGATGGAGTGTACTACCCAGCTAAGTGGTACTTCAGTTCTGAGTACATGCACCCAATGACTACTGGGGCTAACTTCCACAATCTGGCTAATCAGGTAATCATGTTTGCATGTGGTCCTGAAGCTCTTGAGGATCTGAAGCAGGATATCGAGGACATCGATACAAGCAAGAAGATTGGCAAGCGTGGCAAGACTGGCAAGGATCGCCTGAAGAAGGTGGCTCCAGTCAAGAAGTTCATGACTGCCAATGTGAAGCGTGCTCGTTATGAGTTGCTGTTGACTGCACTCTTGAACTTCAAGATGCGTCTGAATCACTCTATGCTCAAAGCCATGTTTCAGTTGGCGATGAATGAGAGCTACAGTCAGAATCCAATTGGGCAGGATCTGCTACTCAAGGAGATGTCATTCGATCATCGACGAGAGCTGCCTAATGGTTTCAAGATCAAGAAGGTCTTCCGGGACTTTCAAGTGCGACTGCCCAATGCCTCAGATGACGAGGTTCGTGCATTCATTGAGTATCTTGGTTCTGTTGATGTGACCAAGATTCCTTGTCGTGCTGATGGCGATGTCTCGGATACGGGGAATGGTCAAGGCTTGATCTTCTCTCTGAAGAAGGCTGTCTCTGATCTGATGTGGCATCGAGATGATGATGAGGATGAAGAAGAGAAGTACTCCAACCTCACTGCTAAAGAGCGTCACATCGTGAAGACTAGTGATGGTCGTCGTGAGCATGTTCGTGAAGTGCAGAAGCCCATTCAGGACTTCGTGATGCCACTCAAGCCAAAGTCTGCTGCCAAGAAGTAGGCTTCAGTAATAGCAATATAATAATAATACGGTGGGGAGGCGTTCTTCCTCCCCACCAACTCTTTGATTACTACTTAACAGGAGAAGTTATGGAAACCATAACTCATGAGATCCGTGGATCTGTGGCAATTAATCTTGCTGATCAGATCATGTTCAAAGAACACTTTGGTTTGCCCAAGCGGTATGCCAAAGCAGCGGCTAAGGCAGTCAGTGCTAAGGAGTTCAAGGGCTTTAAGCCTGAAGATCTTATTGGCTACAGTAAGATTGTTAAGGCAATGCCTGGTGTTGGGGTGAAGACTGTAGAGAAGCTGGAAAAGGCTGGGGCCTTCAAGACAGTGTTCTACATCGTCATGAACGTTGGAAAGACTAGTTACCGAATTCCTGGTTTCTATGAGACTGTGGAAGGGGCTCAAGCTGCGTATGCTCTTGAGGTCAGTACCAAGGAAGCAGTTCGTCCAATTCAAGTCAAGACTCTTCCAGCCAATCCAGACCCAGACATCAAGGGGAAGGTTGCTGAAAAGTATTGGAAGGATCGTCAAGGAGCATCAAGCACTCTTGACGGGCCAAAAGAGTATGTTCCTGGTGGTGTTTACAGTACTTCTGAGAAGACTACTGTTGGGAAAATGAATCTTGACAAACGTCTCAAGCAAATAGAGCTGAAGCATCTAAAGAAGGATGGTCCTTCTTGGGTGATTGATGTTGAGCTTGTGGCAGCTGTTGGGACTTTGGAGCCAAAGCCAGCCATGAAGGAGAAATCCTACAAGGTGGTTGACACTTCGGATCTTCCACTCTCACCACTGAGCTATCACTGTTTCAATCGTGGAGTCATTGGGCTTGGCGATATGGCCATTGAGTTCGGTGCTCAAGCATTCAGTAGAGCGAATCGTTCGTTCTGTGTGGAGCATGCAGATGTGAATAAGAATGGGGAGGTGTACCACTACTTCACTCACCATGCAAGTTGGCACAAGCATCATGGCTTCAATTGGTGGCGTGTTGTTGGTTCACATAAAAAGCCTCAGGCTTGTGAGCTACAAGTTGAGATTCCTAAGGAGGTTGAACACAAGGTCTTCGGTGATCTGAGAAAAGCTCAGTACGATGATCCGATGCCTCGTAAAAACAATGATGATCCTAATCCTAATGACGACCTCAAGGATTATCAGCTGATGCTGGATCTTGTTAAGCTATCCTCTATGGCTGGTCGTGTCATTGCCTATGAGGAGAGTGAAGGAGGTTATGCGGTAGATCACGATTCTGTCAATTATCCAACTTCTTTCCGTGCATTTCGTAAGGATGAGAATCCAAATCAGGAAACTCTCAACCGTATGAATGAGGGTCAAACCTCAAGTAGCACTATTGATGAGAAAGCAGATTTCTGGGTGAGAGCAGAAAGTGCTTACTATTCTCCTGAGTATCAACTGGTACTTAAGGCGAAGAAGCTTCCTGGTCATTCACCTACTAAGGCGAGAGCTAAAGATCCAGAGATCGAGGTTACTCGTGAGAAGATGTTTAGCCTTCCACCTGGAGAAGAGAGAAATGCTCTTCGTACTAAGTTGAAGAAGCTTCAGAGCAAGCCTAAGGTTGTCAACAATCTAGTGGACTGCTCTAAGTTCTTCAAGTCTCTTAACTCTGAAGAGAAAGACGTTGTGATTGAGATCCTCAATGTCAAGCTTGAGAAAGAGAATTACCTCAAACCACAAGACTTGCGGCGTCTTCACAAGAAAATTGCTCGCAATTCCAAAGGTGTAGCGTTCATGGGTCAGTGTTGGGAAGAGGAGGCTACTAGAAAGGGTGGTCTTCAGAGAGCCAATGTGTACTGGACTGCAATGTCTGATGCCATGCTTGATGATACAACTGATGTAGTTATGCTGAGTGCCGTCTACAAAGGTGATCAAGTTCTTGAAGAGCATGTGCACAAAGATGAGGTTCAAGATCAGCTTGATTGTTCTCAAGAGCATGAGCAGGCTGAGAGATACTATGCGGAGGATGCTGTCATCCATCAGCAGACGGTTGGCTTTCTTGATAAGAAAGAGAACACGAATGCCTACGAGGTGGCCTTGACCTCGGGTGTTCCTGCTTTTGAGACACAGGTGAGAATGCCTGATGGTTCACTCTTCACTACAATGGCTGAAGCAATTAAGCCAGAAGAGGATAGAGTGAAGCTACGTGCTGAGTTGACTTCCTTCTGGGAGCGTCAAGGGGAGATTCCTGGAGACAATGGTCTCAACGAGTCTGACGATGACACTTTCAATCCAATGGCTGAACTCTTCGATTCTCAGGAAACTGAAGAAGAGTAGTCTGTAACTTCTGCACTGTGAACTATTAAAGGGGGCCCTTCGGGGCCCCCTTTTCTTATTTAATACGGTCCACGGTAACCATAACCATAACCCCTTTTTATTTTAACCGTGTAGCGGTCTAAGATCGCTACGCGTAAGTCATGCTGAGAGGGGACACCCCTCGTCAGACTCTCCCCGGGACCCCAACATCATAGTAGTAAAAGATATGGGGATTCTCGGCTAGGGGGATTTATTCAGCCATAACCATTAAGAGGAGGCGCTATGCAACCAGAACCTGGAACTAAAACTTATAACCTAATGGCATTAACAGGTATCATTATCTTTATCATATCCTTTATGATGTGGTGGAAGGGAATGCTACTATTGATTGGAGGGACTCTCTTAGGTGGAGTAGCTACATACCTCTATGAACAAAGCAAGGATGGAGACCTCGATGACTGAAGAAGAGTATGGCGAGCTTATTAGACAGATGAAGTTCGCGCTACGCAATTTTGAGCAAGGGCCAAAAGATTACGAGGATTGTATCGTAACTCCTAATGGTCCTAGAAGACTACTAAAGAACCAAGCTCCTGTTGTTAAGGAGATGGCGAAGCACTGGAATAAGGCACTGGAGTCAATTCAGAATAGCCGTTCCTAATAGAATAACCGTGATTATCTTACTAACCTTAATCTATGGCTCATGTCTCTATATTTTATGGAGCATGACCAGAGAGGCATACTATGATTCAGATTATCTGCAAAATCTTTGGCATTCTTTTCGAGGCTCTTTTCGTAACTGGAAGAAGTATCCAGTGCGTAGTGAATCCAATGAAGGAGAACCAGGACCCCGACATCAAGCCGACCATGATGACCAAAATCTCTAACTTCTTCGGAGGGCTTTCGGGCTACTTCACCTCAGGTCGTAAGGCCATGGGACACATTCCACGAGACAAGGACGTTGAAACCGCAGAAGACATCTATGAAATGATGGGCTAGCTGTTAGTAAGTAATCTAGGCTTCCCGGTATGCTTGTATAGGTACCGGGGGCTTAGGCTCTTTGTTAATGAAGAAAGCGATATCTTATTATATAAGGTATGTCATTCTTTCTTAATCAAGAACAATAACCCATAACGCATATGAAAGGACCTATGCAAACTTGTTTAGCATGTAATGCCCCTTACAAAAGATATAAAGGGGAACGCAAAGCAAAGAAGTTGTGTAATGATCTTCTCTGTAGAGACAATCGACGAAGAGCCACCAGCAAAGCTAGTCGAGAAAGAAAATGGGCTGCCATGTCTCCAGAGAAACAAGCTGCACATATTGAGGAACGAAACAAAAAACTTCGGGCCAAGGTAGCAGAACGAACTCCCGAAGAAAAAAAGATTGTAGCCGAAAAGATTCTGC
>CEPX01120060.1_pt1 | contig 12706 bp, 26 predicted proteins | sample 361361 | NCBI WGS metagenome assembly CEPX01 (sample SAMEA2619974, study PRJEB7988) | marine metagenome | biome: marine biome (ENVO:00000447); feature: mesopelagic zone (ENVO:00000213) & marine oxygen minimum zone (ENVO:01000065); material: "saline water (ENVO:00002010), including plankton... | reverse complement strand
TGAAAGTTTTAAAATCAATACTTGAAAAACTACCGTTATCATTTTCCCAACCTAAAGAATAGCCACGCTCAAATGTAAATATTTGGACAGAGTATGTTTCATCAAGTTCAACCATATTATCTTCAAGTTCTATATCTGCACTTTCAATGAATTTTGCATTTGGGAAATGCTTTTTCAAAAGTGGGTTATTTATTAATGTCATTATTTCCTTTCCTTTTCCACTTGATCATACGGCGAAAAAGTAATACGAGTCAAGGCTTTTCTTTCAACATAGGGTATAATTTTTATTGTTTTGCTTTCAACATAGGGTATAACTTTTAAACTTTTTGCCAGGTTCTGTTGTGAATACGGACGGTGTAAGGTTCTGGTAATGCTTAGCGTAGTGTGCATCACTCATTTGCTTCACGCCATCAAGCCAAGTTTTCAGTGCAGTGTCAAAGTCAAGTTGTGTTTGTGTAGTGTTCATGCTTCAACCTTTGGGAATTTTTCTACTGGAGAATCTAACATCCTGATTTGAGCTTCTAAAACGCCCCTTACCACGATCTCTGTCACAATTCTCACTCGGTATGCCATTACCCATTGAGATCGTGAGCCAGCAATGGGTCTAACTTGATACCTCTCATCGCCATATGATCGCTTCGTGTCGAGAATTTGAACGAGCACATTTACGTCTGCCAGTCTGACCGAAGCATATGCTCCAATCGGTGCCATTAATGTTCGTGTAGTAGTCATGCTTTAACCTTTGGGATTTTTTCTGCTGGAGAAATAAAAAGTAAAGGCTGCCGGTTGATTCCGGCACGTTATGCGAAGTGGTGTGTCCGCATACTGAACCTTATTAGGGTTCTCCGTTTCTCAGTAGAGACACGTCTGTCTCTAGTGAATTTCGTCGTCTGGTCCTTCAAATTAGTCGGACCAGCCAGCCTCAATTTAAGCAATTTGATTTTTTGTTCTGGAGAAATTTATGTTCTGCGAAATTCAAATAGTGGTTGAACACCACGGAACGACACAAGGCGATACCAATAGTCATCGCCACTCCATCCATTAAGAAGCAAAAGCACATCCTGTAATGTAGGATCGGTGCCAATATGATTAGTCTCACAATCTTCTTCTGATAACATTATGAACCATGTTCGCTTGCTAGGCAGATGAAGGCGTTCATACATCCCAACAATACAGGTCTTAATACAGGTCTGGTGATTCATTAAACACCATGTTAGTGCACTCATTCCAGTTTGTTTTGTTTGTGTGCTCATATTTCAACCAAAATGATTTTTTATTCTGGAGAAAATAATAGCCCGCCTTTCGGCGGGCTATTACGCTTCAATCCCGTCTACGGGCCTCTCTCACACTGTTCCCACCGGATTAGTCACCGTCATTGCCGGGGCTGTCGGTGCATTCATCGAAGGCGTTGCCCCTGTCGGCTCGCCAAAGGGAATGCGATCACGATCACCATCCTCCGTCGTGGCGGTGGGCTCGGTGCCACCATCTCCATTCGTGCCCTCAGGCTTCGGCTTGTTCGGGCCACGAGTCTTTCGTTCGACCTTGGGAATGTCAATCTTAAACCGCTTCTCAAGTGCCGCACGCTGAGCGTCATCCATGCGACCCATATGCGCCAGTGCTTTCTCAAGCGCAGTGGCCTCAGCCTCTTGCTCCAATCGCTCCCTTTCAATCTCGAAACTGTCGTTGTAGGCTCCCAGCGTCTCATAAAACGGAGCAGGCATGATAGCCACATCCTGCCAGCCGCCCTTGGACTTATGCCTACGAAGCTCAAGAGCCTTTTGCCCAATAGCATCTGCCGCTTCGTCAGCAGCAACGCAAACAAACTTATAGGTCCGACCCTTGCCGCCTGCACCAGCAGGCTTACTCAACATTACTCGCTTCATTTTTCGATCCTTTCATAAAAAGTGCTTCAAACCATTTCAATCACTACTTCAACTAATTCGATTTTTCTTTCTGGAGAAACTCATTTCTTACTTTTTGCCTCCACTTCTCCCTGATACTACACTTCCGGTCTCTTTCTTGCACACAGTACAACGATACATCGGTGTCTGTCCAGGAGTGTGAGGTTTCTCATTACCTACACGATGTCCCTTGCCATACCTTTTGTCCTGATACTTATTTTCACAACTACATAGAATAATCATTTGTCTATCCTTAAAGGTTTGTTATTTTTTGCTGGAGAAAAAAACGAAGACTGCGATCCAAGATGATTAGCGCTAATCATCTCCAGCCTGCGCAAGCCGTGATAAAGCGTCAGTCAGTGAACCGCTCGGCGGACATGCTATTCGCATTACACGCTTCGCTTTCAATGCAGCCCACATTGGCACTTTAAAGGATAATGTGGATTACTCCACAAATGGTCTCCAATATCACGTTCTGGTTATTTTTTTTCTGGAGAAAGCGCTTTGTGATTCCCATGCTTCAAATAAGCAGCAAGAATCAAACAGCCAAATACAGCCATTACTCCTAAAACAGCAGATTCCATAGTTTCATCCTTGCTTTAGTGTTCGACCCTTCTTATAATACCTCATCTGATTACTTTTCCCAACCTTTGCAATCTTTCCCATCTTGAACAACTGCAACATAATCCACTCTAGCACTTTTCGACCAAACTCCACTTTCGCCCTAATCTCGCTAATCTTTACAGCGTGCTTTTTCTCTAAAGGAATAAACATTAAAACCGACTCGATTTCCGGACCAGATGCTTTCGGTGTCAGCCTGTTTACCTTTTTCGGTGCTATTGCTGCTGGAACGTCAATTTTGACACCAGCATCTTTTGCAGCGTGCTTGAGCCCAACAGCAATATCGTCGTCAATTTGCTCAATAAAATGCTGTGTTTCTTGAATGTCTGCTTCAATTTCCTGCTGCCGGAATTTCAACTGGTCAATCTGTTCCCTAAGTCTAATTTTATCTGCCTCAATTTCACAAAAAGTGGCTTCTAAAGCATCAGAAAAAAGATTTGCAAATCTCGCTGTGTTGCTCATTTTATTGCTCCTTTACTTATTAAAATAAGTAATTTTATTCTGGAGAAATGCTTAAACTGTCTCAAACCACGCTTTCTCAACATTAAATGCTACGCTACCATCACCAAATTGGATATCAACAGATTCTCCGTGATCATCCAATAAATCTATTTCCATTGTCTCGTTGGCATTAAACACCTCTGTTGCGGTGTCAGCAACACATCACCTTCATCATAATTAGTGACGACTTCGAGATGCACTTCATTTTTCCATCTGATAATCATGTTTTGCTCCTACAAGTTATTTGCTGCCGCTTGTACTGCTGTTTCAATTCCTTCAATATATTCTGGAGAAGTTACATCAATACCCGAACAAGCGTGACCTAAAACCAGTGCTTCAATACCATCCATTGCATGATTATAATCTGCAATCGAATCAACTTCATCTTGTGCGTCTCCCCAATCCGGACCAATTTTCGGCGGGAAATCTTCGTGCAAGTCGCTCTGAATAGTGCCACCAGGAACTTCGTTATCATCTCCCTCTTCAATTTGAACAACAATGACATTGCCATAACATGGAAGTTTAATTGTTTTCATCATTTTTCCTCTAGCATGTCTATAAGTTCATAAACATCTGTCCAAGATTTTTCGCAAGAATTACATTGAATTTCATGAGTAACCCAATTATCATCTGAATTTTTGTCACATATCTCAAGATCTTTGCTCTCGCAATAAGGACATTTTGCATATCCGCCTTTCACATATGCTTGACGCTCTTTATCTGTCAGTGCTATCTTCATTTTTAGGTTCCTCTGTTGGAGGCTCTGATTCTTCAACCTCTACATCAAATAGTGTGTATCTATCTTTTCACGACTTCCCACAAGATTGACACTGGATATATTCCCAATACCACCCTTGCTCGGCAGCAGAATCCTGATCATAAAGTTCAATATTAGATTTCCCGCAACACGGGCAAAAAGTGCCACCCGATTCAATATATTTTTTTTCTATGTCTGGGTCTAATTTTTCAGCCATTTTTAGTCTCCATCATTATCAAAGTCATCTTCTAATTCAACTGAATCATCATAAAATTCTGGAGAAACTTCAGATTGCATCTCTTCCCACTCATGCTCTGCAAGTTCTCGAATTTCATTTGAAAGGATAAACGCTCGTATTTGCTCTGCAAGATAGTCAATCAAACCATCTCTGATGATCTCTGCTTCGTCATTGCGTGCGACGATTTCGATCTTGATTATTTGATAGTTATCTTTTTCAGGTTCAGTAGCCATATTTTCCCCGTTATTAAACGTAAACAGGGATTTTCATATAATGGTGCTAATTCCTTTTTTGAAGTTAATTCCAGGTGATATCTTCCGCCAGTGTTTTATCAGTGCCAACACAGCCAGACAACCCACAATGTTTGCAATTAACATCTATATAGAGAGTATCGCCATCATAGTGAGTAGAAACACTATGCCAATCAGGCTCGTGTTGTCCCGCAGGAGAGCCACAGCCTTCATCAATGTCCAAAGCCGTGTATTCTTGATTCTTATCACTCATTTTTCTTTTTCCTTTTTAGCAAAATCTTCACGAGCCCATTTCAAAAGCTTTGCTTCGATCTCGGGACAACTCGATAAAGCCGTGATATCATCAAACGTATCTGTCGGCCCATCGCCCCAACTCTCCCCTCCTGTTAATACAACATCATAATCCATAGGAGTCCATCTACCCAACCCAACAGAACGACATTCAAGGATTTTATTCAAAACCTTGATAGAAAATTTTAAACTATCCTTGATATCCTCTAGCTCCTTATCATCTCCAAAGACACACTCTCTCAACCATTCAACATCACTGTCTTCATCTGTCTCCTTCAGTGCATCAATAACATCAATAAGCTCTTGCTCACGTTCAGGGGTAATTTCCGCGTGAGGAATACTTGCAAAAAGAAAATCGGCGCCCATTTTATTGCTCCTTAAAACAAATGTTTAATCTGATCCCATTCATAATATGTTTCGCCAATGAAAATACCTAGTTCCTCTTCTGCAACAAAATCGAGCATCCCCCTTGTTGCCACGTCAGCACCTACATCAACTTGTGTTAATACTTCCATATCATCATCTGGAATGGACTCCCATAGATTACAGTAAACCGCCTCATGGTCATCATAAATACGATAGCCATAAGTGATAGTGCCATCCCTGACGCTTTCAAACTTCGTTGGTTCAATTGTAATTACATTGCTCATTCTAGTGCCTCCAATAATTTCCTTGCTCGGTGTGCAACAGCCCAAATATGATTCTCTTCGGGGTGCATAGCAGCGCGCTCTAGGATGCCCGCAGCAATAATATCATTATCTGAACTCATTGCAAGCATCCGAGCATCTGCATGAGTAAGCACAGTATGTCGTCCACATTTACATTCTTCACGCAGATAATCTCGAAAATGATCCCACTCACTATCATCCTGAACATAATCCAATACCGCTTCAATGTCTTTGTTCATTTTTGCATCCTTTTCTACTTCAACGGAATTGATTTTTTGTTCTGGAGAAATTAACTATAGCACGCCATCGTGTAAGGTGGATCACATTCTGGATGGTCGCTCTCATTTCTTAAATAAAAAGTGTGACCTGACACAATAATTTGCTCGGGCCATCGCTTTACTAAAAAATGACCCTGAAATGGTACAAAAGAATGTGTATTAAAATTCTCAAAATGTGAACTGAATTCCAGTGTTTCGAGTTCGTCAACTGGCACTATCGGTGTTTTATTCGCCATTTTTAATCTCCTCTTGTTGCATTTCAGGACACTGCTCATCTTGCTCTACAGAGACAAGACAATTATGATCCCTCAGCCATCTAAACAATGTCATATTATCTCTAACTAACCCACCCGCATATAAAAGATTATTTCTTAGATAATTGCCACAATGCCCACAAGCATACCCTTGCACCGATCCTCCTTCAAAAGAATGATGCCCATAATTAACAGCACCACTATCTGCAACCGTCGTAATGTTAGTATATTGTTCTACAGAAACTAAATTTTCTTGCAAACAACATTTTTCTTTGCACTGGGGACATTTAAATTCAACTTCATATTTTTTTGCCATTTTAATTATCCTTTCTACCTTAATAAATTAGATTTATTATTCTGGAGAAATAAAGCGAGCGACCCTTGTTACAGGTCGCTCGCACGGAGGAGGAGAAGAGAAACGCTAGGCGACCGTCACCGGTCGCCTAGCGCGGAGAAGAAAGAGAATCTCGTTTAACCTGTCATTTGTCCCTGACCTCTCACAAAATAAAGTTCCCTGAACAATCCCTGCTTTTTAATAATCAGCTCAGAAAAGTGCTGGAGAATTATTTATGCCGGTGCCTCAAATACCGCTTCTGGAAATTTTCTTACAAATGCTGCAATTCCCTTAAATGGCACTTTATTGTCATTTAACTCTGCTAAATTTTCAAGATAGCGATCACCATGTTCCCCCTCGAAATAATCACCTAGAGCTTCGTCATAGGCTTCTGCATCTTTATGCTGTTCTGGTGTGTCTAATGGAGCATGAAAAGTTCCATCATTATCCTTAAACTTAAATAGGGTTTTTATATGATTTGACAGCACTTCTTTCTCGCCATCATAAGCACCCACTGCCTCACTTAAAAAATATGGAATTATAGAGAATAAAACATTCAGTGTAAAATATCCAGATATCCCTCAAAAATTTGATGCCGATTTTATACGAGGCGTTCTAGATGGAGATGGATGGGTTTCAATAAGACAGAGTGATAAACAAACAGAAATTGGTTTTTGTGGGACCCGTTTGCTTTTAGAAACAATTAGAGACAAATTCACCTCTAATTGTCAAACAAACAAAGTGAAAATATCTGCATCTCAAAATATTTGGAGATTACGATACAATGGGAACAACAACGCTAATCGTATTTCTAGATTTATTTACTATAATGCCAAGCGTTTCCTAGAACGAAAACGAAATAAATTAAAAATCTAAGCATTTAACAAATAATCAATATTTCTGTATCTTTTCTTTTGCTTCCTTGCTTTGATTGCAATATCAAAGTATTTTGTTTTCCAAGACGGCCCGTGCCTTGTTAAACAGGGCGTTCCTTGCTTTCCATTCCACTCTCCACCATGACATGCCAAACATGTCTCGCATGTTAATCTTTTGCCAGCTTCTTTTGCTGATGGACAAACAAACTCATGAGGCAATAGTGGATCATTGTCAGATTGTCTAACTCTAAACGACTTCCAGCCTCTATTACGAGCGTCTAGTGCTTCATCTACAGTGTCACAAGATGCCATGCAGAAATGTTTTAATTCAGGATCGCAAACTTTCCAAGAATGTGTATAAGACGTAAAACCTTTTGCTACTTCACAAATAGATCGCCAAATACTAGTCGGGCAACTTCCCGGGTCTCCGTAGGCTCCAATTCTTACAAGCCTATCTCGAAATAGCTCTAAATGCTTTTTTGTTGCTTTTGCGTATACTCCGTTTTTCCATGCTTTATAAACCGCATACGGCCCCTGTGCTACATTGACATAACAAGAGCGAGAATGCCTGTGAAAACAAGAACCACACACATTTATATCATCACCAGATTCAAGCGCCTCCATCGGGTGCATATTCTTATCAAGAATCCAAATCTGAATCATCTTCCCCGTTTTTGGATTCCTACTTCGCTTGAATCCCACTGCAACAACAATAATTGGCTCCCCCGTAAACATGCTCGGACCATCATAAATAACCAAGCCTTGAATGTTATTCATCACCTGCAACTTCATTTTAATGCTCCGTCTTGAGGAATAATCTCTAACTTAAGAAATGTTAATTTTTATTCTGGAGAAAAGTCCTTAATGACCTCATTAATACGTTGAACAACATCGGCAATTGTTATTGTACTGGCCTCAGCGTCATAGTAACCAGGAGCACAAATACACATGGCACGTCCATCTGATATACCAAAAAACTCCGCAATTGCATCATATCCTCGATAATGTTTAAAACACATTACGAAAGCATCCGTATTATCATGCCATTTTAGAACCAACCCCCTGCGTTTAAATTGTGGAATTACAGTAGCCCAGCCTCCAGCACACGCCGTAGTGCCACATCCTCCGTCCATCTTATTAATATTGAGAGGATCATATCCACTCTTCCATGTCGCCATGCAAAAGTTGCCATCTGGAACATCTTCAAGAAAATCTGCCCAGCGATTTAAATCTGTGAATGTTTGCTTCTGTTGACCTGTCATCTTTTTGTTCCTTTCTACTTCAATTAATGTTAATTTTTATTCTGGAGAAAAGTCCCGTTACCAGCCTCATGCCGCTTGACACTGTGAGAAATCCCACTTGCTGGCTCCCTAGCCCATGGACTTATACGGCGCTGAACTGCCACTTGCATAACCGGTATCTGCAAACCGCTCACCACAACCGATGCCAAACGAGACGCTTTAACAGGAATGTGTAAGATATAGAGTAGTGGATTAAAATCCACCAACTACACGGATGAACCCGATTTTTGTCTTACATTCATTCCTGCTTCAGTGCTATATCTTTTCAAACGAGCCAAGATATTCAATACACATTACATCTATTTGCTTGTCATCAAACTGTTTAATGAGTTTCACCCATGCTATTACCTTGCAATTAGCAATAACAGAAACATTCGGTCCCCACTCATCCTCATAAGCCGCCCGATAACGAAACCAATAAACATACTTCGTTTCCTTTTCCATAATATTATATCTTTGGTATTTTTTTGCTGGAGAAAATATTCAGTCGAATAAATCTTCAAAATGCTCTCCGCGCCTGTCATGTAATTTTCGATGACAATTAGCACAAAGCACTTGACATTTTTTTACTTCCCTCATTAATCTATCCCATCCCCAACCCCTATGAACAAGCTGACATATGTTTCCTTCCTTTTTAGTTGGATCTCGATGATGAAAATCTAAACAAGATGGATAATCTTCAGCACAAAATTCACATTTTAGTGTTCTTTTGTAATTAGCAAACTTCCTAGCGATTTGTCTTATTCTGTCTGCATTACGATCAAACTGTTTTTGTTTGTTTCGATAATACCAGCGTCTCTGGCTTGCTCTCGCTTCCTCTTTATTTCTTGACGGCATATAAATATCTCCTTTCATTATGAGATACTTATAATTCGTCAAACAGGTTATAATCCCTTCTTATAACTAAAAGAAAAATTATAATAGGGCAGGTTGGAGTCGAACCAACTTATACGCCTTTATAAGAGACGCCCCTGGCCGTTCGGGCACTGCCCAGCTTTTTTAGCACTCATTCAAGAACAAGCATGCCTCTCTTTCAGTGCCACCAAATCCTCAGCATCCACCTCGCTTATCTCGTTCTCACTTTTAACCACGTCTCCTAAAAACTCCTCAAGTCTTACCTCTACCGTATATGAATCCTCTACAGGCAGACGAGTATTTTCATGATCTAAAAACGAACACACGAGATTCAGTGCCATCCCATCAGTCCAACCCCTTTCTAGTGCCAACGCTCGAACTTTATCTAAAATATTACTCATTTTTGAATTCCTTTCAATTCAATCCTATTGCATTTATTTTGCTGGAGAATTAATATGGCACCCTAGGGTGCCTTTTCATAACGAACATAAAAAAACAACTACTAGTTAATATGCACAGACGTAGAAATGGATTCTAGCTGATCAATGAAAGGTGATTGTCCTCATAATGATATAATCGATTCGAAACAATCGAATGATCAGCAGACTCAACAAGCACCTGCTGATGCTCTTCATTATCTAAATAAACCATTATTATTACTCCTCCAGGACCAACAGCTACCTCGCATCCAGCACTCAAACATAACGCAATGCTATCAGTGCCACTACATATAGCTTTCGAATTAGTTCCTAAAACAACCGCCAGCGACCTCTTTCCACATGTCCGTGCTAAAGAATGTGCACCCAGTGCTACAGCATAAGAATCATCCTCTAACGTTATTGCTCTTCCTTTTTCCGCTAAACTTAATGCATTTGATGCTGGCTTCGTCGTTATCGCCTGTGCATCTATCGCTGCTGTTATTGCGTGCAATCCACTAATATCTGATATCGCTTGACCACTATATCCAAAACATAAACTGTGTAAATTAGGTAATGCAGCTTTTATTATATTCCCAGCAATCTGGTAATCTAATAAATCTTCTACTCCATTGTCCTCTTTATATTTTAAAATGCATCCAGCACAACTCCCCTTGCTCCCAGTATGTAAAACTAACCCTTGCTCAAATTTAACTAAATTGTAAATCTTGTCTAAATGAACATAACGTTGATTAAAATCGATTTTAATAACGGCCCAAATGCTATCCTGTTGGTTTTTAAGATATGCAAATCCTAATGTTTTGCCCCATAATACTCCCCATAATCCATTATTTAATCTTTTATCCGGAAGAAAATTAGGTGCATGAATAAATTCTCCTTGTTTAGGATATTTATTCCCCTGCGAATCTGTATAATCCGCATTTAAAGTTACTAAAACTAATGCGTGCTCCACAAACTTATACCCCGAATAATAGTCCAAATAATAGCGCTATTATTAAAGCCCCTCCCAAAACGAGCAACCAAAGCATAAGTCCTTCGAAATCATGATTCTTCAATAATCGCACCTTCAAGAATAAAATCAGGGTCTCCATGAGGATGATTCACCCAAATATGAACATTTCCAGTGCCACTGTGAACATCAATTTTAGCACCAGACCATCCCAAATGCAAATATTCAATCAAATCTTCAGTGCGACCAATGCAGTTAGGAGCAACCATCGAAATAATACCATCTCGTTTATCAGGATTATTGTTAAAATTAATCGTCGCTTGCACAGCACTCAACGTAGCTTTCTTCCTGGCCTCAAAAACTTTAGTTTTACTGTTAACACCAGGAATCGTGCCAGCAGCTACAGGAGCTTCCTCCATTTTAATCGTAGGCATCACTTCTTCAGAATTATTTCCCTCCTCCACTACCATTTCAGTGCTATCCGGTTCCTTCTGCCCCAATGCTTTAATAAACTCATCTGCACTAATCCGTTTCCACCCGGCAGCAGGGCGACCTCGCTTCACAACCTTATACACTAATCCTTCAGCATCTCGCTCATAACCACCCGTCTCAGTCAGTTTAATATCATATTGCTTGATCTTAGGAGTCGCCTCTCCTGACTCCTTAACAGCCTTTTTGGGCTTCGGTGTATCCTTTTTAATCAAATCATCAGGATTAATTTCTTCCCCAATAACAGGAGCACCCTCACCATCCCAAGAAATAAAATCGCGGGGAGGACGACCACGACCACGAGCCTTCATTTCAATAATCTTGTTCTCCGCATCAGTCTTAACATACCAACTTACCATTTGCACAACTCCTTTAAAAAGTGCTTGGTGCCAACTTCATCCATGATACCCGAAAATCTTTCACTCCGCAAAATTGCCTCAAACAGCCTCTAACAACTCATCATCTGTGATTTTACGCATCTTCTCTAGCGCCTTCGTCTGAATTTGACGAATACGCTCTTTCGTTAATCCAATTACTTTGGACACCTCCAACAACGTCCAAGGCTTCTCATGAGGATCAGCATATAATGGAAATCTTAATGCTAAAACCTGCCTCTCATCAGATGATAATTCCGCTTTCTTCATCTTTTGGGACAACGCCCTTCTTACTCTATCCCTCTCATACTTTTTTGCTGGAGAATTGTCATCCATACCACGAAAATCCCTCAAGCTATCAGTATCAAGAGATACTGATACTAAATTCCTGTATTTAGCAGCAGCCTCAATAGAACGATTATATTGTTGCACAATCGCTCTGCATCCATATGTGCTAAACTTAAAACCTCTACTAATATCAAATGCACTGACCGAACGCAATAATGCCATCTTGCCATCTGCTACTAAATCATCACGAGATATAACATCTGTCTTGCGATTACGAGACATTGCTAATACTAATCCTAAATTAGCCATTGTAATTGTTTCAGCAAGCGTCTCCGCAAGCTTGTGCCAATATAATAAATCACGCTTCTTAGTGTCAGGAAGCACCTTTTTCGCATTTTGAAGCTGATAACTATGAACCCGAAAACGTGCATAATTAAATTGCATAAATGCAATTTTCTCTTGAGCCGATGTAAACAGATGTTGTTTTATAGGTGTAAAATGCTTCCATTTAATTGCAAATGTATCAGTTGACACACCCCAATCCCTGGAAAAAAACGTCTCCCAACTTAATTGAGCTCCTTTTAAATCAAAACCCAATAAATATTTGCCACGAAATAAATAATTCCTAGCATTAGGAATCTTAAATAAATCATGATCCATGAATTTAATAAAAGCAGAATTTAAAATAACAGATACAGCTTTAGCATCATCCGGTGCTAACTGTTCGATATTCGGTGCTACTTGTATGCGACCAAATGGTGAATCATTGCGAACTAAAATCATGTGCCACACCCATCTTATCTATCTTCATAGTGCCACTAATTGTCGCCACTACATCCGTAGAGTCATATTTTGGTTTCTGGAGAAAGTTTTATTCGATTCCCATTAACAATTAAATTAACTTCTCCAGAAACAACAATACACAATCTGGTGCCACTTTGCTACCCGCATCTGTAAAATTATTATAAATTGATTTCTCCAGAAACAGTGCAAACAGTGTGCCAAAGTGGGGCGATGTGGGATGAAGTGGTAGAAAGAATGATA
>CEPX01194560.1_pt1 | contig 12707 bp, 11 predicted proteins | sample 361361 | NCBI WGS metagenome assembly CEPX01 (sample SAMEA2619974, study PRJEB7988) | marine metagenome | biome: marine biome (ENVO:00000447); feature: mesopelagic zone (ENVO:00000213) & marine oxygen minimum zone (ENVO:01000065); material: "saline water (ENVO:00002010), including plankton... | reverse complement strand
CGAAAAGCATTTAACGGAAAACTTCTACTTATTGTGAAATCAAAAAAAGGAATTTCAGGAGACATGCAGATCAAAGCTTCCAGCGCTGGGTTGAAAGAGGCGTCTATAATTATTCAATCTAGTAACATCGAATAACCTAATTCTTCATGATTATACCCCACTGAAAGAACTAAATCCTCCATCAACAGGAATAATCGCTCCAGTAATGAATGCTGCTCCTTCGGAACATAAAAAGTGAACTGCTCCTGCTACTTCCTCAATCTTACCGAATCTCCCCATAGGAGTTTTTTGAATGACTTTTTGACTCCTTTCAGTCAGTGAGCCATCTTCATTCAGAAGTAATTTTCGATTCTGCTCTCCAATAAAAAAGCCTGGAGCAATGGCATTTACACGGACCTTATCACCGTATTTTTTAGCTAATTCACAAGCCATCCAGCTAGTCAAAGAATTGATCCCCGATTTAGCCATCGAGTAGCTCATCACTCTTGTAATTGCGGAATAAGCAGCCATTGAAGATACATTTATGATAGAACCAGAGCCACCCTCGGCCATTGTTCGTCCAAAAATAAGTGATGGATAAAGGGTTCCCTTCAAATTAAGATCAAGTGCACTATCAATAGCAGAAATATCCAAATCAAAGACCTGCTGATCCGGCTGCTGTGTGGCACCAGAGACATTGCCTCCAGCAGCATTGATAAGAATATCAATTTTACCAAATCGCTCGATGATTTCTTTGTTGGTCGCTTCCAACGTTTGTACATCAAGCACATCACACACTAAACCAATACATGATGGATTAATAGCCTGCAATTCCTCAACCTTTTGATTCATCTTTTCCTCATCGCGATTAAGGATAACCACCTTGCAATTCTGTGCTGCAAAATGATCAGCTAATGCTCCTCCCAAAGCTCCTGAACCACCTGTGATTACCACTACCTTATCCGTTAAATCAAAAAGTTGTGTCTCCATTCTAGCCAATTAAAGTTGTCTCAATTAAATGATCATCTGATCCTATGAGAGGATTCGAAGATAGGTGTATTAAATAATTAGCGCAATCGATTGTGTGTTTTTCAAGGATATGAAATCCTTCATATCTTACCTGTACAAACAGCAACAAATGTGAAACTGATTACCCAGATACTCCATAAATTCAAAGACAACCTTGGACCGGATTATGAAAGCTATCACAATCATGCGCAAAGAGTGTATCATTTTGCCACAACACTTTTGCTGATGCGCGAAAGCAAAAAGGTAGCGATATCCGCAGCCTTTCACGATTTAGACATCTGGGTAAATGATAACATGGATTATCTAAATGGATCAGAAAATCTGGCCAGACAATACCTTCTCCATACTGACTATGGATTACTACCTGATGAAATTGCTTTCATTATCAATCAACATCATAAGCTAACCAAAATCAAAGGCAACATTGAAGCAGAAGCTTTTCGAAAAGCTGATTTAATGGACTTAACCGCAGGCAAAATCCGATTTAATCTCCCTTTAAGCTTAATTCGAGACCTGGAAAACCAATATCCTAGAAAAGGATTTACCAAAATGATCTTTGGCAAAACGTTTCGTCATGCAGTCAGCCATCCGTTAAATCCCTTTCCAATGATCAAATGGTAACTATTCGTAACGCAAAGACTCCACCGGGTTGTTTTTGGCAATTCGATTGGTTTGGAGTAAAACTGTAAAAACACATAGTCCCAACATGAGAAATGCGGACAGTCCAATCACCCACCACTCCATACCAATACTGTATGAATAATCTTGCAAGAAACTTTGAATAGCGAAATAACTTAGAGGTAAGCCAATTAGAGATGCAATTAGAACTAGCAAAATAAACTGACCACCAAACCTGGATAGCAATTGTCCTACATTAGCCCCAAGAACCTTCCTGATTCCAATCTCTTTAGTTCGCTTTTGCAAGGTCACCAAAACCAATCCATACAACCCTAATACCGCCAAAATAATGGCAATCCCAGTAAGTCCCGCAGACATCACACCTATGAACTGATCTGCCTGATAGTTAGCGTTGAAATGTTCTTCAAGGAACAAATAGTCAAAATAATTACCAGGATAGAACTTCGCAAACTCGTCCTGAGCCAAGGTTATTGCTTCTTTTTCTTTTCCATCCACATATTTCACTGTTATGAAATGGCTGTTGTCATGAAATGGGAAGAAAATAATTGGTTCGATGGTCTCTTTTAATGTTCGCTGATGAAAATCACTTACCACACCAACAATACGATATTCTCGACCAGAATTTTTTACAATGACTCTTCCTCCTATTGCATCTTCTGGAGATTCGAACTTGAATAACTTAAGTGCCGACTGATTTAGCATAGCCGTATTCACTTCTCCCCCATTGGTATGATAGTCTGATCGATCAAAAGATCTCCCGGAGAGTACGTCAATTCCAAATTGCTCCACAAATTGATGATCCATCGGCATCCAATTACTCCCAAAAGTGTTCTTGTCAGGATCAGCCGAAGATTGGAAAGTAAATCCACGAGACATCTTATCTCCGAATAATCGCCCCGTAGAACTAACTGAAAGAACTTGAGGATGCCTTACTAATTCATTTTTAAAACTTTCAAATTTGGCGATATACACACTGTCAAAATCTGTTAAGTCAGGCCCATATAGAACTAGATTATTCTCCAGATCCATTCCCAAATCCTGAGAACGCATAAAGTCAATCTGGCGGTATACGGATATTGATGCAGAGACAAGAATAAGTGCAGTTGCAAACTGGGTGACTACTAAAAACCTCCTCATATTCACCATATCACCTACTAGCGAATACTTCCCTTTGATAACCTCCTCTGGTCTAAACCTTGAAATCAATCGTGCTGGATAAATACCAATTAGGAAAACAATTGTTAAAAAAACACTCAGAAACAGTGCAATGAAAGGTATTCCATGAACAGTAGAGCGAGTAAAAACAGATAGACTCAGCGGTAAGTTCATAAGCTCTATCATGATGGGCTGCACCAATACCACAATGATAAGAGCAAGTATTAATGCTAAAGCATTTAACAAGAACGATTCAGTTAAAAACTGCCCAAATACCTGCTGACTGAAAGCTCCCATCGCCTTACGCACACCAACTTCCTTTGCTCGCTCGAGTGCTCTGCTAGTCGTAAGGTTGATGTAATTAATCCAGGCAATGAACATAATGATCAGAGCAATACCTAAAATCATCCAAACGAACTGACCGTCCATTACATCAGCATATTCATACTCTAATGAATCATCAAAGTGAAGTTTTGCAAGTGGCTGTAATTCAAACTTCTCCTCAGCCCCTGACACCTCACCATTTTTGAAGTATGTATTTCCGAATTCCTGAAGTTTGGCCTCAAATGCTAAAAGATCTGCTCCTTCTTCCAGAACGATATAGTGATAAAAGTCGGACCACATCCAGCTATTATCAGCGCCTTCCCCAGCTAATCGAATGAATGTTTTGTAGGAGATCAGCACATCACTATGCAAATGGGATTGAACCGGCATATCCTTCATGATAGCCTTAATCTGACAATGAAAATCCCAATCATTGATAAGTACCTCTTGCCCTATGAGTTCATTCAGTGTTTCACCTTCTTTTAGCAGGCGCTGGGCATAACTTTCTGAGATGACTACTTGTGCAGATTCATTAAGTGCTGCTTTTGAATCTCCTTCTAGAATGGGGTAATCAAAAACCTCAAAAAAGTGTTCATCAGCCCACAAGAAGTTATCCATGAGAAATTGCTGATGATCAAAATGTAAATAATTGCGACTACCTACCGTCAGCCTTGTGTAAGTGACAACTTCTGGATAGTCTTTTTTTAATGTCGGCCCAATGGTAGGATACGTAATAGCCCCACGCTGTACACGTTCGCCATTCTGATAGCGATCATTTATAATTCTATATGTACGATCAAACTTTTCATTGAATTGATCAAAACCAAACTGAAAAAGTGCATACTGCAACACCAACAACATCACTGTAAAACCAGTGACCAAGCCCAGTAAATTGATCGATGAAAACACGCGATGCCTTCTGATATCTCGAATGGAGACCTTCAGGTAATTCTTTAATAAGTCCATTTGATTGTGAGTTTTTGAGTATTGCCTTAGTCGATGGTATCTAAAAAAAGCAACTGTGTTGACCAGATATCTCCATTTGGCACGTACCGAACTCATTCGATCCATTTCATAGAAATAAAGCTCTTCGAGATCTCCCTCAATAGACTCCCACAACTCTGGCTTAAAGAAAAACCGGAGAATTTTAGTGATCCAATTTGGTGGAAACTGGCTCATTTTTTTTCGAAGGCTACTTTAGGAATGGTTTGCCAAAGGGATTCGCGCATTGAACGAGAAACTTCCAGCGCATTCTGACCTGCCGGGGTTACCCGAAATAACAGCTTACGCTTTCCTCCACGCTCTGGAGTCGGGTCACTGTATCTGGACTCCAGGTAGTCTTTCTCCTGAAGTCTTTGCAAGACGTTGTGAACAGTGCTGATAGTAATAGACCGATTGCACTTTTCTTCTATTTCGTGCTTTATTGCAATGCCATAAGCATTGTCAAAAAGGTTGGCCACCACTAATAACACCAGTTCTTCCAGCTCTCCTATATTAGTCCCTTTCATTAGATTTTATTTATTCGACAAAGACGAATTTAATACATATTTCGTAATTGTCGAAAAAAGGTTTCATAGTATGTCACTACTTTTGCATCATGATTTATCAAGAAGATCTAAAAAGAGCTCAGGACCAATCAAAATCAACGAAAATATTTCTTCAAAAACTGAAGAAAAAAAAGCCCAAAAACCTGGATGATCAGTTTCATGAGCTTCATAATTCTACTTTTCAGGAGATTGATTGCTTGGAATGCGCCAACTGTTGCAAGACCACATCTCCCATTTTTCAGATCAGTGATATCGAGCGTTTGGCAAAAACTCTTCGAATGAAAGTTCCTTCATTCATAGAGGAATATCTAAAATTAGACGAGGATAAAGATTACGTATTAACCTCTTCACCCTGTCCATTTCTAGGTGCGGATAATAAATGTATTGTCTACGAAAGCAGACCAAAGGCGTGCAGAGAATATCCACATACAGATCGCAAGCGAATGTACCAGATAACTTCACTCACCTACAAAAACACACATGTCTGTCCCGCAGTAACGCGAATTGTAGATCAGCTAAAAATAATCTACGATTAGAGGTCTTTGAGATGATGAATGTGTTCATCAATCAAATCAATCTGTCTGGTAATGTCTTCTACATATTGGATCATCTCATCTTCTATGTCCAATACAATTTCATCATATCCCTCCAGATTTTTATTGTTTTCATTGTCATTCAGTGACATGCACTCACTTCTTAGAAAGTTCAAGAACCTTCTTGTGGCATAATCCAGCTCCAATGTTTCTATATCTTCAAGAGTTGCTTTAGCTTCAGGATCTTTACTATTCGCATATTTGTCCGTAACAATCTTAAACAAAGAGCTGTCGTAATGATGAATGGTATTCAAAAGCTCGATGGTATTATCCCTATAAGCCTTGTCACGGCAATATTTCTTCAAGCCTTCATAGGTTTCAAGATCTTTAGCCTCTTCATCCCATTTTATGGTGAGGACATCAATAATTTTTACAATGTCTTCGTCTTGGGCAACTGCAGCATTATAAACAGTTATTAATGACAAAATGAGCAATATTTTGATTTTCATATACGTAATTGGTAAGGTCAGAAACTAAAGATAGTCAGTACCAATGAATTACACTTATTTTTAAAAGTGATTTAATAATTGAAATCAATTGATAACTTTGGGATATGTCCCGAATATCCATACTTGGTTGTGGGTGGTTAGGACTTCCGCTAGCAGATAAACTAATATCGCATGGTTACCATGTAAATGGGAGTACTACGACCACCAACAAGCTAAAAAAAATTGAACGGCTAGGCGTCAAGCCATACTTTATTGATCTATCTCCAGATTTTAAAGGAGATATTTCATTCTTTAATTGTGATATCCTCATTATCAACATTCCTCCCAGGAATATAGAAGGTGATTCTGAGTATCACGAAAAGCAATTGCTATCCATTAAAAATCAGATCATCTCCAAACGAGTCGGGAAGGTGATTTTTGTTAGCTCAACAGCCGTTTATCCCAATAACAATCAAGTGGTAACTGAAAAAGATGCTGGAGCAGACAACTTAAGCAGAGGTGGAGTGTCGCTATTGAACATGGAGCAAATTTTTACCCAGGAGAATTCTTTCGAAACTACTGTAGTGCGATTCGGGGGCCTTTATGGTCCTGGACGTCATCCAGGAAAATTTCTGGCAGGTAAGCACGATTTGAGAGGTGCAAATAACCCGGTAAACATGATTCATCTGGAGGATTGTCTGAATATTTTGCTTCGGATTGTTGCGGATAACATTTGGAATGAAACATTCAATGCTGTTTCTCCCAACAAGCTATCTCGTGAGGAATTTTACAAGAATGCTGCACAGGAACTGAAAATAGAGGCCCCACAATTTTCAAAAGATTCACAACCATATAAAGACGCTTCCAGCCAACATTTGATGGATGTGATGCACTACCAGTTTATTCACTGATTGATTATTGAAGCAGTACAAATGCTCCCCAATAATTCGGGTGATCATAACTTTTCTTCACTTCTAGCTGGGCATTTCTGAATGCCTCTGACAATGGCTGCTTATCCACCATCAGCTTTTTATACAATGCACTCATTAACTTTTGGGTAGCATCGTCATCTACTTTCCACAGGCTCATAATCAATGCATGCGCACCTGCAACCATAAAAGCTCGTTGGAGTCCATACACTCCTTCTCCCGATTGGATCTCTCCTTTTCCTGTCTCGCAAGCTGATAACACGACCAAATTGGTATTACTCAAAGACAAATTAATTGCTTCATATGCAGTCAACACTCCATTATCAACTCCATCAAAAGATTGATCAGAAACATCATTGTTTCCAGCCAACAATAAACCAGACCTAAGCAGAGGATTGTCATTAGCATAATCGACCGTTACTCCAAAGACCTTACTATCTGAAGCTTTGTTCTCCAGGAAAAAACCATGCGTAGCTATATGCATAATTGACGGATTGGCACTTGCCTTCACTGTACTCTCGGAAGCGTCACTCTCCGTGTATAAATTAGTCTTAACCCCTCCAGTTTTCAAGGTAGAATTGATCATCTCCACTTCTTTTTTGGTTCCTGGCAAAGGCACTACGCTAGAAGAGCTATAAGTAGGATATCCCATTAAAAAAGCCTGACCCTGAACAATGCCATCTTCAATAGTCAAATAGTCTTTGGGATTACCTAGATAGGCCACTTTGTATTTATCAATCACATAAGAACCGTCGGAAGAACGGAGTGTATTTACGTTCATTTGATTGTAAATGCCATCAGGAGAGAGGTACACATTCTTTTTATTTACCAAAAACTGATCAATAGGTGACCACAAAACATCATATGAATAAGAGTCCTCCAGTTTTTGCTTCACAAGATTGGCATACAACCGGTAATATTTTGTATCAAATTCTCCAGCATTCTGAAATCGAATCATCTCCACCTTAGCATTATCCAGGTAGATCCCAACATAGTTAGAAGATCCCGTCTTCAATACATCTGGTATTTGGATGATCTCTATGATTGCTTCATTTTGTTTGAGTTTTGATGCAATCTGGGCATAGTCTAAATCCAGATCCACAAAAGTTCCACTGAAATCAGATGAAAGCTCACTAAGTTGCTTCTCACTAAGATTGGCAGCTCTCTCCAGGGAATCCAGATTAATTTTCTGCTCACTCAGTTCCTCTTTTGAAAAACTATAATACGTGGACAACATTCGCTTTTGATCCTGCCACTGTTCAAACATGGAGATCAACTCGGAATCTCCACTAGACAATATGGTGTTTCTAATTCTAGTGCTCGAACTAAGAAGCAATCCTTTGGTCTTTATCCGATAATTGAGCATTTGACCTACCAATGCCGGATTTTCATTTGCCTGATCACATACGAAGCTGTAGTATTTTAGAAATTTCGGCTTGTATTGCTGCCAATACCTGGTTTTTTCAACTTCACTCAACGACGGAAAAAATTCATTGATGTACGAAAGGCTTGCATCTAGCACCTCTTTGAACTGATCATTAGCCAATTCACTTTCACCTTTCTTCCATGAGAGGACTGCCAGGCTTTCCTTTGCTCCAATGGTTTTAGGATGGTCAGCACCGAGTAATCTTTCATAGATGTTGTATGCTGATTGCAACATACTTGATGCATTAGATAAGTCACCTTGATACAAATACACATTACCTAAATCGGATTGGGCTGAAGCAGTCAATAAATGACTTGACCCAAACTTTGTTTTGTAAATGTTCAAGCTCTTGATCAGTAACTCTTTGGCTTCATCCTCCCTACCAGATTCCATATAGAGTGATGCGAGATTGTTGAGCATGTGAGCATAATCCGGATCCGAAGAGCTATTTAGTTTGAGTCTACTTGTTTGAATATCCATGGCTTCTTTATATGTAGCCTCAGCTCCTTTATAATCACCACTTTCTTGCTGAATTAAGGCCTTATTGGTCATGAACTGCACATAAGTGGCTGATTTCTCTTTAACTTCCTCTGATGCGATATCCAGGCATTGATCTAGGTAACTCAACGCATCGTCAAACCGACCCATGTACTGAAACAGAATACCTAAGTTATTCAGACCAATCGCATAGGGCATGGATTCTTTTCCTTCGGCTGCTTCTAGTTGTTTCAAGGACTGCTTTAGCTCTTTCTCTGCTACGTTTAGCTTGCCTTGACTAAATGTCAATACCGCCTTATTATTATACTCCGCAGCATAGCCTGCACTCGATTCGCCATTAGCAGATTGCCATCCACTTAATGCCAATCCTGTAAGTTCTTCCGCACGATCAAATCGACCCATGTCGCTGTACAGAAGTGCCAATGTACCTAGTGTTTTGAGGTAGATGGGGTCACTCGTCTCACCAATGATCTCATAGGCCAATTTGGCTCCATTTAAATATGCCTCAGCTATAAAATAACCTCTTCGGGAATAGCTAAGCCTACCCATTTCATATAGGTCTCGAGCTTCTTCTACTTCGGATTTTTCTTTATCGTCTTTGAGAACAAAATTAGCTGCCTTTACTAGTCGTTCTCCCTCTTGTCTATTTTGAAAAGATTCGGTTTTGTCCAGAAAGGCAATGGCGTAGTTGAAAGATGTGGTATCGTACTCACTTTGTTTTTCATCGGTTTTCTCAACTATCTTATCCTTAACCACTTCGGCAGCTTTCTCCTGAAGCTTTTTTCTAAGGTCACCAAACTGGGCCAATGAATACTGATGAATTGCGAGAGCAATAACGAAACTTAATATTGATCTTAAGAGCATAGCGGAAATTTTGTAATTCAAATTTAGGAAATACACTCATCATTGGAAATTTCCCACTCATCAACTTTAGAGCGCTTTGTGCAATGAGTATTTTTACAAACTCATTATTTAATCTATTTTCGCCAACCCGACAAAGAAACAGCTACTATGGTGAAATACATTTTCGTTGCTTTTTTCATCACCTCATTAGGTGTGTTTAACAGTTTGGCTCAGCAAGCTTTCCCTATCAATCAGGCAGATTCAATGGGTGTAAGCTTAGAAGAGTTGGACAGCCTCTATCAGAGTGGAATACACTCAGATGCATCGAAAGCAGTTTTTGGTGAACAACAAGAGGAATACATTGCAGCCTATTACTCCATGTTGCATGAACTAAGCACCTACTTAAACCAAAACGATTTTAAATGGGGTGGCCAGATTCGCTGCTTCAATAGAATTTATTTTGCAGAGGATGGCAAGATCGATTACTTCCTTTACAATTTTAAGGCCGGTGAAATTAGCCCTGAACAGGAGGCGTCATTTCAGGCTTTGCTTAGCAAGTTCATTGAGAACTACAAATTTTCATTATCCAATAATAAGAAGTTTGCTCAGTGTAGTCCTGTAAACTACAGAGACGCTATCTAGAAACCTTTGTAAACCACCACGGGAAATATTCGAGTGTGGATTAATAGTGAACAATATAATTTTATTTTTCACAACATATTTATAATTTGATTGATCAATATTTTAATAAAAGTTCAATTATTTATAAATATCCTAATTGTTGAAGTCTTTTAATATCAATTCAGCAATAAGTCCTGAAATTCTGAGCCTTGGTTCAGAAATTCGTTTAAAAAAGGACCAAATCCTGTCTCAGCAGTTTGCTAAAGCAACGGATTTCTACCTGTTAAAAACTGGTCGCGTGACCTTCTCTTTGTCCATTGATGATTCGAGAGGAGAAATTGAAGTAGGTCAATCTGATCAGAAGTTAGCACCTATTGGTTGGAGTGGATTCAACCCTCCTGGGAGGTATGCTACTACTGTAAAGGTTTCTAGTACCACGGCTACATTTATCCACTGGTCACATGATCAGTTACAAGACGCATTTAGATCTGATCCTGAGGCTGGAACGATTTTCTTGAGGGAGGTCTGTGCCAATGCTCGAGATTTGATCAAAGGTGCCATAGCCAAACTCAGTGATGAAGGTCCTTCCCTTCCTATCACTGAAACTATCAAACCAGAGGAGTTTACTGTCACTCAACACTCATCCGATGAAAATCTGGTGAAGTTTCTGAGAAAGTCTTCCTTCTTTGAAGTATTCGAAGAAGGACCACTAGAGTTCATCGCACAAGCACTTGAACGAAGAATATATCGAGCCAATGACACCATTTATGAACAGGGAGGAGCACCAGAAGGACTCTATATTCTGGGAATTGGAAAAGTACGATTCAGTCATTTTGACCATAACGAGGAAAGCATCAGCTTTCGTCAAATAAACACTCCGGGATATGTTCTTGGCTGGGGAGGTGTCATAAACCTTCCCAATATGATCAATGCACATGCAGTACAAGAGTCGCTCGTATATTACATTCCCAAAGAGACACTTGGAAGAATTCTAAAACTGAATCCGGTGTTTGCTCCGGCTTTTTACCGCAGGCTTCTTTGGCTCATCAGTCATCAATTACAAGCCATCAGGGCACGAATTATTGCCTCACGTTTCAATCACGAAATCACAGCAATAAGCAACTTGATTGATCAAAATAGTGCCCGGTTAGATCTTTGGTCTCCCATTCATAAAATCCCTCATTTGCTCGAGGACAAAATAACGGTGGGAGACGCATTGGAAACCCTTGACCGCATGAAAATCCAGGGATCACCACTAGAAAAGAATATTGCTAATACTGCGTGGGAGCTTCTGGAAGAAATTCGTAAAGAACATCAGTTTTACAATGGGCTTGTCAATGTGTATAACAGCGTGGTGCAGGCTCCACAAGAATTAACTCATGATGAAGTCAGAAAACTAAATGCGCTAGAGTACCAAAAGGTATTTGAAAACCAGAATTACCTGATTAAAGGTCAGGAAAATCTCCCTGATGAACCAGGAAACATATTTATTTATAATCACCTAAGAAATCACCCTTACAATACCCTTCCCAATCAATTTCAGATTACACTAGACTCTCATTTTATTAGTGCAATGGTATTGATGAAAAAATACAATGACCCGGGATTGAGAATTGTGAGAATAGGCATGAGTAAAGAATATGCCCACCAGGAATATTATCAACGGCTTGGACACATCGATGTATTCACTGAAGACTCAGGAAAGAACACCAAGAAAGAAAAACGGCAGGTAAGGCAGATGTTTTTCAATGAGGCTAGTGCTCACCTCACGAATGGTGGTAATCTAATCATCAGCCCAGAGGGCAACTCCTATTCTACAGAAGAAACTCCCGGTCCTTTCAAACCCGGAGCATTCAAGCTTGCCTTAAATATGAAGAAAGAGCCTTGGATTGTGCCAATAGCGGTAGCCAACTTTGATCGCCGAGTTCGAAACAACAGGTTTATATGCATCATTTTACCCCCTTTTAAGGCATCTGAGTATATTCGCAACTCAGAAGACAAAGCAGAGATTCGCTCATTTTTAGCTGACTACCAGTTAAAATTCAAAGATTACATAGCACGAGCAATCTCAGAAAGTAAAAAACCTTCAACCAATGGAAGTCATTAATATGGAGTTTGAGAGCGAGATAGAAGATCTGGAAAAAAAGATTATTGACTTTCCCAACAAAGAAGATCTTACTGTTTTTTTTGGGAGCTCTTCCATACGACTTTGGGAAACATTAGAAGAGGACATGGCACCTCTTAACGTTCTAAACCTTGGATTTGGAGGCTCATCATTCTCCTGGTGTATCTATTACTTCGATAGACTTTTTACCAAAATCAAACCAAAACACATAGTCATCTATGTAGGGGATAACGACCTGGCGAATGGTATTCCTCCTGAGAAAGTAGTCAAGAAATTCAGAACGTTGGCCCATCTCATCAGAACCTCTTTTCCATATACTCCTATGGATTTTATAACTATTAAGCCAAGCCCGAGCCGAACCTATTTGCTTCCAGAAATCAAATTGACTAATAGCTTGATTAGAAAAGAGCTGATGAATGTAGAAAAAGCCTCACTGATCAATATTTTTGATTCTATGCTTAGTGAAAAAGGTGTGGCCAGACCAGAACTCTACCTGGAAGATGAACTACATATGAATGCCAAAGGCTATAAAATCTGGAAAGGGGTGGTAAGAAAGCACTTTGGGATTTAA
>CEPX01172332.1_pt1 | contig 12713 bp, 14 predicted proteins | sample 361361 | NCBI WGS metagenome assembly CEPX01 (sample SAMEA2619974, study PRJEB7988) | marine metagenome | biome: marine biome (ENVO:00000447); feature: mesopelagic zone (ENVO:00000213) & marine oxygen minimum zone (ENVO:01000065); material: "saline water (ENVO:00002010), including plankton... | reverse complement strand
CCACCACCGCTACCGAACTGCCCGCCTTCCGATGAACCACCCGCAACCCGCGGATGTGCCGACTCATTCCACGTCTTCCCTTGCTCGCCGCTGGTCTCTTTCCCACCGAATAGGTCTAGCTGGCCGCGGCCGGGCTTCACTCGGGCGTACTCCTCTTTCTCCACGCCTTCCTCACCCTCATACCGTGTCAACTTCTCCCGGCTAGCATTCTCGCTATTCGGCACAAACCCCTGTTGCACAACCGGCGAGAAATCATTCGGATTCACAACTTCCTTTCGTTTCGCCGCGGCCATTTCCTCTTTCATCCGAGTCTGCTCATTCGCCGCCGCCTGCCGGTCCATCTCTTGTTGGTGAGCGAATTGTACTTGCTTCTGCTGCTGCTCGACTTGCATCTGTGCCTTGTCGTGCTCGTGTTGAATCGCGGCCTCTTGCTTGTCGAACTCCCGCTGCTCCGCCGCAGCCTGCCGCTCGTATTCCGTCTTTTCCTTCTCGATTGCAAGCTTTTGCTGCTCTTTCTCCCGGTCGAACGCCAACTCGTCCTGCATCTTCTGCCGCTCCAAATCGGCATTCTGCCCGGCATCCTTGTGCTCTGGAGACTGCAACACAACGTCGCCGTCCTCCACGAGAGACGCTCCCACCAACTCGATGACGTCCTTCTCCGGCAGACGCACGCCCATCGAGTACGCCCGATGCCACGCCTCCAGCTTGCCCTCAATGTCCGGCGACTCAGTCTCAATCTTGAAATGAATCGGCGTGGCCGCAAACTTCGGAAAGTTGAATCGCTTCAGAGGATCGACGAAGTCAGTTGTCAGTGTCTCTTCCAAGTTCGTCGCATCGTAGCGGATGATTTGTAGGTACGTATCCAAGTGGATGCTCGCCAAGTTCGACCCAAGCCCGGTCGACTCGGCCTCAGTGGTAAGCGTCTGGCCGAGAATGTACCGCTTGATTTGGTGGCCGAAATACTTCTCCAAGATTTCCTTCAGGACCTCCGCCCCGGCCATGTTGACCTCGACCCGCTCCACACCGTACATCATCCCCTCGTCGCCCGGCGGCCGCGGCACAAGGATGATATTCCGCCCCTGCCCGATTCTCTCTTCCGCGGCCTCTCGTGTCTTCTGCTTGGCTTGGTCGTTCCCGTACGGATAATACCACAATTCAATCCCGAACGCGGACCGCTCCAGAAACTCCATCAACCACGCCAACGCCTCTTGCTTCTGATACCAAGTCCAGTAAATTCTTGAACGAATGCCCAGCCCGTGGATGCGGCCGGCATTCTGCGGCTCCTCATATTCGCCATCCTCAATCATGTGCTTGTGAACGGCAATCATCTTCCGCTCGTCGGGACGAAGGAAATACGCCCGCCCCCAGTCGGTCGGCTCAACTTGATTCTCCCACTGGTCGTGCCGAATCGCACGGCTGCTGGGCGTGGCGGCATATGCCGGACCGACGCGGATGCCAATCTGATTCGGGTCATACTCGCCGCTACCATCGTCGAACCGAAAGACCAGCTTGTCGCCCAACACCGGCCGCCACTCATCGACGACAACCCGACGCACACCCTTGATGTTCTTCCAGTTGTATCGGTGGCGGTTGGCGTAGCGACCATACCAGATAGCCTTCATCAGACACTCACGATACTGCATGAACCGCGGAGTGGCCTTGAGAATGCCCGTCATCTTGTCGCAGAGATACTGCTGCGATTCGTCGTCTTGGTCATCTGGCTCTAGGTGCCAATCCAGAAGAGCCGTAGACCGCTGCCGTTGTTCGATGCACTCCAAAACGGTCGTGTCGTTGAGCATGAATCGAGCATTATCCCACGAGTCCTTGATGGCCTCATCGGACGGACGATAGACACGGGCGATTGACGACAGAATCCCTTGGAACGTGAGCGGGTGCGGAATTAGCTCCTGGCCGAAGTGTGGTGGCATGCCGGGTATTTGGCGGGACTGGTCTTCCTTGGAACTCCAGGCATTCTCTGCTTTGCTGTCGAGACGTTCACTGCCGCTTCGCTCGGTGCCTTGTGCCCACGTTCGACGCATGACGTCCGGTGGGCTGTTGGGGTCAACCGGAGCGTCTGGGCGTACGCCGTCGTGTGCTTCCTCGGCGGAGTGGCCGAGAGCACCGGCTAGGATTTCGTTGAAGTTGTCAGTTGTTGTTGGCATGGTGTTTGCCTACTTGTCACTCGGTTTCAGACTTGGGTCCGCCCCTATGTGTGCAGCCAAATCCACTTCTACAACCTCCCATTCGGCGGCAAAATCCGCTGCCCGCTCTGCACCCAGAAATCCTCAGTCGCCAGGATGTTCCCGTCACCGTCGCGAAACTGAACAACATGCTGGCTTGGCTTCAGACTTGGCTCGAATACCGTCCTGGCCACACTCACCAGATAGAACGATTCCGTCCCGTCACCGAGGTCGGCGTTCTCGGTGGCGTTGTGGTCCGGGTCCGTGCATGCGTCGGCATCCGCCTTGAACGTGTTGTCATCGTCGTCCAGGATGAACTGGTCAGACAATCGCATGAACCGGGCCACGATTGTAGCTCCGGCCGTGTAAACGATATTGAAAAACTCAGTCGCCTGGACTAAGCCGGGGGCTGCTTCCTGTGCCATGATATCGCTCCTATCCTAATAGTTTCGTCGCCAACACTCCCGCAATCGCTCCCCCAATCACACCGGCCGCGGCACCCCAGGCACCGGCTCGGCCTTTGAGAGTTGCGATTTCCGTTCGGCAACTGTTTAGCTTCTCATCCAACCTCTCGTAGAGCCTGTTGAGTCGCTCTAATTCATGCTTCACGAGTCGGCTGTACTCGTTCCAGCCGTTTGTGGAGCCGTTTTCGCTTTCGGTCATCTCTTCCCCCGGGGTCTTAGGTGCCATTCTCTTCGGGCTTCGGCCAATCGTCGCAACGGGGTATCGTAATGGCGAGGTACTTGCAATCTTCCAGGAACTTGGCTTCGTGAGGTTCGTTCGGCTGAACCAAGATGCTATCACCCGGCATCATCCGATGGGAAACACCTTCCTTGATAAACACCATCGAACCAGCGATAACGTACAACAATTCCGTCTGCTTGTGGATGTGCTCCGGGAATTCCGTGCCGTTGCTGTTGAACCACCTGGCAACCGATATCAGCGGATTATCAAGCATCGCCCACGCGAAGCTGGTGCCGCATTCCATCTCATGTTCTTTGAAGCCGGGTGCCTGTGCCGTGGCTTGTGGAAACATGAGCGAGTCGGACAACAGCCGTATTTTGTCTAGGTTGGAATCTCTCACGTCGAAATCCGCAAAAGGCTTCGTCTTTGACTTACTAGCCATCGGGGTATCTCCGGCTATGAGTCGGTAATTTTCAAGATGTTACTCGTACCACAAATCGAACCCGGCCGACACCTCGCCGCCACCGCCGTTTTCCCTCTCGCGTTCGTATGCGAACATCATTAAGGAAATGCTCATCCAAGTAACGAGCATTCCCATGAGGTACAAAGACGCCTGAGAAATCCAACGTACTGTACTCATCACAACATCCCAGTCCTCTACGCTCATCACGAAGCTCCCTTGAACTGTGCGCGGCATTCGACCCGATTGAACCCACGCAATGTCCCACGAGACGATGTGATTTCCAAGTAGTACGTCGTGCCGCTGACAAGAGAAACCGAAGATTCTAGCGTACCTTGGTACTTGCCGTTGGACGAAGCGACGTAAGCCATAGCGATATTCTCGGCACCCGAAATCGCGTCCCCGTCGGTGTCTTTGAGAGTGAAGGTGAGCGTGGCGTCATTGGCGAATGAGCCGTCGGACAGTTTGAGTCCGTCAAGCTCGATGGTGTTGTCAGCGGATATGAAGAGGGCTTGAATACTCATTGATTCACTCATCTACTGTTTCGATGTCACCCGAATAGATGACTTGTCTGATAGCAACATTTGCCGCAAACAGCACACTTCTGACCGGCCCCCATGTCCGACTGAACGTGTCCGCATTCCAAACACTTGGTTTGTTGCGTCCTTTCCTCCTGCCTCTCCGCATGCTCGCGCTCCACGTTGCTGAAAACATCTTCACACAACTCAATCACATCGGCGATATCCTGAACGACTTGCATGTCGGCCTCATAATCCGATTCGCAGGTTGCCATAATCCTCACGTTTTCGTGGATTTCCCTCAGCTTACTCAGTATTCTGGCGGCGTGTGCGTTCATTGTTTCGATTCCTCCTGCCTCTCCGTATGCCCCCACTCCTCAGACGCCTCAGCCGCTGTCTCGGTCTTCATCGTGGAGACTTCCGTGAGGCGTTCAACTTCTGCGATGGCATCGTCAGTTAAATCCACGACTTTGCTTATGCACCTTGGCGGCGGCGAGGTAAGCTCTACCTTGATCCCGATCAAGATTTCCAGCAACTTTGCCAACATGGGTTTCTCCTCACCTAAGACTTGCCCCGGAATGATATCAAAATCTCTGGAGGCATGGCAGTTGTCTAGTCCCCTGGTCAACACTTTCTTAGCTGTCTCATCATAGCCAACCTCAGTGAGGCGGCAATGCAATTCCTCCAAGCACCCCTGAAAAAAATTCTCTTGATGTAAGATGAGAGATACAAGCTCTACCTCACGTTCGCTGCGGCTTCCTAGTCGCAATCGTGCGTCGGCAATTTCTTCCACGCTAGGCATGACTCACCACTTCCCCTCTCGCCCTCGGTGCATCCCCATTCTCGTCTCGCTCCCACTCTTGGACGTCCGGCTCGTATCGATCGCGGAGGCGTTTGATGGTGGAGTGGAGGGATTTATTCTCGACAATCAAGTCGTCCAGATCGATACATGCCTTATCGTTCTCACTTGTCAGCTTTTGTGCTTCTTTCCCCAATTCATTGAGGCTTTTCTCAGCACGCTCTTTGAACTTCCGACAATCCTCTTCTGCTTGCCTTAGTAATGCCAGAACCTTCATTTGGGTTTCTCCTCATCGCCCCGGGTTAAGCGACCACGCTCACAACGCCCCTCAACGCCTCCCTCACGCTCACGACCGCATCTCTGCCAAACGCCTCCCTTACGGTCACAACGCCCGACAACGCTTCCATGATTGTCGTAATCCCGCTTTCTAGTCCAACTTGTGTTTCGACTTTCAGAATCCGACCCAAGCCGGCATCCAGTGCAATCGTGTGAGTGCCTCCCGTCGTGGCCGGAACGACCACACCATTGGCCTCGTCCTTCAGCCCAGTGCATGCCTCGTTGTCGTACTCAATGTCAACCGAGGTCGCGTTACACTGGTCTAAAATATAGTTCGCCCCCAGTGCTTCTGAGATGCTGCCCGGCTCTCGATCGGTATTCACAATGGCAAGGTATTCTGTGCCGTCGGAGCCAAGCATCACATTGGAAACAGCAACACCGCGGGTATTGTAGACCACCCGTGGAGTGAGTGTCGAGGGGAATTTTGCCAGGAGGTCAGTAGCCACTGCCAAGATGAAAACCTTGCGGTCATCGGCCGTCATTCCGTCTTCATTATCAATCTCGTACTTTGTAGTGCCGGGGTGCAGTGAAGTTTGGGGGTTATTGCTCGCATCGGTCCAATAGGTGGAATCGAGCACCTGGAGCCCGGTTACGCTTTGGGTTTCGAGGATTGAACCGTCATGGCAGATAACGGTGCCTCCGGCGGTGGCAAAGGCCTTGATTTTGTCGATGAGGCCTTGATTGGCACAGAACAGGGATGGCACGAGGAGGGTTGAGTATCCGTCGTCTGTAAGTTTGTCGGCCAGAACCTCTTCATCGTAAACGACGTCGGCAGGCTCTCCGGCGTACATGAGGGCCGCGTAGGCGTACCGAACGGATTCTACTTGATGGAGCAGAAGCCCCCGGTTGCTGATTGTGTTGACGTAGTCCGCGGTTCGAGCTTCTGCTTCCCCGGTCACGTAGTCCGCGAATGAGCAGAGCATGGCCACACGTCGGGTCTTAGGCGACCAGTCCGTTAGGAGGGTAGCGTGGGTGTCGTAGACGGAGGTTTTGAGAGTTGACATCATGTCCCAGACTTCTTCACCGTTAGTTTGCCAAGTCTGGGCTGAGAGGTCGGCCATGAAACTCAGGCCAAAATTCGTGATTCCGTCAACTCCCCACGCGACGGCCATCCAGCAGCCGGTCGCAAAGAGTTCTGGAGTGAGTGCTCCGGTTACGAAGTTTTCTCCGTACGATTGTGGGCCGACGACGATTCTGGCGACATTGCTTGTGGATGAGCGTTGGTGTACCCGGCCGCGTTCGACGTCATAGGCTATATCTGTAGGGTCTGCTTCAGCCCACCCGATGGTTCGCCAGTGTGTGAAGACGTTAAAGGCATTCCATCGTTCGGTGCGGAAGTGATCCCGGGTGGGGTCAGTTGTGAATTCGACGTCTGGCCAAATTGAGGTGATGGCGGTTGCGAGGAGGTCGTGGTAGACGTTGAGGGTCGCACGAGAGTACATCCAGTCGAGAGACAGCCAGCGGGTGTCGTCGTCTGCGAGGGCAAGAGGGAAGGTCTCATCGCCTGTCGGCCATTGGATGTGGAATTCTGACAGCCCTTGGTCTTCGGCAATTGCCTGGACGATGAGATTTGGGAAGACGGTTACTGTGGATGCACCGCCAGCAAGGTCGACGTCTGCCGCGGTGAGGGAGAATTCATCACCGGTTGTGAAATGGGATTTCGAGTAGACGTGGATTGATTCTGTGCGGTTCCCCCACGTGACGAGGTCGGCAGCCGTGAGGTTCGAGAGTGCGGCGAGTGCGGTTTTGACGTCGGATGCTGTTGCGTCGTAGGCGATATTGGCGGTGGTTTGTCCGGAGTAGGTCAGGGTGTAATTGCCGGAGGTGGCGTCGACTTTGATGACGGTTCCGGGGATGTAGGAATACTGCTCCGTATCCATGTTGAACCGAGGGACGAGTGCTGAGTAATAATGAGAGTAGGCGTAGAACTGATGTAGGCCGAGTATAACGGCTCTCTCCAGAAAGTCCGCATGCAGTGGCTCGTATTGGGTGGTAGAATCGCCGGGAGATGGCGGAACTTCATACGCTCCTTCGTGAGTATCAAGGGCGGTCCGAATGTAAGAATTCCAGTCATAGAGTCCCCTGTTTGAAAGCACGAGATTATTGTTTGTGAAGTCAGACGCGGGGACGATTTCGTTGGAGTCTACTGTGCCGCCATCACCTTCAAGGTAGAGTTGCTGCACGACGTTGAATCGTGCCGCGACGTCGACCCACTTACCGGATTCATAGCCGGGGTCATATCCGGGGAGACCCGTGAGAGAGAGGCCGTCCCATAGTTGGACGGTAAAGGTATCGGCGAGCGAGGCGGCTTTTTCTGCTGCCGTTACTCGTGAGGTAAGGTCGGCGACTGCTGCTGCTATGTCTGTTGTGTTTGTGCCGGCGAGGAGTGAGTTGTATTTGGCGAGTGCGGTGGCGGGCGAAGTGGAGACGTCGAAATCCGCGGGAATCGTAGCTTGGTAGTAATAGATGCGAAACGCACGGATGATGGATTCGCCGGCAGCATCGGATGCAAGACCAGAGCCAAAGTACCCCGCGTCATCCTGGGTCCAAAGGTTTCCGATGGTAAAGGTGAGATTGTTGCCCTTCCATCCGGAGGGAAATGAAACATCGCCTGTCACCTTGAATGGGACGCCCTGGGTGTTGAACAGCCAGAGCGAGTACCTGTTTGACAGTTCACCAAACTTGATGCGAAGTTGGTAAATGCCCGGCTCGGCCTGATGCTTGTACTGGTAAGACGTCCATCGAGTAGTAACCGAGCCGTTGGTGATATGCCACGTGCCGGTATGCCACCAATGATGGACGAGGAGTTCCGAGTTGACTTCGTCGCCGCCCTCGATTTTCAAGCCCATACCAATGAGAGGCGGGTCTGAGAGGGAAAACTCAAATTGGATTTCCCGGATAGAGTCTGCGGATGTGCCACCGAGATTTGTGCCGTCGACTTGTAGGGCGAGTGTCCCAAGTGCGGTCGCCCCGGCTGCTGTTTTGTAGCAAGTGGCTATGTCGTTTGTTTCGTCGAGGACGATGCCGGAAGGGGCTTGGGATTGGGAATCTACCTCGCCGGCCGGCACCCACGGGCCAGTGGGCGTGATGGAAGACGACAGGTCGGTAGTAAAGTCGTAAAAGAGATTGAACCGGTCGGATGAGGACGAGGACGAAGAGAGAGACGATACGGAGGATGAGGACACGGACGAGGATGATACGGAAGCGGATGAGGAAGAGGATCCAAGGGAAGAAGAAGAGGACGTTACGGAGGACAACGAAGAGGACGACGTCACCGAGGATGACGATATCAGTGATGAGGATGATGATTCGGCCATTAGTGTTGTCCTCCTAAGAAGTTGCTTCCATGGTGCGACTGAATATCTTTTGAGCGTGAGCTGCTTCCGGGTGAACAAACTCCATCACGTAAGCATCCTCATCGGTGTCTGGATAGAATTCACGCAACACGTTGACCGCGTGGAATCCCATGTCTCGGTAAAAGAGTTGAGCCGGCAAATTTGATTCGCGTACTTCCAGCGAGAGACGACTACGACGTTGAAGTGAAAGCTTGGCCTTCATCTTATCCAGCATCTGAGTGCCCACGCCGCACCGGTGGCATGCGACTGCTACGGTAAAATTCGTTATGTCAATTCGATGTTTGTGGAGTTCGTAGATCATGAACCCCACCACGCGATCCTCATGCTCCGCAACCATGCCGATGCAGTTGCGTTGCCGCAGACAGCGGATGAAGTCTTCTTCCATCCAAGGGGAGTCATAGCACTCGAATTCGATGGCGAGTATCTCGGGAAGGTCTCGGTCGAGCATCCAGCGGATGTAAGGAGTGATTTCCATGGTACGATTATCCCAACTGCCCCATCCCCTGCCAGCGTCGATTGACGCCTGATAGGCTGACGGGTGCCAGTTCTGTTTCTCGTGATTCGAGCCAGCGGTTTTTGGTTGTCTTGATGCGACGTTTTTGGAATACCTCTTCACCGCGGGCGTTGATGGTTGCTTTACGTGGTACGTAATTGCCCGTGATGCCGACCAGTGCATAGTCTTTCTGGTGCCCGGAGACTGTGCCCCGGATTCGCAAATCATCCCATATCCACGTACCCTTGGACGTGGAGTTATGGAGTGCAATGAACTTCTCGGGCTCTACGTTGCTGTAGCGATAGAGCGGTCCTCGGCCTTCACGGATGCCACCCTTGCCAACGCCAAGGAATCGCACGTAGAGAAATGCTGAATCATAGTCATAGCCGTACGAATGGACATTTGACGACCCAACCGCCCGCACCATATTTCCAGTGATGAGCGGATGACCGGCTGGCACGTGCATTGTGGGGCCACCGGTCGAGCGTGGCACGTTAAACCGCTTGCGTGGCTTTCCTGCGGCGGTGTATGGGTCAAGGTCTTCGGGTACGCCGGGCCGCCGTTCTTCCTGCCGTTCTCGCTCTCGGAGTCGTTGTGCTTGCTCCCGTCGTTTCTCACGTTGTGTCTTGACTGGCTGTGCTTCTGCTTGGAGTGTTTCAGCGAGTAGCTCTGGCCGAGTTTGGCGGAGGAATTCAACGGCTGCTTCGACGCTGCGATTGAGTGTGGCGGGAGACATTTTCGCGGCCGCTGGTGAGGGGAGGACCTCCATGCCGAGTTTCTGGATAAGGTCTACCATCTGGTGGAGAGTGCGGGTCTTCTCCGTAGAACCCTGCCAAGAGGGAGAGGACAAGGCTTTGATAACGTCACCCGCGGGGCCGAGTGCCTCCAGGAACTGCTTGATGACTTCTCGCTCTTCAGCGTTGCCCTTTTGGTACTTCATCACAGTGGACGAGAGTTGGCCGAAGCCCGTACCCATCGCCTTGCTGACCATTTGCTTGGGCGAAAGCGACTTGACTTGAGAAAGGACGCGGGAAAGTTTAGCGGGCGTGGCGAGCGGCGAAGTTGTGATGCGTTGGATTTCTGAGAACGCTCGGCCAATGGGCGAGGATTTGAATTGGCGGAGGGCGAGTGCCTGGAGTTGGCGGCCGGCTGTCTTGAAAAGTGGGGAAGCTGAGCGGCTCATTTGTTCTTTCTCCGCCTGAGTGTTTCCTCTGCTTCAGCAACTATTTTCGCATAATCATCTATTTCTTCTTCAGCCAAGCAAGAGTGAAGAAGCACTGCCAATTCTCTCCCCTGTTTGAATCCTGATTTTGCCACATGCCACAACAGACCGACGACGAATGGTATCACCACCAACAAGCTTATCACTGGGTAGACTGCAAATCTGACTAATGTCATCGGTTGTCCTCAAAAAACCGGCCGACGGCCCGCGGGGGCAGGCACGGAACCGCCGACCGGCCGGAGAGTGCAGGACGAAAACCCAAACGAAAACGTCCCGCACAAGACGGAATCACTGTTGCATTGTAAGTTGTGGTGGCTGTGGCGACAATGTGGGTTTCAGTTTTCGGTAGTGTTAGCGTTCACACAAACTGCTCCGGAATTCTATCCACGTTCGATTCCGCTCTGCCACTCCCCATTACACTGTGCAACACCCTGCAAATCTGGCACGGCGACCAATAGACTATTCGATTGCAGCCCGGGCACTTGTAAGCCGCCACGCATACCGGGTTGCCAATCGTTTCCTTACGCTTCCGCTGTTGCGTGCCTTTCTGTTTCTTCTCCATTCTGACTTTGGTTCGATGAACGGTACAACGTGACACGCCTAGCTCCTTTGCAATGGAGCGGATGGAACGATTGCCAAGGATTAGGAGTGCTCTGATTCGTTGGTAAACGTGTTCTGGGTGTGGAATTGTTCGACGCGGCATGTTTGGGTTCTCCTTGCCTTGTTTGGGTTTCAACAGTACAGGATGTAAGCGGATTTGTCGTTTCTTCCTTCGGACGTCGGAAAACATCGCTCTGGGTCTATTGTTCCTCCGCAGAGCGAGCAAGCCTTTTCCGGGCGTTGTTCATTCAGTACGAGTTTCTCGATCCTTCCGTCTACCGTTTTCCGGATTCCCTCGGCGTCTGTTTCCCCTGTGAACACACCCACCACGATTCCATGGACCTTCCCCGGCCCTTCGTCGATAACCACATACACTTTCGTTGCACCCATTTCGTTTCTCCTGTTTGGGTTATTGCTAATCTCACCTCTCCAAAAATAACCCCCGCCCCATAAGCCCCCTGCTGCCTTCTCCCTGGCCCTCTCTTCCTGTCGCCCCTCTGCCTCCACCGGTCACCTGGACCGACCTCCGCTTTTCCGTAAACTCCCGATACGACATGCTTGAGGACGTGATGCCCTTGCGTCGAATAGTCGACGCCAGCATGTACCGCAGAGCGTCTACGGTGTCGTCGTCGCGTTTGAGTGGCTCTGGCTTGGCGACCTTCGGATTCAGTATAGCTCCGGCTGTCGGCTTACGTCCACGAAGCCAACGGTATTTTCGCATCTCCTCAATAAGATGCTTGCACCGCTCATGGATACGAAGCCGAGGCACTCCGGTTGCGGGGTTTGGCTTGAGTAGAGTTCGTATATGGTCGATACCCAAGTAAACATCGTTAATGGCTGATTGGGTCTGGATGCCACGAAGATTGAACTCATTCATTTCCCCCGGCCGCGACGGGTCGGCGTATGTAGTCAAGTGCCATGGAGACTGCTCCGGAATCCACGCCGGCCCGTAATCGGTTGTCGTCCACTCACCGGGCCATCCCCAGTAGATGGAACGCTCGATAATTTCTACCGCGTGGTCGAGTGTGATTTTTGACTGGTCGCCCGACCAGTACTCATCATATATCAGCCAATCTCCGACGCCATCTACGCACCCCCATACGCACGTCTGCGGGTGTTCGACCGACGCCCCCCAGTCCACGCCTCGGTAATGGAACACACCATGCGGTATATCTGAAGGCTTATGGTTACCCTTGACAACGTGATACGTCGGCGTAAACGCCTGGAAGATAACTCCCTCGAATGACGCAAGTGCCCCCGTGCGTCGAACCTCTTGCATTTCGTCGGGCACGGCAGCGAAGAACGATTCGTACCATCCCTCGGCAAGATTCGGCTTGTTGAGTTCCGTGTTGCATCTGTAAAAGGCCCAGCCGTCTGGCATCTCGTCCATGGCCTTCTCGACCCAAATGCAGAGTTCGGGCTCGATTGGCGTGAATTCACAAAACATGCTGCCAGGAAATGAGTATTCACGTGTGCCTCGGAGTGTCTCCAGGAAGAGGTCGAGTGGAAATTGTTCCGAGAACCAAAAGCCACCGATTGACTTGGCTTGGAGTGCCGAACGACCTTGCTCGTACGACTTGAATTCGATGGACCAATTTCGGTCCGGGTGTCCGCCGCGTGACTCCGGCCATGGCAGCAGCGGCACCGTAAGCGGCCAATCTTGTTTGACTGACAGGTAGGCAACGCGGTCTCGGTCTATCTCGCATTCAGGGATAAATCCGTTGCCGAGTAACTTCTCTTTCCAGCAGACGTCACACACTTGGGCGTATGAGTTTGAGATGACCCAGAAGGGAGTATCTTTGCGTGGTGGGGGCTGGTCTTCGAGAACAAACTTGGCGAGCTTGAAAGCGGAGCAAGTGGTGGTGCCGCTCGCGTTGCCTCCGACAAGGAAGCTCGGCCCCTTGTCACGATTGAAGCAGAACGAATGCTGCTGGTCGAATTCTGCCGGGTTGTCTTCACGTGGAGTAAACGTCGACCAGAACGTATCACGAGACGTAACAAAACGCCGTTGGAGCCACGGCTTTTCGCTGAGTACCTCTGCGGCTGCGGAGCGGAGGTGCGGCGG
>CEPX01012391.1_pt1 | contig 12715 bp, 8 predicted proteins | sample 361361 | NCBI WGS metagenome assembly CEPX01 (sample SAMEA2619974, study PRJEB7988) | marine metagenome | biome: marine biome (ENVO:00000447); feature: mesopelagic zone (ENVO:00000213) & marine oxygen minimum zone (ENVO:01000065); material: "saline water (ENVO:00002010), including plankton... | reverse complement strand
ACTCCACCCTTCTCAGTCTCTTTGCTGCTTTTCTCGACTGGAAGGAGATCTGTCTTACTATCTTGTTAAATGTCTCCGGGCTCTCTCTCATTGCGTCATGCCCGGCAAGCGCCTTAAGCCTTGCGGCAAGGGGGGGCAGGGTTTCATCAGCAGCCCCCCCTAGCAGATTCTCTGATGTGTACTTCCCTGGATTGAATGCAATGTCTTCTAGGTCATGGAGGTGCCCCTGGTAGGATGCCTGAAAGCCTATTGCGTCGAAGTCACCCTTCAGGTCTTCGAACCCCTTTGTCCCAGGGAGAATCTGATCAACGGTCTGCTTCCTGACTCCGTTGGCTGCATCAAAGAAGGTGTTGTTTATCTGCCTTGGGCCAGTCCTAACTATCTCATTGAGTGCCGCCGCGAGGTTCGTTGCGTCCTCTGTCTTTATAATGTCGTCCTTCTTGAGCGCATCCAGAACCATTTCAGGTGTTGCTTCTTTGCCCTCGAAGATCTTCGCAACCTTACTCGCATCCGCCTCACTGTATTCACCGGTAAGCTTCTGGAGCTTCTCGGCTGACCAGCGATTCATCTTCGGCGATACCTTAAAGCCCTTCTTCCAAAGCGCTAACGCCATGCCTGAAGAACCAGGAAGAGCAGCCAGGGTGGCAGAGATTCCACCACCAATCGCGCCGCCCTGACCGGATGCCCATAGCGTTGCGACTAGGTCATCTGCATTTCCGGTGTAGTCAAATTCTGCGGCTGCCTGCGCTCCAGCAATAATCGCCTCTTCGGTAATCCCCGAAGCAACCACTGGAGCTGCGGATGCCAAAGCAGCCAAAGCCTTCTGGTTCTTTGCTAGGCCCTTGGCTCCTATCTTCCCTGCTATGATCTTCGCAGTCTTCGCGCCTGCGGCCCTTCCTGCTGTGCCCGCCAACCCAGCAGGCGTCCACTTCACAAGGGGTCCGACTGTACGGCCCATCCTGCCGAGTGCTCCAGCCGCAGCTCCCTTTGCTGTAACCGCAGCTCCCTTTGCCACCAGCCCCGTGCCGCCACTTCCTACAATGCCGACCCCCATGCCTAGTATTTCACCAGCCATGGATTCAACGGGCCTGAATCTCTCTAATTCCTTGCGTTCCTCTTCGGAGACAATGGATGGGCGATCAATGCTTCCCATCCCCCACGGCAACTCGATTGGTGCCCCTCCCTCAAGAAGAACATCACTTGCATCCAGGGAGATACCGCGAGCTGCGCCGAGTGCTCCAGCCTTTAGCCTTTGCTCTGGGGTGCTGTAGTATGCCTCTTTTGCTATATCCTCACGTACAGTTATAGCCTCAGCTGCTGATAGTGTGCGACCACCCGCCTTGATGACATCTTCATAGTCTTCGCTTTCGACCTGGGCCGAAGTACCATCCCCGCTGTCCATTAGGATGGTCTGGTTCTCCTGAAGGGAGTATGCGCCGGAGTCCAGTGCTCGTTGGAGTAAGTCGGTACCTACCCACCTCTGGCGACCTGTCTCTTTCTCGATTACGTATGGCATACTACCATTCTCCGGTTACCGTTGTTTAGCTAGATCTCTATCTGCCTTTGTGACCTTCTTGTACTCATCCTCAAATGTCTTTTGGTTAACATTGGACCGTATCGCGTCCACCTCTCTCATTAGTATAGCCTTCCTTAAATGCTTGTCAGCGTTGGCGAACTGTGGCGAGTCAGAAAGGTTAAGAAGGGTAACCATCTTGCGCAGGTTCTGATGGAACTGAGCTGTCTGCTCGTCGCCTGCAAACAGTGTGGATGGCGTCCAGTTAGGAATCGCAGCCCTAATTGTGGCTATGAATCTCTTCTGCTCGTCTTCGTTTAGGTTTCCGACCTCACCACTAGCCCTTAGGAGCGTGATGGCCATAAATGAAAGCGTTCTCTCTACAGAACGCCGCTCTTCGAAAAAGTCAAAAGCAGCTTCGTCTGTGGCAAAAGTTCGGCCAGTAATCCCTGCAATCATCTCCGCAAGGGCACCAGTTGTCTTCTCTGCCGTACTCAGTTCTCCCCACTTACCAATCAGCTCCTCAAGCTCCTTTAGGGCTCCCGCTGCTTGCTCTTTTGCTGCATCCTGCTTGGTATGCTTTCCTTTTCTTCCTATGCCTATTTGGTCTGCCTGGTTCTTCAGCAGCCCCTTCTGGTACTGGGCTGTCACCTGAAGCTGCTCATTATCCGCATACAGCTTCTCTGACTGCTCAAGGCGCTTGTATGCAGTCTCAACCCCCAGTCTAGATGCTATTGCGTATGCTTTCTTCGCGTCTCCAAGGGCATTCATTGCCCTACCGTAGACATTGTTCTGCACCTGCTCCTTGTCCTTCAGTGCGCTGTATTCCGCCTTCTGCGCATCAACGTCTTTATTCACCGCATCCATGACCATTCTAAGCGCGGTATTTTCTCCCCCTGTAAGCGACTGCGCTGCTGCACCAAGGCCCGATGCGAGCGCGGCGACTACAGCAAAAAGAGTATTTTCATAAACGCGGAATGGCTGGATTCTGAAGTCCTTAAGCTCCTGCCCAATCTCCTGGTATGTGGCCTCCTCCCTGTCTGCCTTCTCCTGGGCGGCTACTTCTTCGAATGACAGATCTACAACGCCTAGTTCTTCCTCTGACTGCGCCAGTAGGTCTGCAAGCTTTAGGACTTCTCTATTCGGTGGAATATGAACTGTCGGGGCAGGCCCCATGGTGTCGGGCGCTTCCACTGGGACCGAAGGGGCAGGGGCGGCCCTCACGGATTTATCAATCTCATCACCCGTTAACCCTCTGTACTCCATGTCGACCATCTGCGATGCAAGCGCCTGCACTGCTTCGTTTTGAAATATATCAGAGAGAGGTACAGAGCTTAGGGAGTCGGGGTTTTCCCTGCGCCAGTTATCGATCCTCCTATTAATCATCTCCTCAGCAAGGAGGTTGCTCCCAGCCGCGTTGCTCTTTATTTGTCTGGCGATGAAATCCTCATCCTCGTCTCCTGTGTAAGCAGGGCGTTCTGTTGGGATGGGCTCTTGTTCTTCCATGGCATCTTTGGGGGCAAAAGCGCCGCCTGCGCGTCTATCCCTTAATACATCCTGAATGTGACTGACGGGCATTACTTCTTCTCCAGTCTTTTTATGCGATCATGCATTTCTTTTTGTGCGACGATTAGAGACTTAAACGCCTGCGGCACATCTACACTCTTAACGCCTTCAATCTCGGTCACTGCTTGCTGGCCAAGGGGGGACTTCTCCATGCTCTGTGCCATCACCCCCATCTCAGGGGCATTCGCTCCGGGCATATTGTATTGAGCAACATCCAGGTTTTCGAGAAAATCGTAAGCTGCGTTTTTGGTCTTCCCTCTGTCGATGTCTGACTTTATGCGCTCGTCGCTACCGATTAAGAGAGGGAGTGCTGCTGCGCCAAGAGTAGCTACGCCGCTAAGGATACTTCCCCATAATGAGGAACTCCTGCTTGCTGCTGCTTGTTCTCTCTCAAGCCTTAGGCGTTCCTGGTTCATTAAGGCCTGACCACCCTGCTCCACCGCCGCCTGCTTAAATGCAGCTAACTCCTCTTTGGCTGATTCCGCTTCGTCAATCCTGGCCTGCTTTATCTGCCTTTCGAATTCGGCGTCTGTCCGCTGCAATCCCTGGTTCAGTGCTTCCATCTGCGCCGGGGTTAATCCAAGCGCCCTTGCTCTCCCTGCGATGCTGTCTCGCTGCTGCTGCGCGTTTCGCCTGGCCTCCCGCTCGAAGGACGTAGCCCGCCTAGCCGCAGCCTCTTCCTCTGGCGTACGATACATGGCCCGGAGCTTTGTTCTTTCTTCAAGCTCACGCCTCTTCTTCACTAACTCTGGGTCCGACCATGCCATCCTCTTTGCTTGTTGCCTGGTTTCCCCCGCAGCTAGCTGGTTCCTTAACTCCCTCTCCCTGGCCTTGCCTACGCCATGCTCGTATGCATGACCAGCTTGTATATCTCGAATCTCCTGGTTGATCCCCTTGCGCCACTCCATATAGTCGTCAGCTTCCTCATGACTATCCCACTGGCCAGCCTCAATCCCCTCGTCGTATGTCTTTTTTCTTCGGGCATCCTTCCAATCATCTACGGTGTCATACCCCGCTTTTTTCGCGGATTCCTCCTCGCTCCTTTTTCTCTTTTCAGGATCGACCGTTAATGTGGTGGTGTTCGCCATCACGCAACTCCCATGTTATTGTTGACTAGTCGCCAAATCGTGTCATCCATTGAGCTGTCGCCCCTCTGGCCAGGCAGAGGTCCCTGCGGGGATTGTTCTAATATATCCCTTACCATCCGCATTGCTTCCGCACCCCGCTGGTCGCCAATCACACCTAATGCATTATTTAGCTGATCAGCGTCTTCGCTATAGGCGTCCAGTGTCCTAAATCCTGCTGCCGAATCCTGCTGGGCGCGATCTCTCTGGATTGCTTGAGTTGGAGCTATCCCGCGAGCGGTGCTCAAATCAGGAGGAGCAGGAGGGCCAACGAATTCCGAAGCCGCAGCACCACCTGGGGGTGTATTGAGGGTCTCCATAAAGGCCGTTCTCTCCTCTGGAGTTTTTCTCACAGGTATAGCTTTTTCTGCTTCTTTCGGTGCTTTCATCTTCTTATGGATGACAGGAAGAGCAGCCGCGCCGAGAGTGGATGCAACGTTTAATCCCAGACCAATCATTTTGATCTTCTGCGCCGCCGCGAAGGCTTCTTTTGCGAATGCCAACCGAGCAGATGCGTCTCTCATCCGCTCCTCAGAAGAGACCCTTTTTAAAGCCAGCTCCCTCTCTCTGCCACCCTTTGCTATGTCCTCAGCCTGCTTTCGCTCCATGTATTCTATGCCGCTCTGTATCATGGCCGCCCGTGAAAGCTTTTCGGCTAGTACCGGGTTATTCCCAGCCTGCTGCATTGCTTGGTCTAAAAGCTGCTGCTGTCGAAGAACTGTTGCTCTATCTATCGCCATAATTAACCTCTGCCCTATGTCGCGACCTGTGTTTTCTCTACGTTGTATACTGCTTTTATCTGCCTCGGCGCTATGAGTAATCCGAGACCATTAATCGCCGGTGGCTGAGAAGAGTCTGTCGTACCCCTGCAAACAATATCCACATGGAACCGATCTACCTTCTGCTGCTGTGGCTTGATCACTACCTCTCTTTCGCTGCTCGATGATTGGGTATACGAAAGAGTCTGAGAGGAGGAGTATGTGCCCAGCTCCGAAGCGTATGAGATGCTAAATTCACCATACGAAGCAGTGGTGAATGGCACCGCTAGCCTGTAAAGACGGCATCCCGATAAAAACTGAGGGAATTGTATCTCCCCTGTTTTTACATTCATCTGAACGCGGTAGTAGCCAGGTCCACCGCCCTTGCTTTGAGAGTAATCCGCATACCTGTAGGCTGAGGATGAACTTGAGTCGATCGTAGCACGAAGCCAGACACCGCCCTTGTTGTCAGTAAGGAACAGATCCCTCTTTCCGTCAGACCTCTTCACATAGCTACACCCGCTAAACTTCTGCCCCGTGGTGTCTACCGGCACTTTCCATGTGTACCACTGATTAACCTCATAGTTGTAAATGATGATACTCATCCCCAACGATGGCAAGTAACTGTTCGGGTCTTTGGCCCAGCTCCCACTTGACCCCGTAACGAAAACGACTTCGTTCGTCTCATCCAAAACGGACACTCCGGAGATGTTCCCCATATACGTGCTAACGCCCCATTCCCCGTCAATGGGGGCTCCCAGATAGCTAAGGTTCTTTCCGTTTAATAAGTATAGCCCATGCGTTGACTGATAAACAACGCCAGCCGGAATCCTTGCTGTAGCACCACCGACCATAACCCCCTGATCAAGGTAAAGAACCTCTGGCGGAGCGAACCCCCCTTCACTATTAAGAAAGTCAGGTCCATCGCCTGCCATAGAATAAACAGCATTCTTATTAAAGGCCAGCAGGGTCTGGCCATCACTCTCGATGTTTGATGCGCCTACCCCGTTGGTCTCCTCTCCTATATTAATAGTATTCCCTGCGGCAAATACCGGGCAAACCGAAGAGCCTTCGGTCCCTATTGAGGAGGTAAAGGACTGAGAAGGGTAAACATACCCATCAACAGTTGAAACACATACATGGTTTTTGTGTTCTGTGATGTCAGTCGGGCAAGAAGGCTGGACAGGGTGGTTATACACAAGGGCTGAAGCGTCTGTTGCGGTATCCTTGAACTGGAGCGACTTGTTGGGTGTGTCAATCTCGATGATTGCCATCCTTGCATTTGTGTTCAATGGCTGCATTTTTATGAGTCGAAGCGATATATTCAGCATCTCCTCAGCATCTTCCACCACCTCTGATAGGCTTACGGACGCGAATATTGCGACTGACACAGATGACGGGTTCATGTCAGCGATATCTTCAATATCTATAGCTGCACCGCCACTTAAGCTACTCTCGTAGCCGATGCTTTGAGTGGGGGCAGATCTCTTGTTTGTTATCGCCGTATTCGCAATCTGAATAACTAGCTTCTTCCCGCTAGACCTTACAGGTACCATTCTATTTGTTCCTCCGTCTCCGAAGAAATCAAGGCCGCTGTAATGGGTAACGCCCATATCGTCTTTCCAGAAGTAGGCGGCGGCAATAATGTAATCCCCTTGATTGATGCCTTTTACCGCTACACCCCCGCTTGTGAAGTTCGAAGTGCCAACGGTAACGGACTTGATTAGGGGCTTCTGGAGGAACCCATTCTCGACAAACTTTCCGCCATTAAATACCCAGAGAAGCCCAGATCCTATAAGCAGGGCTCCATTTATATTTGCGCTTGGATAGGTCCTTGGGGGGAAGAAATCAGCGATGCCTGTACGTGGATTGAATGGAGCCATATATTGATATGCTCGTTCCGCGTGCTCAATTACGGATATCCCAAATGCGGGCATAGGGTATTCAGAAAGGGACGGTGGATTGGAGTACTTGTAGGGTTGAAGTATGGAGTTAGTCCGATGGTAGTTCAGCCTAGACCTCAGGGCGAATAGCGGCGTATTGCTGTATTCGGTGACGGGCACAGTCAGCTGTTGCATTTCATACGGGTGGCAAAGGACTGCTTGGCCAGGGGCGTAGGTCCCGACAGTCTCCCCGTCCTCATTAAATAGGCAAGTTCTTGCGGTTGAAGGATCTCCGGAAAAGACCGAATGCCCTACAAAGTAAGCCTTACTGCCGGAGTAAGGATACCATGCGTCCGATAGAATGTTTATATTCCTCCCGAGGACCTTTGTGTCTGAGCTATTTGCTAAGTTTTTCCTGATTATCCATCTGTCTTCAGAACATATATAACTGTTGGCCGACCCTGCATCTGTTGTTGTTTGCCATGTACTGCTGCCGGCCCCTATCCTGGATGCGACTTCGACAAAGAGATAAATGGCATCACCGGTAATACTTTTGACGTTAGTTATCGCGGCATTCGCTACAACCAGATTAGCGCAGCTGAATTTGTTGGCCGATGAGTCATAAGATACCTGACTCGTTCCGGTCCCAAGACGGTTCCTTGTCACGGCCAGGTCATCAGGGATGTTCCATGTTGAGCTTGATGTTGCCCTGTCCAAGAGGGGCTTTATTAGCGATGAACTCCAGGAAGCAAAAGTGGAGTCTGACAATGCCGGAGCTGTGTACACGTAGATATCGTCATCTTTGGTGGCGTCCGAAGAGAAGACAAACACAATCTTGTTGTTAGCGTGATTTTCAAGGCTTCCGGCATCTGTGTGGTTAATGCATTTTAGAACGAAACGACTGGGGACTGCGACGTTTGTCCACTCGGATGGGTCCGTACTACCAAATGCACCCTTGGCTGATCCTGACATAGGAAGGGCGGATATTAGCTGTGTGGACGCAGATCCGCCCGCCCTTGGGACATTCGTGTTTCCTACAGGAGTTACGTCTAGATTCTTGTTTGTTGAGTTATAATGGTAGTGCTGGAGCTTTGTCGTGTTTGTGGCATCATTCGTATAGTAGACATATGCGACCCCGTATTTAGTCCCTGTGGTATAGGCTAGGTCTGCATCCCAAATTGGATACTTGTAATTTAAGTCAAGGTATCCGCTCGTAAAATTGCTTAGACAGGAGACCGTCCCAATCGCGGATACTGCGCTGCTGAAATCAAAAGTGGCCTGGAAGATAGACCAATACCCTTCATCCCCGGGAACTGCGGCTCCCGTGTCTCTTGGGTACGCATACTGTGCGGCGAAAGTCAGGATGACTACATTATCCGTCATGCTAAAGAGCATGGGCTGGGTCGTGAAGTACATGGCGTTTTTGCCTGTCTCAACATTGAGGTATGCACTCACATGAGCCATCGCCGTATCAGATCGAGCCAAAACGCTTGATGTGCGATCGAAAGAAGAGGAACTCAGCTTTTCTACTATCGCATAGTTTGAGGCTATTGAGTCCGCTGTCCCATCAACAAAGAACATCGACGCTTTAGCGTTTGAGTAAGCGCCTACCGTAGTGTTGAATGGGCCCTCTAAGATAAGCTGATTACCATCTTCAGCTATGTCAGCCCACGCTCTCGTGCTCCCGTTTGTGTTGTCACTCCCGTATCCAAAAATACGGAGCATATTGTTCTCAGCCGGGTCGGCCGTTCCGTGTGAAACACCATAATTGGTGGCATTTGCCTTGGAGATAAGAAGGTCTCTATCCACAAAATCTTTAGTTACGCTGGACGTAAACGGTATGCTAATGGGAACCGCATCATAGAGCAAAACGCCTGTTGCCTTATGACGTATAGAGTAAAGAAGCCTCGACGGCTTATTCCTGTAGTTATGGGTATTGGTTCTGTTCACAAACGACTTGATATTAGACTCATCGTCCTCAGCCCCGAACGGCCTAGATTCCCATACGAAGATCTCATAAAGATCATTATCTGAACCAACCTTTATCGTGGAATAAGCAGGGGCTCCGTCCATGGACGCTGAGTTAACATCCACCGACTCCTGTCGCATTTGGACATTTACGCATGTGCCACGATCCTTGAACTTACCGCTGGTGTATCTCGAGTATGCTTTTTCCCCATCAAAGACCACCAACTCATCTTGATGATGAGCTGCGCCAAAAAGCTCACCAGGTTGGGCAGCACCACCAAGCTCCGCCCAAGCCTCCTCATGGAATCCATTTCTTGGGTTTAGCTCTCCGGTCTTGGTTATTGAAACGTTCTCGGCTAGCCGAAGTTCGCCCACTGGTTGCGCCATCTCTGATGTTTTTGTGTTGACACCCCTCGCGAATGGGAACCCTACGTTTTTCTTCTCTAATGCCATTAAAACACCCACATATCGACTGTACAGTCATTGTCGCAAAACAGGCTTAGGCTTCCACCGCCTGCTCCACTCCATATATTAGAAGGACGGTCTTGATTTAGAATCATATACTTGGAGCCACTTCCAACACCAGGGATTGGGTTCCTTAAAAGCTTATACGCATACAGGCTCCCTCTCATAGCAGAGGGGAATCCATCCAGGATGACATGAGTAGCAAGGGTGTCATAGCTTTCTTCCTTAGACATAACCCGTGAGACGCCGGGGAGGAGATCAGAGGGTGCAGACAGGGATGCTGGACCAAAGCGAATTGGCTCGTTGATGTTTAAGGTTGCCGCTATTGCGTCCGTTACACGAAGGCATGGGTCAATTGTTCCGGTTGTGAATCCCGTTCTGCTCGTATAGCTCACACTTTGAAGTACGGAATAGAGCCCCGTGGCAAACTCAACGACCGCACCACTTTCTTTACAGGCTATGTACGACCCAGCGTCTTGATAGTGGTCTGCTATATTTGTGGCCGTAGTGTTGTTGCTGACTTCGGCATCCCAGTCTGAGCCTTCTGTCCCTGTCCTAAATGTGTTTGACGTTCTGACGCTGACGATAACACCCGAAGTAATGGCGCTATAATCATCAACTGTTAATAAGAGCCTGTTTACGCCATTTATCTGCGCCGACGAGCTTGATGCCGTTGATTTCAGCTTAACGCCAGAAAGAAGACTGCCGCCCAGGATTCTACTGTTCTTTACCTGGTTAAAGGTATTCTTAACCCTCGCTTCGAGATCGTTCAAAGCCCCGTCTTTGTGCTTTGCTTCTGTAAATCCCCGAAACGCCATATCTCATCCTAGATCCAGTTTATGTAATCACGAACGCCTGTCCCTACTTTAACATCTGCTATTGCTCGACTCTCGCCTGGCGTCCGGTCCTTGGCTGCCAGCATCAACCTATGTCTGACACCCTCTCTCTCTGCCACCAAAATCTGAGTGTCTGATTCCTCTTTCTGGAGCATCTTAATGGCTGCATCCAAAACAAGGAATCTCTCAAAGCCATTAGCGAGGGCTTTATCTACAGTGTAGAGTTGGTCGCTTGGTGAGCCGGGATCAAACTGCTGCGGCTCCGGTATCCACCACAGTGTTACCGTCCCCCCTGGCGGGCTTTCTGGGATAAATCGAATTTGGTCGCCTTGGATAATGAAGAAGGTGTTCGCCATGTAACCCTGCTTTAGCATCGGGCTCTCGTAGGCATTTCTTTCTTGGAACATATAGCGTCGGATTCTTCGAGTCACACCGCCAGAAGCGAAGTCGCACCCAAGGGCTTTCCAGAAGTTGTCAGGGAGGTCCTTAACGTTGTCACCATCGTCATGTCCCGTAGGAAGGGAGAATGAGGTAGAGCTTACATAGTAAAGCTCGTACTCGTTCACCATCATCTCATGAAGCTCTGCAATGGCCTCATTGATGTAGTCAGTCACTTCAGCATCTGTACAGAACGTAGAGTTCTCTTGATCTGCACGACGCCTTGACCTTGTGATCAAGCTTGACAGTGATGTTGTATTTCTTGCCATGCTTTACCTCAAAAATAGAAGGGGGCCGAAGCCCCCATTCCATTAGTAGTCCTCATCATCACTGTTTAAGGCTATTTGGACAAAGTCGAGCAAGGCCTCACAGGCGTCCTTTTCTTTGTCTTCTGATACCTCTATCCCAATGGCACTGAGGAACTCGCTGCAGGCGCCCAGTAGGGCCTCCTTGGGTTCCAGTGAGTCTTCTTCCTCTTCACCCTTGGACTTCTTGTTCTTCTCAAGGATCATCAGAGCTACGCCATTCTTTTTAGGCATGACGTATCTCCTATGGTGTTACGCTTGAGTTCTTCAGGACAAACACAAGTGAGAATGCATCAGCCTCAGCAAGGGCGCCGTCAAACGTCAATGTGACAACACCGGTGGTGTTTATTGCCGAATCGACAGCTGAGATAAGGGTTCTTCCTGCTCCTGCAACAACCGGAGCGACTGAAAACCCAAGAAGGGCGTTGTACTTATCATCCATTGTCACCGTCAGAACAGCACTTGCCCATGAGGCACTTGCGCCCATCCCGTTAGTCAGGGTCACGGCAGTTCCCGCGCCAATGGTCGCCTTACACGCAAAGATGATAACATCCTGCTGTATCGCGTTGACGCTTTTAAATGACCGATTAGCCATAGTTCACCTCCTTAAAGTGCAACGCGAACATTAAATCCTGGGGCATTACATGCAACGTTACCGTAGAAGCCGATTCGGACTTCGTAGGCATCTTTTTGCGCCTGCCGCAAGATTCTGTTTCCGTCCAGATCAAGGATGTGAGGTGCTCCGCCAAGTGAGTTCAGAGACCAGGTGTCAAGCTGAAGCACCCATGCAACGTCTGGCTGACAGTTCTGGTCAGGGACAACATTGATAACTCCGTTTGGTCCTTGGACTGCGAGGCTTCTGAATCCGACGTCAACATCCCTTGCCTTAAGCTCGTCATAGCGAACTCTTGATCCAAGAGACTTTTCTAGGTTGATGTATGACTCATAACTCATGAGGCATGTATCTGGTCGAGCACCAGCTCGGGCTGCCTTGCCTGCTGCGGAGACCAAGGCCTCTTCGATTGGCATTGCAGACCCGTCAAAGCGGATGCCGCCCAGTCGCTCCGTATCCTTTGTCCTAACCTGGCCGAAAAACGCCGTTGCACCAGGAGCATCAGACGGAATCCATCCATCTAGGCCCATAATGGCTTTAGCGCTATCGGAGTCGAGTGTTGCGCCAGCCTGAGTCCCAGATCGGAAGATGTAGTCACCACCAGAAAAGCCACCAGTTGCAGCGCTAAATGTAAGCTTGCTATTTGTCCGGTCAATCTCTGAAATCACACCGCCGCCTGTACTTGCGCCTGTGTTTCCGCCGGTGTTTGATGCAAAGATCAGGGTCATCCCAACTTCAAAGTTTGCGATATCTTCAGGGTTGGTCAGGTCGCAGGTCGTGGAGTTGTCGTTGTCCGCCCCAACTAGACCCAAGTACCCGCCGCCATCACGGAAGAGCTGGACAGCGAGGTCACGACTAAGTGCATGAATCGCTCCGTCAATTTCCATGGTCAGGTACCGAATGAAAGAGTCTGCCTTCCCTTCGGTGGCCTTGATTGTTTCGCCAGTAATGGAAGCAACTGAGTAGTTCTTAACTCGGGTCAAAAGGAACTGACCCAAGCTCGATGTTGATGTTTCTCCCTGCGCAATTTCAAAGTCGGCTGAAACGTTTTGAGGGTTTCCGTAGAGCAGAGGAATCGGCATATTCAGACCGCCGAATTTCTCGTATTTAGGGATTAATGCGTAAAAGGGATTGTTTTTGTAAACAAGGTCCTTAATTCGAAAATCTTTGTAATGCTGTTTTACCGCTTCTGATACGGTGGCAAGATCTAATGGGGCTGCCATTCTATTCTCCTTGGTCGCGAATT
>CEPX01000221.1_pt1 | contig 12716 bp, 5 predicted proteins | sample 361361 | NCBI WGS metagenome assembly CEPX01 (sample SAMEA2619974, study PRJEB7988) | marine metagenome | biome: marine biome (ENVO:00000447); feature: mesopelagic zone (ENVO:00000213) & marine oxygen minimum zone (ENVO:01000065); material: "saline water (ENVO:00002010), including plankton... | reverse complement strand
CCTTTTTCTTTACTATATGGTAATAATCCCTTATGCTTTTGTGCGGCATCTACATTAGGCGACGGGTCCCATAGATTTTCTGTGAGTCCTAAGGTCAATGATGATGCCAACATATTGGTTGCTGCCAAATAAGATTTAGCCAATCCCATACTATGTGCTGAAGTATATGCATCTATATCACTCTCACTAAAATAGGCCTCAGGTAAATCATAATACTTTGATAATGTTTTAATCGCAGTTCTGTAGTAAAAGTTTTTATAATCATCACTACTTTTTAATTCAAATTGTTTCCCCGCTACATCAGGCGGTGGCAGATCTATCATAATTGTTTCATCTCTAAACGGGATGTACATTGTTTTGTCTGCATTATCGTATACATCTATGGACTTCTTATGCTCTTCGTGTGTCATATTGCTTGTCCTACGGTCCCAACCATCAGGAACGGTCCTTGTTACCGTAGGATTAACAAACTTGCCCTGGTCATCATCCCAATAGCCTGTTTCATATTGTGGAAATTGCATATCATCGTATCCTATATTCGGATCTACAACCCACTTATTCTGAAGGGAATCAAATGCCAATATTTTCTCAGCAAATGCAGACTTATATTGTTTCGGTCCACTAATGTGTGGTGCATATTCATCTATCTCTTCATTTTTCCAATCACCACTACCTTCTGACAACGCGAAATCCTTTGCCTCTTGTTCAGATCCAAACTCAAATATTTCACCTCTCTTCTCTGCCTCTGCAAACGCAGACTCATCGTCCAATTCGTCCCAATCATCGAAATTAGGTGAAGGTGTAGAAGGATCCTTTGGAAATATTGTTGGGTAAACTAAATTATCCATTTGCCTAAATATGACATTGGATTCAGTTCCGTCATCGTTACGCCTGTTCACAGGCCTCATATTGTGGATCCTTTGAGCATACGAATTGGTTAGGCTGCCAATTGGCCTCTTATATTTAGGATCGTAGGAACCAGGACTATAGCCATTCTGATTCAACCAATCATACGCAACGGCATTCCTCTCTGTTTTAACCATAGTACCATTGGTTTCCTGGTGTATGTCATATAATAATTTTTTAATATTAGTTGGATAATCTTGCTCACCTAACAAGCCAATTTTATACTCATTTAAATAATTGTCGGTACTGACAAACCTATTGGGATGATCATTATCTTTATATTTACTTGGCCAATGCCAAAAATGTTTACCATCTTTATGCTTTTGTAGTGTTGGCTCTACATCATCTCTGTATGCTGCCCTGTAATCGTATCCTGTTATTAAATTATCAGGCTCAGAAGGGTATGGTGCGTATTGCCCATCGGGACCACCTATCTGAAACAGGGTTCCATCTGTTGATCTTATATCTCTTTGCTTATAATGTTCATTGATTTGATTCTGCCATCCCTGATACCACACCTGGAACTCTTCTTCATCCGTCATTACATTGATCTCATCATCTAACAACTGTTCTGCGGGTTTATTTACAAGAGTATTTATATTATCGTTAGGTGGCCTACTTGTAGTTACAGGTATGTCCTGATCAGGAACTGAGTCTATTACAGTTTGTTCATAATTCTCATCTATATTAGATTGAATGTTTTTATTCTGTATAACAGAATCTATACTTGCAGACACCTGTCCAGGCTTTTGTTCACCATTGCCGTTAATAGCGGCTTTAACATCCTCAGGATTAATCCCGAACCTAAAGACACCTTGCCTTTTCTCCTCTTCTTTGCCAGGGGCAATTACGCTATCAACCTGTGATTGTTTTACTCCAAATCTTTGTGTCATATTAGTCTATGTATTTATATTTTTTCATTTCTTCTAAAAACCATTTAGATGCATTCGTTGTAACTATTTTACCACTATTATCAATAGTATATGATGCTAAATCTCCTTTTACCTTTCTATACACACCACCATTATCTGCATCATAATAAAATAATTCCTTGTTAGGACCATACGCATATTTATTTCCATTAATATCTGTTATTGGTGTGACATTTACTGTTGTTTTATCACTTGTGTTTGTCATCACACTACCTTTTAATTGATGCCCACTCTTAACAGTACCATAGTCTGTACTCTTTGATACAAACACATCTGCTATAAGCGCTCCGCCTTCATCTTGTGTCATATAACCCATCCCTGTCCCTGATTCAGTTTGATGTGCCTTAATCCGTGCCAGGGTGTTCGCTGCCCGATCAGGTGTCCACTTCTCTTTAGACGATCCTGTGGCTATTGTATATTCAAACCCTGCCCCCATATTGATCGTAGTTCTTTGTCCGCCTGGTCCTGAACCAAACTTATCAAACATTGATTGGTTAACAAACTTGGCATAATTTCCTAATGTTGTTTGCCTGGTCTTCTTTCTTGTGTCTTTTACACCTTTACCTATATCATCAGCAAGTGCCTTGTATTGTGTAAGATCATCTTTAGATATATCAGGATCTTCCTTTATAATGCCATATAATTGATCCAACTTATTTTTACTTGGACCAACATTTAGATTATTGATCTTTGAATAATTCTGAATATAATCATTTGCTGCCTTTCTCCTGTCATCAGACGATTCCCCTGCAGCCTCTGGTAATACACCCTCAAAAACTACTTGCCCATCCTCCTCATTTATTATCTGCCAACGGCCACCTGAAGATATGACTCGTGTCTTAGTACCGTCTGTAGTGGCCGTCCATCCAGGTATATCTATCGCTTGAAGTGTTTCAGGATCTTTTTTATCATAGTAATACATCTTCCCACTTTTTAAATCAAAATGTACTCCCTTATTATCTACATCATTTCCTACTGTCGTGACATTACCCAATACAGGTTGTTTGGTAGTTAAATCATACCATACACCATCCTGTAGAATCATATTTTCTTTTGCACTTGCGGCAGTTGGCCTGGTATATGTTGACATTTTACCGAATGGCTGACCACTCGCTTGTGCCTCGTCTATATTTCCAACAGTATATTCACCATTCTCATTATCCCAAGCATACATTTGCTCACCTGCTTTATTTGTTTCCTGGGCAAAACCTGTTGGCATCTTGACATACGCTAATCCTGAGGCCTCTGCCTCTTTAAATGTTCCCTGACCAAAATTCCCTGCCGCATCTTTCCATTGATATAATTGAGGATCACTTGCAGTAGTTGCGTCATCTTTATCAGAAAATGTACCCATCTTATAATATGAGGATCCACCCTGCTCCGCAGCCTCTGCCTCTTCAAATGTTCCTGACATTACCTGGCCTGTTACAGGATCCTCCCATTGATATAATTCCCTTTTGCCATCCGCTTTAGGCTCTATAGGTACATCCAGGACTCTTGTTCCATCATCAGCATAATAATTTACATTATTTTCTTTGATAATCCTTCTTTCAGTATCTTTGCCTTTCGTACCATATTTCATCATCATTTCTCTTTCCTTCTGATGGGCATCCAGGAAGGTCCCTAAGAGATCTGATATCATTTGATAATTTGCCAATCTATTAATTGTTGCTTCGTTTCCCATAATTGTCCTCTATGCTTGTAACTCTGTGTCTATTTGATAAATCATATCCTCTAATGATGCTAATTGGTCAAATTTTGCCTTATTTCTCTCTATCTCACCTTTCGCATAATCAAGTTTATCCCGCTCATTTTCCTGTCCAAATTTATCCATCCTTATATCTTCATTCATTTGATTCTCAAATTGGGTTTCAAAATTTGTTATCCCTTTGCCTTTTGCTATGTCTGAATCCGCTTTTTTATCCATCATATATGATTGTGTGAGAAAATCATCTATTCGTGATTGCTTGTTTATATTACGCTCATCACTCGCCATACCTCTTAATTCTTGGAAATATTTATTTACATCCGTCATCCGTCCTTTGACATCTCTTTTTTGTTCTTTAAGCGTGTTGATTTGTGCGCCTGTCAAACCATCATCATCACCACCCAAACATAATGCCATCGGTCCATCATATTCGTAGGATTCTGATTCAATCTCTATATATTTCTCCTGATCCTGGTCCCATTGAAGGATTACCTTTGTATAAATCCTCATAAATCTTTCTCCATTATTATTTTATTTACCTTAAATCCGAACTGTCCTGCCCACTTAAACATACCGAATCGTTTAGTCTGAAACTGTATCTTATTGCATTTTTCTTCTTTGGCTAACTCTACAAACTTTGGCCAAAACCAATCTCCATCTTTTGCCCCACTATATTTACCCTGCTTAGTATCATTAAATATGCTCAATATCCAAAATATGCAATCATCCCCTTTCTTTTTCACTTGATATCCTAACCACCCTGTTTCCCAGGCAAATACCTTACCACTAACTAATGCCTCTTCAAGGCCACTCATATCTTCTGCATCAACCTTATTAGCAAATTCCCTCAAATGTGCAAGAGATGCGCCATTCTTTCCACATCCATCTTTGTATGTAACAACATTAGACATAACTATATCCGCTACCACCCCTGTATCCTGTTGCTGCCCTGGTTCGTCTTTTTGATTTGGATTTACCACCAAATAATTGAGCCAATGTCCCACCTACTGTCAATGCTCCTGCAACCCAACCTGCAGGATTCCAAAAATTAGTCATAGCAATGGCCCCCGCTGCTGACATAATTGCTCCTGTTTTCTGCATATCCGTTGAATTTTTATCAGCAATTGTATTCACGGACATTGCTACAGACACCCAGGGCGCTGCTTTACCAAGTGTTTGCCCAAGAGCAGCACCACCCTTAGAACCCATTTGCGCTGCACCTTTTGCTCCTAATTTTGCTAAATCCATTCCTGCCTTTACATCTTTTAACTCTATATCGGCAGGATCAGCCTCATACAATGTTTTTATTGAGCCAACTGCACCTGCAACCTCACCTGCCTTACCAAGCACATCGCCTAACCCTTTATCTTGCAATGGTGCGACCACATCTTCTGTGACATCGGTTACATCTTCTGCCACATCGCTTACACCGTATCCTGATGCCGCAGAAGTTCCCAACTTCCTCGCTGCCTCTGCCTCTTGGATTTCCTCTATCGTATCAGGCATTGTTTCAGGAGACTCAAGTTGAGTATCATAGAGGTGAGCCTTTTTTTGGAGTTGAAGGTCCGTTTCTCCTGTCCCTGGAGTAGGGGTATCTATATTTTTATTTAAAGATTCTTGATATGCCTCTTCTGTTGACTTTATACCACCAGGAACATCTTTTTCTAACTTTATCTGCTGTTCCAACTCCTTTGTTTTTTGAATATTCATTTTCTTCAACTCTTTCTGGGAATAATATCCTGTATCACCGCCAGGGACCGTTCTCTGCAAAAACCCTTTCAACCCTTCCTTCTTAACAGAAAGATCGGCCTTTTTAGGATCTAAAAACTGATCAATTGCCTTAGGATTGTATCCCATTGTTTCAGGGAAAGGATTCTTTTGACCTGCAGCCTTATATTGTGCATCCACCTTCTTCCAAAAATCAGGCTTGGCCTCATCAGGCATATCTACCATATTCTTATACCCTTCATCATCAAGAGCAGATCTGAATAACGCATTAGGATCTTCTACTTTTGCAGGAGTATCGACATCAGTATATTCTTTTGCTTTTGCACGAAAATCTTCAGCATCTTTAATATCACCTCCTGGCTTTAATTCGGGATCTATTACACCCGCAGGGACCTCTCCTATTACTTTTCCCTCTGTATCTGTTATAACATCAGGCTGCTTTAGTGTTTTTTCTATCTCCTTTTGTAGTCCTGCTTGTTTTTCTTCATCAACATAACCCTGTACCTTTTCACGATATTCATCTGCTGATTTAATTTCACCCTTCAATTCGGATTGTATAGATCCTGAAGGCATCTCTGTTATAACATTTCCTTGTTCATCTGTTACAATATCAGGTTCTTCAAGTGCCGTGTTAATTTGTTCCATAAGTTTAGAATGTTTTTGCCCTGCTGCTATTTCATCACCTGTTTGGGTTAGAGTAGGTTGTGTATACCCTGACTCACCTCCAGGTACTGTTCTTTGCAACCAACCTGATATTCCTGGTGTCTTCTCAGGACTAACTTCTCCAACTATATTCCCCTCTGAATCCGATAATTTCATTGGTTGTGACAATACATCTTGTAATGTATCAGAATCCATATCCTTACCCATCTGCTTTGCTCTCTCAATCATTTCTTCGGGTGATCCTGTCCAGGTACCAAGATCCCTTCCTGTTGAATCTGTTGCGTGTAGTGGCATATCTTTCAATTCTTCAGTTGTCATACCTAATTCATCAAATAATGGATTTTCCTTCCTGAATTCTGCCAATTCATCCTGGAATTGTTGCTGCAGGGCAAGTTCCTCTGCATCTTCCTGAGGTTTAAAAAAATCTACATCAGATACACCCTCTTCCTCTGCTACAGTTTCACCTGTTTTTAACTTCTGGTCCTGTTCCATCCTTAATTTATTAATACCCCTTGTCATCCAGGTACCACCCTGTTCTAATGATGTCCGTGGCGTACCGAATGGTGCCACAAAATCTCCTGTTAGTAGACCACCCCTATTTACTAAAGGATCCTGTGGCATAACAAGTTCATCAGGTATGTCTGCATATTCCATTGGTTTATCATCGACCTTCACATCTCCTGTGATCTCCGCCTTCATATCTTTTGGTTTACTAAATAGGTCCTTATATCTTTTCATCGACATCATCTTCGGCATCTCTGCCTTACCTTCCATTATCATTTGAGCAGCCTTTTTCTGATAAGCACCTGCCATAGTAGGATTCATCATATATTGCCCAAATGACATATCAGGTTTCACTATCTTGGCCATCTGCCAACCACGGAGATGACTATCAAACTTCATTACAGTAGTTATAGCCTTTGATTGTGTCTGTCTTTTTACCTGTGCCTCATATGCTGCTTTTTGCCTCTGCTGCCTAATTCTATCTATTACAGAAAATACACTTGGGCCTGGTGTCCCTGATGGGCCTGTATAACCATATGCCATATCAATACTCCTTATGAATTGTCGAGTGTTTCAACTGCCACACTACCTTGTGTTAATTTAATCATACCTGTTTCTCCAAATGGTTGCCACATAACCTCTATATTAGTATCATATAAGGATTCATTTACAAGATCATCAGTTCCCCCCGTTTCGCTTATTTTCGTCTTGTATGCCTTAATAGGTACCCTGATAGTTATTTTAGCAGGTTCAAATGTCATCTGTGACACATTATATATTCTATCATAGTACGGACTTGGATATAGTGAATATGCTGCACCTATTCTGGCTCCGTGTTTTCCGTTAGAAAAATCAGACATATAATCAGCATTACTTACCATCTCATCTTCTTCAGAGTCATATATCATTTGATCATAAACATTCTTAGAGTGAGATATTATCATACCTCTTTTCCCATATATCTCAGGCAACCCTGCACAAGGATTATGAAATGTGTCTAATTTATGATGCGTGGCTAATCTGCCTTCATATTCGTGTTGTTCACCAAATAATGCCGCCCTACTGCCTACAGTAAATAGACCATTAAAGTCATCATCGTATGGATCATACATATGATTCAATGGCGATACCTTACCCGTATTACCATACCTACCAATGAAAGGCACTTGATGGACATCTACACCTGTAGGTGGTGGCGCATCTACCTCTGTGGGTTGAATACTATGATCATATTGCTTTGCATTAGAACTATCCTGCCATCTTCTCGTAAGATTTTCTATTGTTATAATAGGACTAACATTAAGATTTGCCTCTGCAGTATGTGTGAATGTAGCAGCAGGAGTACCTGCTGCACCAAGTTCAAAGCAGGTACCTGTTGCATCAGGATCAGGTGTTACAAATTCAAATTCTATCATAAATTCTGTTGTGCTAATCACCTCTGTAACACTATATACTCCATCATAATCACTATCTGCCATATTATCCAATTCTATAGTTGTAAATACCTCAAAATTGTGTGGGCCATCAATTGTTACCTTTGTATAATCATTTCCACCTGCGGAACCACCATCTTCTAAATCAACAACAGACAAATTCGGCCCATTCGATGTGTTTACTGTTATCACAAGTGAGGATGCAGATTCCTCCGTCATACCTGATCCTGGATTTGTTATAATAATATCATTTACATTAGGAGTTAACCCTGAACTAAACTTAGCATAACCTTTTACATCTTCTACGGCAGGATCTGCAGTAAATAATAATGGAATCCTCGTATCTCGGTATTGTGCCGCATATGTACCACCCGACGCTATAGTAATGTCTTCCTCAAACAATTGACCTACCAATTGTGTTGTCACTAATGAATGCGATGTTGTCACATCACCATTGTCCTCAATTTTTATTGGCATTAACCTTATTTGCATATTGGGCCATTGGTTATCGTATCCGCTATAGTATTCTGAATTATGGTCCCAATCCCACCTTATCTGAAATATCCCATTATTATCTGCATCCGCTGCACCTGACACTTTAATTATATCACCAGGTTTGAAATTCTTCCATTGTCTATAGTTATAATTATCCACCTTATCTACGCCCTTTACTGCATAATCTCCCTCATAGGACCCTGAATATCCTATTAATATATTACCTGCTTCTTCACCTGCACTTGTAGTTTCGTGGAACTTACATCTCCACGATTTTAATTTATATTCATCATTATATGGCTCTGAATTATTATGAACTGATAATAAACTTGACCTAACCCAAAAGAATGTATACCCGTCATCAGGTTTTGATGTATACCATCGATTGGCAAGGGGAGTACCAAATTTCATATTTACATCATCTGCATATGTTGGGACACTATCCAGGTGCAATTTTACCATATTTACTTCCATCTCACCTGCCACCCACACCATATCACCACCTGCTGGTGTACCTGATAAAGGATTTACACAAAAAAATATGTACCAGGTAGTTACACCTAAGGGGTTAGTAATAGTTTCTTGTCCGTATGAGGACATTCCACTTCCACCTGTTCCGCTACCTGGTGCTTCAAATATGGTGGTCCCTAAAGCAAAGTTACTGCTATCCTTTATTGTTAACCCTAACAATCCTGATCCTGCCGTTGCGTCTTCATCTACATTATTGTCTATATCCCAAGTGAATTTGTATCTTACTCCTGGTACTACGGTCAAGGAATCTAACCTCATCGCATATGTTCCATAATCATTAGATGTATCTAACAATCCCCCTGATCCATCGAAATTTATTACCATACATCCTGTTTCGAGTGGGTTATTATCTAAATCGGTAGGATTGGCTCGGTGGGATGCAGTTAATTGGTCATCTGCACCTTGATGCCTTTGCCAAGATACAAGATCAGCGGCAACATCAAAATCACCTAACCATAGAGGTGGATGTCCCGTATCTGATAATAATTCTGTTACTGCATTATTTTGTATAAGTGTCCCCCATAATCTCGGATTATTCTGTACCCTGGTCGCTGCGGTCATATGATATAAAAATGTACAATGGTCCCCTAAACTTGCTCTGTATTTACCTTGAGGGATATACCCATATCCTTCGGGACCATTTAAATATTTTCCCTTATACCTGCTATTGGCAGGATGTTCATCATCATCTGCTGATTCTGAATTAAATCTACCATCGTCATAAAATTCACCTCTCCAGGGCGGCGGCTCATTTGATTCAAACGGTGATCTTCTTTGATATTCTTCCACTCCTGCACCATCATCTCCAGATGTATTAACAAACAATGCCTGTCTGAAATCTGTTTCTTTTGATACACTATCCTTATGCTCAAAGCCTTGACCACCTCCTATTTGAGTAATAGTAACACCGCTAATGTTTTCTGTTGAATCGGGGACATTAGATGGTGTATTAGAGGCCCGTAAAAATATCTTATGATTGTTTTTTTCATCACCTATCGTAATATCACCCTGCTTTACTCTATAATCATCATCTGCATTTGTTGTCTTAAAGGCACTTGCAAATTCGGCTGCTATAAAATGCGCTTTATCTGCAGTATCATAATATGATCGTATATCAACCTCAATTATCTCATCAGCACTTCCATCAATTGGCGCTACTATAGCCGTAAGATCACGAAACCAAAATAGGCTATATACTGTTGCCGTCCGATGTATAATAATTCCATATCCTGTACCTGTGCCTCCTGGTGAATATGTCCCCGCCTCTGAATCTACAAACTCTATCACTATAGACTTCCTGTTGTCTGACCATCGGTGTGGAACGTGGGCCACATTTATATGGATTAATCCCGATACTAATCGGTCCCTTTTAAGTATCCCCGATTCCTCAAAGGATACCCATTCAGCATTACCACCTATAGTCCCTCCGCCTACTGGTCCTCTTGGCATTAGGTATGCAATCCTCCATCGTACCATTGCATATAATTACCGCCATTCCACGGTCCTACACTATTTACCCCTTCAATCAGTTGTGCAGGTGATTGTTTAAAGTGTTGTATATATCCCAACATACAATAATTAAATAACATATCAGAATCATTAGGATCTGCTGCATTAGCCTCATCTACATCCTTACTCCATTCAACCATAGTTCCACGCATATTAACATTGGATACTGCCCTGTAGTTCAGATCATAGCATATAGGCGATGCGCCTGACAATACTTCGTCATCTTCGTCTGTTTCAAACTCCTGAAGGGTTTCTCCTGTGGCCGATTTAGTTAGCGTTGTATATGTTTCGGCATAATCAGAAGGATTAGTTGTGGATACGGTATCTTCAATAAGACCAAAATCCATATCCTCTATCTCACCCTCTCCTGTTACATAAAATTTATCACAAGCATTGAATTTTGAACTTGCTCTCACGAACCCATCAGCCTGATCATTTGACAATTGAACCCTATGTGCCGTTGCTGAAATTGAATGCGCTAACCCTCCCATATTACCCAACGTAATGTTTGCTTTTGAATCTGTACCTGCAGGATTAGAGAGTGTTCCTATCTCTATGATCCCCGCATAATTATCATTCTGTATATTTAGTACAGTTGAAGTCCCATCAGCATATATATCTTTATCATAAAATACTAACTTTTGACCTGAATTTGGTAAACGCACATCACAGGTTGACGGAGTGATCTCCAGGGCATACTTAGTATTCTGAAAATCGTATATGCGGAATTTATTATTCTCATACCCCATAAGCCATTGCCTGTCTGTTAATGCATCTCCTGCAGTAAAGGAGATCAGAGCCTCATCTACAGGATCTTGCCCCTGTATAGTTAATATTGCGGAATCATTCGTTTCTGTCGTGTTACCAAGCAATGCCGTTGTTTCAAATGTATATGAATTATTTAACTCTGATCCGTTCCATTGCTGCAATATAAGGTCCGATACCCCCAATGATGTCCTGATCAACTTCATCTCTACCTGTGCATTATTGGACCAATGCATACCACCTTCACTTGAAACAGGCTCTAATGTATTAAAACCCAATATCTTTTGATATAAATCTAATCCCCGTTCGGGCGCAGTTGTGTTAATACCAATTCTTTTATTGCTTGTATCAAATGTCATCTGATCTGTATTAAATGATAAAGCATTAATTGTGGATCCTTTTAATTTATTATTCGTTGCTTGTGTTGTGTAAGAAACCACAGGAGAATCAATATCTATTTCTGTTGATGCGTTTATCTCTACAGTAGTAGAATTCAGATCTATTTCAGTATCACAGTTCAGATTTATTTGAGTTGCTGCCATTAGATCTAAAGTACCCACACTATTCGATCCTGCATATTCTGTTAGTTGATTGAAATTGATACGGGCCGTATCTGTTGCAGTATCTTTACCTTGCACATAAATATTACAATCATCTGTATAGTCTACCAAATGCAATAATTCTGTTGGTGTATCAATACCGATACCATTTAAGTCACCCTGAAATGTTAATAATTCTGCCCCATCAAATTTAAATCTATATTCTCTACCATTTGCCACAGAACCAATGTCAAAGGTCATATTCATATCACCGTTAAAAGTATAATTATGGTCGTTTGTAACAGTAAGGTCACCACTTGCACCTACAGTAAATGAAGTGAACTCTGCAGCCGCATAAGATAGTTTTAATTGAGTTGTTGTATCAAATATTTCTAAAGTAGAATCAGGATCTGTAACTCCTATTCCTACATTACCTGAATTATCAATTACTAATTTAGCATTAGCCGATGACCCACTTAACCTTCCGATAAAAAAATCAGTTCCATCCCCCCAATCATCTGAATCAGGTGTTCCTATTAACCAATCATTATAACCATCATCTGCCGATGCAAATATAACATTAGCACTCCCTGCCGTATCTCCCCTTGCAATTCTTACTGTTGCGTGTCCCCCTACACCAGAGTTCTCAACATCCAAAAGAGTATCAGGACTCGAAGTACCTATTCCTACCTTGCCTTGTACAATTAAATTATTATTTCCTGCTGCTATATTTGCATAAGAGCCTGGAGAAGAATAACCTACACTTAATGCACCCATTCCTACTTGAGCATAATCATCTCCTTTATCTAAAAATTGTATTTGTGGGTCAGATGCTTGGGTTACTATCCTATTTCTACCAGCAGTACCACCTAAAGCAAGTCCATCGCCAGCACTCGTATAAATCACACCATTAACTTCTAATGGATAGCCTGGACTTGTAGTTCCAATTCCGACATTACCACCTTCCAAAATAGTAAACAAGTTTGCACCTGCATTTCTCCAA
>CEPX01011589.1_pt1 | contig 12719 bp, 7 predicted proteins | sample 361361 | NCBI WGS metagenome assembly CEPX01 (sample SAMEA2619974, study PRJEB7988) | marine metagenome | biome: marine biome (ENVO:00000447); feature: mesopelagic zone (ENVO:00000213) & marine oxygen minimum zone (ENVO:01000065); material: "saline water (ENVO:00002010), including plankton... | reverse complement strand
TGGCGCCAGGATTGTAATGCAGCGCACTTGGGATGGCGAGAGAACCTATGGGTCTGAATCGGGCTCGGCTGGAGACAATACCGGCTTTACTGAAGCAGGGGCTCAGGCTTATAGTGGCTCTGGAGCTTCGGCTACAGCCCTTCGTGGTTATTATCCCATTCCTCAAGATCCTATTAAGAATGTAAACTTCAAGCCTAAGTTTGTTCCATATACTCGCCCAACTGCATATGGCCCTCCTGTTGCCGGCCGACCAGCATGGGGCGCTGACGGTGATTCAACGGTTCTTATTGCGCGAGAAGGTGATGCTAATGGCGTTCGAGATTTTGCCAATGGTCATGCTTGGGCTTATACCCCTCCCTATTTTTATGGAGAAGCATGGTGTGATTTGATTTTTAGGCCTGTTGCTGGCCAAACTTATTCTTTAGAACGAATTCTATCGGAAACAAGTGCTGCCTATTGGCGCGCCGACCCGGGAGGCGTGCTTTATGCATCTGACGTTACAAAACATGCTTTGATTCCCAAGGGAGCAACAGGCAGCAATGATCCAGGCCCTCCATATGGTGGCGCCAATATTAATTCAAATGCCATGCAGCTAAGCGCTAGTGTTAATATCTTCGGCGTTGAAAGAGTAACAGAACAAACGCTTGATGAATTTGGTAATTTAATAGCGGATACCAATAAAGCTGTTGGAAAGAAATGGGTTATCCAATCCAAGTTTGAGACACCAATGATGAATTTTAGTGATAATGATCCAGTTCATCCTATTTCAACCGCAAATTCCACACTAACATTGCCAACTTATGGCTCGGCATCTGTACCTCGAGGAATGTGGCATCAATTTGGCGTACCTCCTACTGAAACTGATAATGGTGTTTTTCTTAAGATTGGCGATATTCCTACTAATTGGTTGAAATATCATTATGATGTGATCACTAATGATACTATTTATAACAACAATAATGCCGGCGTAAACGGAAAGAAGCTTCATAGAAAACTGAAGTCACTATCTCAACTAATGGGCTTTGAGAGAAAAAATAGCAAGACGCGTCTAGGGGAACTGGCTTCAAAACAAACAATTCGCGAAGCCGTCGTAGCAGTACCGTATATAACCGAGAATATTGCGCAAAGCGAAATAAGTTCAACATCCGGAGAGGCTGCTTCTACAAGTAAGAAATTTATAAGTATTCCAAAAGAAAGATTTAAAGCTGCCATAACCAAGAACACTGCTGCTGGTGATTCGTTGGATGCAGCGGGCGCCTCCATTCGAGAATTAATACAAAAAATGCAACGGTATGTGCTCCCTCCTCAATTTGATTTTATCAACAATCCAGATATTCGACCGATGGTGATGTATCTTTTTGAGTTTGAATATGAGTTAGATAGAGATGATTTGGCTTACATTTGGCAAAATGTGGCTCCTCGCGATTATCAAAAAATGTCCCTAGAAAACCACAGCGTGGCACATGAGTTAACAAGCACTGAACTATTGGATGTGTCTATTTTGGAAAAGGAAAATCTTCGTTGGATGGTATTTAAAATCAAGCAGAAAGCATCAAGCGATTATTATGATAAAATTGCCACCCAACTGGGTGAATCATCTGAAGAGATTTTTGATAAAGAGGCAACAGAAGAAAAAGAATACGAAGTGATGTTTAATTGGCCTTATGATTATATTTCTATTGTAGAAATGGCAAAACTAGATGTGCAGGTTTTATATAAGAAATAACTGAACGTTATATTTATAATGGAATAAAAAGATTTTAAAATGACTAAATTTCTCGACAAAAAAGAACAAGTTTATGACCTCAAGCTGACTCCATATGGGAGACACTTGCTTTCGATAGGTACATTTAAGCCAAGTTATTATGCTTTTTTTGATGATAATGTTTTGTACGATGGGCGTTATAGAGCAGGCGCCGCCCCTACTGTGGCTGGCGGCATTGCACCCAAAGAAAGTCAAAACAATATAAACAAACGAATTAAAGAGGACACCCCCTACATGGGAAGCCAAGTGCTCTTTAGAGATGTGGAAGAATTTGTCACCAGCAATGAAGGAGAGACACTTAATTTTTTAGATATTAATGTGACCCCTACGAAAGTAACTCCCGACACTGATGTTTTTAAATTTAATTCTGTTATTGGAGATGCCTATTTAGACGGGGAGACTAATAATGCAGCGCCTGCGTGGCAAGTGTTGATGCTGAATAGTAATATTTCTTCTTCCTTCTATAGAACTGATAAATCTTTAAATTTGCCGAGCTATGGTAACCTTGGATACGCCCCAGGCGTCCTAGTGAATTCTGCCATTCCCCAAATTAATGTTCAAGCCAAATATGTTTTAAAAGTAGCTGACGCCGAATTCGATTTTAATGTAGAAAGCGCAAGAGATGTTATAGATGAAAGTGAAACATTCGCAGATAGTAAAGTGATTCGCTTAGAAATGGACGATCCTATCGTCTATTTAAATGAAATTAATACGCAAATACTCACAGAGAATTTTGAAATTGAAGTCTTTGAAGTATTGAGTGGTGCATCGGGAGGTTTATATAGTCCCACATTACAACGTAAATATTTTGAAAAAAGAGATTCTCAAATACTTAATGGAATGATGTTGACCGAAACTCCACCCGAGAACGAGAACGAAGATACAGCGCTCACTACGACTAGTGTAGAATACTATTTTGATGTTTTAACCGACAACTCTATTAACCAGACAATAGCTTGTGAAGCGGAAGCCATATTTGAAAAAAAGGGCTATTATATTGATTTTGATTTTGAATGTGGTGTTCAAACAGGAGATGCTGTGTTTTATGATATTTATGGAAGTGTTACGGAGCCTGAGATATGTCAAAGTTAATTTTAAAAGGAGATACAAGCGCTAATTTTGGAGAATACTTACCAGATCCATATATAGACCAGATTATTTTAGACACTGATAGCGATGGCGTCACCGGCATAATAGGGATAGAAATACATATATTTGTTAAAGTAACAGAAGAGGTTGATGAATTTACTTATATAGAAAATTTAAAAAAGCTTGACTTTTATTGGACCCTGGGTTTCAATTATACCCCCGATGATGCAAGTGAAAAATTTATTTTTGATTATATGCATGCATATGGTACCAGCGGGGACTCCCTCCCTTGGAGCAAATATACTTTATCAACTTTAGTAGACGATAATGGAACCAATGGTTTTCTTAAAAACAGCGAAGGGACTGATGTTGGATATGAAGTCTTTTATGATGAGAACGGAGATAGAGTATTAAAATTTACTTATAAAGGAGAAATATCTTATTGTCAGGAAGAGGGTAGTGGTTCTGATGAGGTGCACTGCTGGAGTTGGCCGACATATGAAACTTATGATAATCTATATGTTTATACTTTCTCTACCTCTGAAGATTTGGTAGAAGATTATTGGACAGATATACAAACGACTAAGTATAGCGCTGACCCGTGGGTTACTCTTTTAAAGACTGAAATGTCCGCAATATCTTATGAGCCGGTCATGCACGAGGGCGCGAAAGCTGTTCCTGAAGAAGTAGTATGGATAGATGTAAACGAGGCAGTGTACGGAAATACACCTTTCCAATCTATTCAAGGCTCCTATTATAAACCTGACAAACTAACACACGAACAAGTTGTTAGTTCATTTCAAGAATTGGTGGATGAATATCAAGATGCGGCCGCCACTGATGCACCTTTATTAGATGCCGTCAATAATATTTCATACATTCTTATAACTTATGGGGATGAAGTAGATTTGTTACCTCAATTAAATGAGTATAGAAAGATCTTCCCGAGTAAAACTAGTTCCACACTTGTCGGCCAATTATATGGCAAATTTAGAAAGAAGATATATTCGGCCAATGAAATAATAGTGTTAGGAGAAAGACTTTATAAAAGAGTTGTAAGTGGTTCTAAAATTGTGGATTTAAGATATGTAGAGGCTTCGGATTATACAGGTCCTAGTATTCCAGACGGGCTATGCTCGGAAGAGCCCAATTGCGGTGACTGCGAAATTGTCAATTTTACCGGCGCCGGCGCCGCAACAAACGTTTTAAACAGAACAGTCTGGCCTGGTTCAAATCCTGCTACCTATACTGACGAGGAATTTGAGGAAATGTTTGAGCATGGTGGCACCTATGGATGGTTTTTCTTTGATTACGATAAAGCTTTTTATTATACTTCCGTTGTGGCGGCAGTTCTAAATGTTAAAAAGCTTATCAAAACTTTTGGTGTCAGTATATTTAATCTTTCTTATAAGTTGAAATCAGTTAATTTAAGTCGCACTCCCTTTGGAGGGACAGAACCTGTTATGAATATGAACACTCCCTTTATTTATGTCTTCGGGCCCCACGCTGGCGACACCGAATACACCTGCACGGGGGAGACCGACTACGCCTCCGGCCCGGGATGCACAGATTCTTATGTTTATAAATATGCTCAACCATATGGAGAGTACGTGACCGACGGCACCACCAACACGGAGACAGTTATAGGTACTTCTTTCTTGCTTTTGCGTAATTTTGATATCTACGCAGACCCATCTTTAGCGCAACGCGGAGCATATGGGGAAGCTGATGCTGGTTATGTGGACGCCGGCGCATTTCGTCTGATGGGTTTTGAATTTCAAGATCTTATGAGTTATGGCGCCCAATCGAATGAAGAAGGTCAATATTCTTATACTGCGACCGTAACCATAGAGGACACTACAGCCGAAATCGCACAGATGATCTTGGATGCTTTTCAAACTACTAAAACTGATTTTGATGACTATTATGATACCGCTAAGGAAGCTTGTTCATATAATAATATTAACATGGAGTTTACTCAATTTTTTATTGATGAAATGGAAGCAGACCATGGAGATAATCTTAATGAAGCTCCATGGGTCAAGGCTTCTACTCTTTATCATTATTTTATTGATATAATTGGGGATATTTACCAAGGAGATCAAGCTGCCATTAAAGAAGCGGCCACCCAAACCGCTTATGATATAGCACCAGCAACTGGCAATATCCCTCAACTTGAGAACTTTTATGATAGTCTTGCTGTTCTACAAGATCAATTGGATGAAATAAGCGTTGTTCTCGACGATGTCGATGGTACGACGGTAACCAGAGAATTTGCATGTAGCCTTCCAGATAATGGCGAAGGCCTGGGAGTAAGTATTTATCAAGATCCACTCATGGTCCCATGGATACATAGAAACGCGGGCCTTGTTGGTTCTTAGGAGAATAAAATGGCAGACCCATACGCACCAACACAACCTTCAACTCGGACGATGTCTGCTGGTACATCTCAAACTGAAAGATCGACACCCTCCCGCTCGGGAAGAACTGTCGTTATTGATGGTAAAGTATATAAGCGTTCATCTAACAGCGCGCAAATACAAATAGCACTAAAGCAAAGGAATCTAAAAGTAAGCAACAGTGTATCGTCCAACGAAGCCGCATTGATGCTTTTAACTGAATATGATTGCGGTTTATCTGGCGAAACAAGTACTTTTACTTTAACTGGCGATCAAGCCGAAACAATTGATAATGAAAATATAATGGACGAAGACCTTTATGGTTCGTTGAAGCCTGAACCGATCTCACCAGATCAAAGCTTTACAGACGTTAATGATCCGTTTTATCAACTTGATGATGAACTTTCTGACAAATATCAAGTTCAAGAAGAGACAGAGAAAGCTTCAATGATGCCTAGTTTGGGAACTGTTGCTGTTAGGATAATGTCGGTATGACAAACAAGGAAGAAAATAGATGAGTTGTACTTCCCAAGAAGAAGCAAATTTGGGCCTCGATGGCTTATGTTTTTCAGCGACATGTAGCGATAAAACAAGCTTAGATGATTTAAACAACTGCTGTGGGCCCGCCTATAACGATTCCACGACCTCGGGAATTTCCCAGGACTGTTGGGATGATTATTGGGAGGATATGTTTGAAGGGTTTGCTGTAGGATTTTGTTCCACTTTAAATGAGTGGTTCGACGAGACCACCTACAACCCCTCAGAGTTCTGCGAAGATTCAGGCACCTACAACTATCAAAAATCCTTGGATGAGCTTATTGTTACCAACAACGCGCTTCCGGCCGCCACCCAAGACTTTCTTAATTGGGATATAATGCAGGGCCAAGAGTGTCCCGGGTGCGAAGAGGAATTTGGTTTTGAACCATGGAACTTCTTCGAAGAAGCCCCAATATGTTGTGAGGTAGGCAGCCAAGATTTTTGGTGTCACGAAGGCGACATCAATGGCATGTGGTGCGGCAGCAACCCAAATGCGGCCGACCCGACGCCAATTTGGGGTTTGCCTGACACAGATGAAGAGTGTAGAGATTGGTTTGGGGATAGTTCCCTAGTATACGATGCGAACTATATAGGCCGCACCGAGGCCATCGAAGACACCGGCTGCATCTGCCCCGCCGGCGCCGGAAAATCATGGGATGGCGAGCAGTGCGTCGGCGAAGACATGAGCGGTGTCAGTGACCCCGACGACGACGAAGCAGCCGACTCTGACGATATGGGCATGGAATTCGGCGAAGGCGGCGAAGGCGGCGAAGGGATCGACGAAACCCCGGAGGAGTCTGGTGGCGATAGTGAGGCAGAGGAAGAGGCAGAAGAAGTAACATGTGACACTTCTTATGGGGAGTGTTGCTTGGACACCGACTGCCCCGATGAATATTATTGCAATAGCCCCAATTGTCCTACATCATGCGGCAACTGTGTCATGACTCTAGTTGAGCCTGACTATACAACTTTCGATGAATGTATAATGTACAAAACCAGTACTGGCGATATGATTAGCGCCGCAACCGCTGTCGGCAGCAGCGAGCTTGGCGCCAACAGCCTGCAGGACTGTTTTGAAGAGTATCCATCTACGTGCGAAAATAGCTATTGTAATGGAACTACAGACTTCCACGACGTCGACAGTACTGGCTATAGCAATACCGGCTGTTGTGACTGTTTTGACGCATTTCTTTGCGCTGAAGGAGTGGGTGCCTGTGTCGGAGAGCCAATTGACATATGTCAAGGAGGCGGCGTTAGCACTTTTATGAGTTGTCTGTCGACTATGGGTATATGTTCTTATACCGGCGCTGATCCGCTCGGTTGTGCTGAGACATATCTGGGGACTGACGATGGAAGGTGGGGGTATAATCTAAGTGATGCTGTGGCACTTCTCGAGGAGTATATAGACGCATTCAATGATGAAAGAGAAGGCTCGCCGTACGCGCCTGTCTACTTGGAAGACTGTGCGGAATGCGTAGCTACGAATGCTACTGCATCTTCAACCATCGAGACGGACCCCGACGGAAATAGTGTGGTCGTCCATCTCTGTGAATGCGATGCAGGATATCATGTGCGCGGCGACGATTATGACCCAGTTTATGACGCGAACGCATGTCTGATGGACTTTGTCTATGAGGGAGGCGAAGAAGAATTTGAATTTGGAGACGACTCGACTATAAGCAGCCGGTACTACGCTCGGTACCCCGTGAATTCGAGCCACGACGCCGTCTTTTCCACTTTACCATCATATTGGTATTTCACGGCGGCGGAAAACGTCGCTAGCGCCACACCTGACGGAAGTATTGGTCTTGCATATTATAAATACAGCACCCTCGCGGGCGACGCTTGGGGCGATGTTACAACAGCGGACGTCCGCCTTTTTTTCCCTCAAGATATGGATGGGGGGTCTTATTGGGACAAAACGTCCATGCGCGTAGAGGCTTATTCAGACGCCGGCGAAACCGAGGACTTTGATGGATTTGCTGAAATTTCTTACCGATCCACTGTGGGCGCGTCCAGCTACGACGGAGTGAGCCCCGACGAAGCGGCCGCTCTTGGTGAAAAATGGGGTCAAGTCGGTGACGAAACTACAGATATTAGCACATTAGGGAGTCAAATTGAGAGCGAAATCACAGCATTAGCAGCAGATGTCGCCGCACAAATGGGACTTACAACCACAGACAAGATACTTACTTTTAAGAAAATAGCGCGCACCAACTTAAATGAAAACATGTTATCTATTTTCGACACGAAAGATGTAGAAAGCGCCACTACCCAAACAATAAGTGTTACCACCGCTATGACTACTTATTCATAAGGAAAACTTAAATGTCTATCGAACAGAAAGATATAAAAATAATAGACTTAAACTTATTTTCGGGGTCTGCCGATAGCTTTAGGACTGCAATGGGCGGTTTTTTTAATGTTGTCGATGTGGAAGGCACTGAAGATACGACGATAGAGTTTACAGATTTGCCAACTCATGAAATATTTACCGGCGAGGGCCCCTTAAGTGAGTATCTTTATTATACGTATGATCCCAATGACACATTGCTGCCGGTTTCCACAGATGTAATTACCCCAAATTATAGCTATACTATAAGAATTTATGCAGACGATGAATTTTTTACCGATGACATTTTTTGGAAGACCTATTGGATGGGAGGCTCTTACGGAGGCGAAGAATATCCAGGTATTTATAATGAAACAGTGTGGGATGATTATTGGTTTGAAACGGCCCTTCCATATTATCAATTAGAAGCAAATGCTCTTGTCGATAGGGATAGTGTGGCTAATATATTAAACGTCTCTTGCCAATACAATCATTACATACCAGAGTACCAAGAATACGTAGCGAATTTAGATTCTGTTTTAACCATTCCTAACATGTATTTGATTGAGATGTTTAATAATATCGATATATCGAGTGTCACCGATCCTGAGGGCTTGTTGGGTGAAACTACAGAGCCCGTTTCACGAGTGTTTGATCCGGGGGTGGTGAATTTTGTTAGTTTAGACGGTTTATACAGCACTATTGATGACGATTCTAATCCTGTGGGAAGCATCAACACCTTAGTAACGGATGTTGCTACAGTGTGGGGAGAAGATTTGCCCGATCACACCTTACATGGTTATCTTTCACAATCGGTGCCATTGACATCTCTTTCCGCCTCTACAATGGATTACGTTAAGAATGCTTTCCAAAACATATTTTTTGATCAATATTCCATCGGCGCTAGTACCGGCGGAACAACCATTCAAACTTTTAGAAATATGGAAAATACTAAAAAATTGTTTCCATATTATATAGACATTGGTTTTTCGAGTCGTCCTGTCACGCCGGCTGAAGACCCCACAAGCACATTTGATGTCAAATTGGTAACGTCTTTAAGCGACAACAATTATTCTTCTAAATTTCTTCAAACTTTAAAAGAGTGTTTTGGTGAGGAAATAGATACTTTGATTCCGCAAGAACAGAATTATGCTTTTTCGATGGATTATCAAACGGCGTCTGCAGATAATACGGTAGATGATCAAGTTGAAGTAACCGAAACCACATCTTTTCGTTCGGTTGATTATCTTCAATTAGTGGCATATGGTTATGAAAATTATGATTCTATAACTAATAATTGTTATTTTGTGGGAGAAAGATTGATAGACCGAGAAATAGCGATGGAAGGTAGTGGTTCTTATCGTTATTCGAATTCTAATAATGCCATGGGAGTCCTTGAGGGTGCTGTTGAAATTATGAATGATGAGGCCCTTTCATTAAAGTCTTTTGAAATTGCTGACCTTTTGAATGGATGGACCACGACGGATGGCAAATATAATGAAATATTAGCTTATAGAATAGAAAAAATCGGGGGGGCTCCCACTGGAGATACCCAAACACAGAATGTTTTACAAAACTATTGGATATTTAATTCTTCTGACTTAGGGACATCTAATATCAATATTTATGATTCTCAAATAAAATATGGAGAAAACTATACTTATAACATTTATGCCTATATTGCATCACTTGGTGTTAGATACCAACTATCCGATTTAACATTAACTCGACAAACAAATTATAATGCCGACTCCACTACGCCATATTGCTTAGAATTTTATAACCCACAAACAGACCTTACAGCAGACCAGTTGGACGCCGGCGCCTCATTAGACGAAGACCTTCCGGCAAGCTTGAAAACTACTCCTTACCCCGCCATCGCCGACCTTAATGTAAATTATGAGCCGAGCATTAAGATTTTTGAGGTACCAATGGGCTCTAAAACTTTAAAAATGTTAGATAATCCGCCCAATCAATTAACCATTAATCCTTTTCACCTTTTAGATGATTCTCAAACCATTGGTTTTGAAGCCAGATATGAAGCATTTGTTGAACAATTATATCCCAAAAACATATCATCAGAGGATATTACTACACAACAGGAATATTTGAACGCTAAAAATCTTATTGATGATGATACTTTATCCGAAGTTTCAGTCTCTCAACAGCGATATTTAGAAACTTATCGAGTAAGTAAAATGCCTTCTTCTTTTGAAGATTTTGAGGGAAACCTCATAAGCACTATTGATTTAAAACTTAAAGATTCAATATATATGTTATCAAATTCATTTGTTTATGATATGATAAACACCAATCAGAAGTATTATTATATTTTTAGAGTGTTAAATGAAAATTTGATGCCCGGTCAACTTTCAGAAATTTATGAAGCAGAGCTAGTTAATGATGGCGGATATGCTTATTCTACCTTCGAAGTTCTATTTGAAGAAGATTTGCAAGAAGAGATATTTATAAACCCATCGGTTGCATTTAAAAAATTAATTCAATTGCAACCAAACATCGCTCAAGTAACTTTAAATGACGAGAATGTTGATTACAACTCCCCAGCTAATGAACAAGTATCTAATATGAGCTTAGGTGATGCGGATGAATTAATTTGGGACAAGACATTTAAGATTCGTTTAACTTCTAAAAAGACAGGCAGAAAAATGGATTTAAATGTTACTTATAAATATGAAACAGAAAGCAATTAAAAAAAACACAAACTATTTAGAGGAGAGAGGTACATAAATGGCTTTTTTAGATAACTCAGGCGATATTATTTTAGACGCCGTTTTAACAGAGACCGGCCGCAGAAAGATGGCCGCGGGAGATTTTAAAATTGTAAAATTTGCTTTAGGAGATGATGAAATTGATTATAGTTTATATAATCTAAACCATCCTTCTGGTAATGCATATTATGATTTGGAGATTCTTCAAACTCCGATAATGGAAGCAGCAACACAAGTTGGGTTGAATTCGTCGCTAATGACGATAGCCAATAACGATATTTTATATATGCCATCATTGTTGTTAAATGAAAAGTTAGAAACCGCCGTAAAGAGACAAAATAATACAGTTTATGTGGCTGTTAATGCTCAAACCAAAGCGAGCTTAGACAGTACAGCATTGGGTTTTGGCTCAGGATACGCTTTATTGGCCGGCCAGCGGGGAGGTTCGAAGTTTATTACTATAGAATCTTGTGTCAACAATGCTGATATTGCAATGACGCGCGCCAATCAAAATACGTACATTACTAGTAAAAATATGTTAGACACTAGCGCAAAGATCACTTTTGATAATAATTTCATCACTTTTCCTCTCGCTTCTCCTGCGACGACTCAGTTTTCAACCGGAGGCGATGGCGCATGGACGGGCACTACTGTTCCGCTTCGCACCCTCACAAATGTATCTCCAGGCAGTAGGACCGGATATAGCACTGCCATTGGAGCTATGAGCCGTGCTTCTATTTTTACCCCCTCCGAGGGAGAAGATATAACCACCTTCGTTCAATCAGTGGGTATTGTTGGAAGTATGGCTTATTTGAATGTTTCTGTAGACCCTGCTCTTACCACCACTAAAGATCAAACTGCTTCTACTAAGTGGGCAAAATTTGGTAATACAGGTGTTACTGTTACAGGGCTTAGTGCTACTAGAACTTATTCAACAATAGCATTGGATTTGGAAATTACCACAAACAGCAGCGCTGCTACAATAAATATTCCAATCACGCTTATTAAAAGAGACACTTAAATATTTGGAGAAAATGAATGCCAGTCAAGAATTATGAGACACTTAACACCAATACGGATGTAACCACGACGAGGACACTGCTACATGAAGCAATTCCTCTTACCGGTGCAATTGTCTCTGGAACTTATTTTGAAGATTATACCGCAACCGGCGAAACTAACATCAAGAATTATTCCCATGGTATGTTTCAGTCAGTATATGATTATGCTTATTTGAGTTCTTCTTCTAACCATATTTTTGATGTTACAATGGGTTATTCCAATAACTCCACTTTGAGTAGCTCTTCTAACGAACAAAATGCCAAGAAAATTAACATTTATAATGAAATGGCACAAACTTTGTTGGGATACGATTTGACAGGCAGTATTGAAGTTTTTGAAAATGATCTTAATACTTCCGATGATAGTAACCAAATGCGCGAAGTTTTCTTTCTTAACTTCTCGAGATTATTAACTAAAGACCAGGTTAAAAAGGGCTCATTCAGTTTACAGATTGGCACAGCCTCTTGGTCAGATCCTTTTGACGACAGTTCGAATAACTCCCCAGTGGGAGTAACTTTAACGGACTTGTCTGCTTCTGATACTGAAGGAACTGATTCTTCAGTCGCTAGTGGTGACTGTGGTTTGCTTTATCATTCGCCATACACCGCATCCGCAGTTGGTGTTGTCTTTTATCAAGCAGGGGTGGCAGTTGTCACAGCATCTATTTTTGCCAGCGCTTCAGTAGCGAATGCTAGCACACCAGCATCTGGTAGTCAAGACCAGTTTAATGACAACAACGGCACCATGTATGGTATTACAGGTTCTTGGACTGACTTGCCTATTTCCTCCTCGTGCGATGCTATTCG
>CEPX01115174.1_pt1 | contig 12720 bp, 16 predicted proteins | sample 361361 | NCBI WGS metagenome assembly CEPX01 (sample SAMEA2619974, study PRJEB7988) | marine metagenome | biome: marine biome (ENVO:00000447); feature: mesopelagic zone (ENVO:00000213) & marine oxygen minimum zone (ENVO:01000065); material: "saline water (ENVO:00002010), including plankton... | reverse complement strand
GGGGGCTACGTCGGCAGCAAAAGCGTATCGCCCTGCATCGGTGACATCTTCCACGCGAATTGGTTTTCCGCTCACAACGCCGCCCGTTGCTGCTCCTTGTACAAGCGCGCCACCAGCAGTCCCATCTGGCGATATGCGTAGGTATTCCGAAGAGGGGGAAACCTGCGATTTCTTGACCGTTACAGCAAGTATTCGCGGCCCCATCCCCTCAATCGAAATCGGATCGGTGCCAACATAGATTCCATCGTCCAACCCTTCGATGCCGCGACCTTGGCGTTGGGGTGCTGCTTTGCCTCCAGCTATGAGGTTTTCAGCATTGGCATCAGACGTTGCGTGGAATAGCGTAACCTCCGCATCGTCTGGCAATGCGTCAAACGCTTCCGCCCGCTGTGCTGGTGTGCCCTGACGGGTAGACCAAGGAATACGCGCACCCTCTACGGCGCGAGCCGCAGTCGTGGCTCTATCGACGGATTTGGGGACCTTACTCGAGCGGTAGAGACCACTAGTGATGGACAATACGCCATCACTACCCTCAACACCCCACGGCTTGCCTGCGGCATCAGATGGAACTTCCATTGTGGCCTTGTCCAAATCACGATTATCAATCCACTTGGAGTCACCCTCTACAATGTACTCATGGAAGACGCGGCCATCATCCGCATCCCAAGTACGGCCGGTCACCTTGGGTAGATTCGCATCGTCTTTAAGATAAGACGGCTCACCACCCTTACCCCAACGCTTTAGAGAACCGGAAGGGCGGGCGGGGGCAGCCTCAGTCCTCGAGGCCTCTACTTTTTTTTTACCAGGGCCTTGATCTACTCGAGCACTCTCGGCGATTATTGTGTCAGCTGTAGCACCGCTTCCGGCTGCTCCCGAAGTACTTTCAATGCCTTCACTAGATACGTCCCCAACTCCGGCTTGCCCTTCTCCTCCAGCAACATCAGGTGATGCTCCAAGGCCCGCTCTACTGATGCTAGCTGAACTTTCGGAGGATGATGCTGGTTCATCTTTAAGAGGCTTTCCAATGTTTTTAGTGTCAAAACGTGCATATTTCTCTCTCATGTAAAGGAAGGTGTTCCAGTGTTTAGCCAACACTTTTTCTAAAGCCACTTCAAAGGATCTCAAATCTCCACTGTCTGCCATTTCAGTAGCAATCTTGTATTGTTGGTTCGCAAAAGCCGTATCGTGTTTCATAGTATTGAAGTGTGCAGCCTCATGCACCAACGTATGCAGCATACCTTGAGCGGCCCCAAGAGGGGTCTTTGCGTGATGATTCAATGGATTTATGAAAAATGCGGTGTACGGAATACGAACGTGGACCCCGTGATACTTTTTGTCAATGCTAATACCTGTAGCGTATGGTCTGGTCTTTTTATTGAGACCTCGGTATGCATACATGACTTGAGCAATTCTTTCTCTAAACTCAACCGTAATAGACCCAATCTCCGAAAAGAATTCTTGCGGAGATGTTGGCTTGTCAATCTTACCTTCGTCGATTGCATTCAATGCGTCTTCGATAAAATCTACATCGGTGTTGTTGTGAAACAACGGTTTTGATGGATCTACCTTTTTAGACTCCATAAATTCTTGTGGTTTGACAACGTCACGCTCGGCTCTAAAACTTTCTTTAGCCTTTGATTGAATTCGGTCTTCTTCTTCTACTACGTCGTTCACTTCCTCAGTGATATTCAGACCATCGCCAGTATAAATTTCTTTATTTTCAATCTTGATGCCTACTTCTCTACGTTTACGATATTCTTCGAGACGTTTTCTGTAATCTTCACGTTCTAATTCAGTTACTTTTTTGAGCGACTTCTCTCCCTTCTCAGCTTCTGACTTGAACCTTGCCAAAATCGCTTTTCGGGCAGACTCCAAATCGCCACCCATGTCTTCCATGGATATTCGCTCCATAGAAACTGCAGTGCCAAACTTTTTTGCTACCTCTTCTGCGTGTTGACCGGCCCCGTAAGAAACAAGATAGTTTTTCAAAGCATCAATATCTGATTTGATTGTAGACCTAAAAGCTTGGCGTTCTTTTTTGAATGGATAATGAGGGTGAACTGCCTCAACTTCGGGCCTGACATCTAAAACCATGTCGTAAGGAACATTTTTGACCCATTTGGTGAATTGCCACAAACCAGATGAAAGCACCTGCATACCGCCCCGGCTGCCTTCCCGTCTTTTAGGGTTCAAGTAGAGAGTTGCCGAACCCCAACTGAATTCTATGTCTGTGAATTTAGGCATTTGTTCATAATCAAAATTTCGCCCAACTTCTAAAATTTCAGTTTTTGGATCGCCATAAGTTGATGTTTCAGTGACCCTGACCTCTACGTCTCCAAGCAATGGTTTTTTGAGAAAGTCCATGCTTGCACGTGGGAAACTGACATAGATTTTTTCACCATCTGAATCGATCTGCCATTCCGGCAAGGTAATTGATACCCTGGTTCCTCGACCCTCGAGTCTACCGTTGTGAACCGCCTCTTTGATTTCGGCATCGGATTTCTGCTCTACAGGTTCAGTCAAAATATCAAAGGAAGAACCCCCTCTAACGGATTCCTTAATGGCTTCTGGAGTTGTTTTGACCGTAACTTTTTGACCATCTCGAATGGTTTCTAATTCAATTGTTTTAGATGCAAACAAGAACTGTATCTTAGCCATGCCAAAGCCACCAGACCTCTGGCCTTTAGGTAGTCCTTCTTTGCTTGTTCCGGCGATAGTAAAGAAAGCTTTTTCAACAATTGGAACAGTCATGCCAATTCCATCGTCGATTATGGTGATTCGTCTGTTTGCGCCATCTAAAAGAACGTGAATGGTGCTGGCATTTATACTGCCAAGAGCCTGCTCTGATTTGATCCCATCAAATGAATTTTGAACCAACTCTTTGACTGCTGTTTCACCAGTATCGCCCTCATACATGGCGTCACCAAGCAACTCAATCATAGCAAGTGCATCGACACCGAGACGGCCAGCCTTCGTTTTCTTTCCGGTCTCTTCTTCGATGGTTTCTATCTCTTCAACCATCTCCGGTGCTTCGGTGACCTCAGTGGCTTGATCAGCAATTTCAGCAGCCTCAATGGCGTCAAGCCTGTCTTGATCAACCCCCAATCTTCCTGGTATCGTTTGTTTCTCAGATTCTCTTGCAGCTTCAAAGTCTTCAATCGTGTCGAAGCCGGCGGGCGCTGCCTCGGGCGCTGCCTCGGGCTCAACCTCGGGCACCACCTCAGGCTCAACCTCGGGCGCTGCCTCCGAAATCAATGCCTCACTCTCACGCGCCCATTGATCCAACTCCTCATCAGTTAAATCTTCAAACTCAGGAACACCAGGCTTCTGAGCCGGAGCGGTCACACCGCCAATCACACCACCAGACAACGCACCCGCAATCATCGAGTTCACTACGTTGTCCAGACGATCTGAGAACGGAATGTCCTCACTGGCGTACCCAGCTGCCTCGGCGAGCTCGCCCGATAGTTCCTGAATGACCTGCTGCGCAGCCTCAGTCACGCCCTCAGTGCCTGCACCGCGAGCTGCCAACTGACCTGTGCGCTTGATCAGTTTATCAGCCAACGTCCTTTTGGCTGGACCAATGATCTTTCCAACCGCAAACGCATCAAGACCCGCCATGATCATGCCTGGAACCAAGGCATAGTGCGCTGCATCGTCAGGCTCCATACCCTCCTGCTCAACCAAATAGCCATACGTGTCACCGTAGTTCAACAAGAATGAACCACCTATAGCGCCACCCGTTGCACCAATACGTGCGCCTGCGACCGCACCAGGAACCGCACCAACACCGCCAGCACCAACACCGCCAACCGCACCCACAGCACCGCCCGCAACCGCACCAGCACCTGCTCCAGCAATAGTCATAGCCATTGATCCAATGCCCTGACCAACTGAAGACCCAACGTAGTCCATCAAAGAATTCAATCCATCTACGTCCTTATAGGTGGATACTCGAGGAACAAACTTCTCCTCCGATGGAGTCGCATCAAACTCTTCAACAATGCTTTCGCCCCAATCTTTAATCGCAGTAGAACCCGAAACACGACCCAAACCCTCAATCGCACTACCACTCAATCGAGGGTTGTCATGAAAAATCGTTGAGGTCAACGAACCGTAAAACTGATTCCAAAAACCCTGGTCGTCATCCGTAGACTCTAAAGCAATCTTGTTCTCAGTAAGCATCGAACTAAGATCAGGCGTGCCTACACGATATGTCGGCTCCGCATAAGTTGACTCAGCCAATAGTTCATCATCGGTGATTCCCTCAGGTGGCGTCATGGCTATAGACCCGTCACGTTCGTAAGTGTGTCATCGTTCAAATCGTAAATGAATCTACCGCGTCTGTCTGGATCCGCACTGTCAATATCTATCTGGTGACGACCGCTGCCCAAGTCGCGCTCGTAAACATCATCGTACTGTGCTGTGTCCAACAAACCGGCCAACTTCACTACCTCTCTCGGGCTCTCTGCAGACTCAAGTGCTAATCCTGCTATCCGCCTCGCGAGGTCTCCAGAAGGTGGTTCCGTTCCTTTCATGTAAGGACTCGGTATCGACTTGAAATAGTAACCCTCTTCCGGTTCCGGCTCAGCGTCCTGCCAATGCTGGCGGGCCTTGAGACTCAGACGGTCAGTCACATAATCACGCTCGAGGAGCTGTCGCGCCTGCTGACCGGCCTCGAAGTTGTCCGCACGTTGCATTCCGTCCAGTGACTTGCGCCACTTCCGCTTTATCTCTTCAATCGTTTCGACCGCGCGCAACGCCGGCTCGTCTTCAGACGATACCGGAGGCCGAACGTCCGCCTTACCAAAAATGTCGGCTATCGCACGCTGAACATTCGTTAAATGCTCAGCCATCGGAGGAACCTCCTGATACCTCAAACCAGTACGCGGAGCTGACCGAATACGACGTTCCCTCCACGAACTGTAAGCCGCGTCAACTCTCTCCTTGACCCACTTTATCCGGTCCTCTTGCGATACCGAACGACGTGCAACCCTCAATGAACCCGGAGAACCCTTCGGCAATGGAACGTTCACCATGCGTGGAGCCTTGTCGAGCATCCGAGAATAACTGTACTCAGGATGCTCCTCAAAAAACGTCGATAGACCCACATCTACAGGCTTACGCGCCACAACAAACCCCTATGCGTTCTTCCACATCGCTGCCGCTGCAATCCGACGACCCTTCTCACCACCACCAGCCTTCTTGGCTACCTCGTCAAACTTCTTGCCCTTCTTGCCGATGTCCTTACCAGCACGAGCTCGCTTCGCTATACGACGACGCTTCTTCTTCGGTAAATGCATCCCTGCAGTCAACGTCTTGTCGTCAGGCCTCATCGCTTACTTAACCCTCTTTTTTTGTCTTTCATTCGCAGAATCACGTCGTCATCAAAAGACACGAAAAACCGAGAACCGTCGTCATACCCCCTGACTTCGCCTTCTCTACCATCGTACTCAACAATCTGAGCAGATACCGGGGCCTCTGTTGAGTACCCCTGGCGGTTGTAGTCTTGAGTCGAAGCCGCTACCGCGAACCCTTGCTGTGCATTGATTGGCTTATCGCGAGGATAATTGGCCGCCCGTCGATAAATGTCCATTGCAGTGTCAACAGCACCGTCTCCGCTAGGAGGAATTCCGGTGGGCGGCAGCACGTCACCACCAGTCGGTCGGCGTCGAATGACTGGCTTGCCCTCTGCGTCCAAACCAACAAACTCATCAGGAGAATCGCTCTCCTCAAAATTACTTTGGTAAGCCTTCCACTGTTCTGCCAGTGTTTTACCTTCCCCCGGTGCAGCCGTCGTCCACTCCTCTTCCTTCGGTCTTGGTGTTGTAGCCCTGCCATAGCCAGGCTGACGTTGCTGCCATTCCTGAAGAGTGCCCAGTGGCTGTTTGAGACTTGGCTTAACTTCGCTCTCAGGCGCTACATAAGGCGTATGACCAAGTTCCGATGGCACCATCAAACGACCCGAACCACGAACCCTGGTCGCCCTATAAGGATCTTCCTTCGGTAAATGCATCCCCGCAGTCAACGTCTTGTCGTCACTAGCCATAGCTAAACCAACTTAGTCGACGGAACAACTGGATTCACCAAATCCGCCTGCGTCGGTGACGAAATCGCCGCCTCTTGACCGTAAATCGGTGCGCTCTGTGGCTGCGGTACCGGTGGACGTGCCCCTGAACCAAAATATCGAGCCAATTGCGACTTCGCACGCTGCAAATTCTCCGGAGCAACACCCTGCGACTCCCAAGCACTCATCTGATCACCAAAAACACCCTGCTGACGCAACAACTCGTCCTGCTCATCAAGCCTCTGAGTCTCCATCGCTGCACGCTCAAACTCGTGACGACGACCCAACTCGTACTCGTCCTCAGTAGGCTCATCATTTACACGCTGCGCCGTCGCCAATAACTGCTCGTCTGTCAATCCATACGCCATCAGTACCCCCACTTGTAAAGCTTTTCCGAACGAGCACGTAGAAGATGTGCCCGGTCTGCCGCCCTACGTGACTGGTCTGCCGCTCCACTAGCCTGCAACCTCGAAGCACGTGCATCGAGCCGAACAGACTTGTCAGCAAGCTTCCCAGACTTCGAACCACCACCACCACCAACCGCACCCGCTGTAGCCAATGCCGCCTGACCCAACTGACCCGCAGTATCAGCAGCCAACTGACGCTTGAATAACGCCTGCCGTCTACCGGATGCCGCCTCAGATGCGCGCGCCCGGCGAATCAATGCCTTCCGTTGACTCTTCGACCACCTGTCCAACTCCGCTCGAGACTCAACGTCAGACTTCGCTGCCCTCTCCTTATCTACGGCCATCGAACTAGACAAAGTGTCGTCGTCAGTTCCCCAACGTAACGCCATACAAACCCCCTACTGATACTCCCCAGTTCCACTCTTCAAGTCATACCCATAAGCTGCATCACCAAGCGGTGTGGACACCATCAACACAACCACGCCATCCGATATATTCAAAACCTCTGCCACTGCATCCATGCCAACGTCCTCGCGTAATGCAGCCAACGCCTCCTCTACCGCGTTCAACTCGTCGCTCGGCCGGCCAACCACTGACATCAATCCCAACAACTCTTCGTCACTACCAGACAAATCATCAGAGAAAACGTCCCGCTCCAACTCCATCGCTACACCATCTCCACCAAATCTCTCCAACTCCTTCGCGTCACGATGCGCACCGTCAACCTTGCGAGACAAACCACTCAACAATTCCTCCAACTCAACCAAGCCACGCTCATGACCAAACCCAGCCTCATACCTCTTCTGACTCGCGTACCGACCCAACTCGGCAAACGCCTCAGCATCGTTGTCCATATGATCCACCAACACCAAGTCCGGTGAACGACCGCTCACGTCCGCTACATGACCAGCTGGACCACAAGCCTTCGCGTACTCTCGAAGACCACTATCCTCTGATGGCTCTACCTCTATGATCAAGACCCCTTGCCCCATTTCACGCATGGTACTGCCTCCAGAACTTCATCATACACCAACCAACTAACACCTAAAGAAAACCCCCGGTCATCTTCACAACAACCGGAGGCCAGAGAAACAACACTGATGTGTTCACCAACCAACCCTTCGCGACCGTAAGCGACACCACTCGCACTACGACCAAGTCAATCGGCACCCAAACCGTACCCCCGCACACTACACATGTCAATCCAACCAGACCGGCCAACTGCCAGCAAACTCTGGAAGTTCACCAACCCTGCGCATCCGTACATACAACCCAGGACCCTCTTCCTTGCTCGCATATACCTTCGTCTCTCGACCGCATACCACCTGGCAGTCATCACGAAGTACACCCGCCATTACCATCGAATCCAAGACAATCTTATCTACATTATCCTTGTCCGGCTTCTTCCCATACCACAGCCGACAACCAGGATCCTTCTTGCGCATCAAACGCTTCGGCCTAGGAAATACCGCTAAAACCTCCACCTCTACCAACTCCGAACTCGGTGGACGACGCCACTGAGAACGCATCAATAATGCTGCAGCTCGTGTCCACTCCGCTGTGCCCTTCGGAGAATATAGACGGACGTAACCACCCATGCTCGTAGCTCGCGCTCGACCCTTCCCCATCGGTGAACCCGGTATCAAACACTCAAACTCCCAAGACATCGTAACCACCAACCTCTGCACACAACTCGTCCAACGCTGCGTTCAAAACATCCAACTTCGGTGGATTGCTCAACTTCTCTCCGTCACGCTTCAATGACAATATCGTCTCGTCTACCGCCATCACTAAACTCGCCAACATCCCCGGCCTGTCCAATGCCGTACGCAAATCGTTCAACGCCCAATCCTTGTCAAAACGCTCCGGTACCTTCTTCGCCCACCACGGTACCTCGTACCGCCACTTCCAATCCGTCAAAGACTCCCGAGATAAATACCCGTACCAATCACTCAATGATGCGCGCAATAATCGCTGCACTCGCTCGCACAATAAATCCAAACGACGGTCATCACTTCCAAGTCCAACTTGCATACTTGCACTCCTTACTAAACTTCTCAAACCTTACAGGACCCCGGCCAACCCACTCCGGCCACCACGAACAACACAACATCCACTCAGCATCATCTGCACTCACACCAACCCACTTCGTCACCCGATGCTTGTACACATGCTTCACAGGAAATGGTACCCGCTCGCCTGCCTCCAACATACGAAAGCATCGCTCCCAAAACGGTAAGTGACGGACTGACCGATACTTCACCATCTTCACCGAACGACCCACGCCTGCAAACTTACCCAACGCTTCCCGATGCTCGTACACTATCAACGCCAACAACTCAGAATTACGCAAGTTAGACATCGTCAACTCACCGTCACTCTCGTCAAGAAACTTCCGATGCAATGTCTTCAATGCACACCACGCTGCTGATACCCGATACGATGGCGTCTTCGCCGCTCGACTCGTGTTCCTACGCGGTACCAACTGCTCAAGCACCTTCCGCCACCGACGATGCGCCCCAGGACACGCTACGACCAACGCCCTCCCCTGCGGATCAATGACCGTAAGCCAACTAGAAACACGGTGGACCTGCCACTGGTGACGTTCGATAGCTTCACGACGCAAGCTTTCCAACTCCTCTTCGTGTGCTTCCGAATCAACAGTCGGAGATATATACACTCGATCCTGCATCTCCCGAAGTACATCGCACTTCTCCTCGTCCAAGCCCAACCGACGACACACTACATCGCCAAGTACAAACCAATCCTCAGCACGACCACGCGTCCGAACTATACGATGAAACAATACCTCATCCGTAAGACCAACCTCCAATGCATCCCGTAAAACATCGATCTCTACACCGTACACCGGTTCCTCAAAGACTCCGTCAATCCCACCTGATGGAAAGAACTGCGCCAATACAATCCAATCCATCAGTGAAACTCTCCGTCAGACCATGTCCAATGCATCGCCGCAAACGTCATCATCCTCAACCACAACGCTGAACTGCCACAACTAAACCTGCCCCAAATCGCCAAGTCACCATCCTCATCCTCACTGCACATCGGATCACCAATGTCTATCAACGGAAACGTGTGGTCCACCAATGCCAAGAAACTCAACCAAGCACCCTCGAAGAACCACTCCGTGTCCTCTGAGAACTCAACCGTGTCTATCGGAAAGAACTCAAGTTCTCCCTCATCACTTGCATCGATAATCATGTAGTCATCGCCTTCAGTACACATCGACCCAATACCTCCGATACCATCGGACATACCGCGTTCCCTACCTGCTTGTAGATACTCGCCTGCGTTCTACCCTGGAATGGATAGTCATCCGGAAAGCCTTGAAGTACTGAACACTCACGCCACGTCAATCGCCTCCTGCCTGCAGCCAACCATGCTGTGTCACTCGCCCTGTCTGGCCTACCCTTGATGTGCTTACCCCTCGTGCCCTTCACTTCAGTTGTCATCACCGCATGACTCGGTCCATCCAACCGCCACGGCTCACTGCCTGGTCCACTCACCGATGCATTCGCTCTAGAACCAATCGTCCTACTCGGACCATCTACCGATGATTCCCTGTGCCACCAACCTGGCTTCTCCTCTACAACGAATGGTCGCTGGTACTGCAACGACTCATCTGCCTCAATCTTCAATGCATCTCTGATTGAAACCCACTGCTTCAGCCTCGGACCGAACATCGTCTGCTGTGTCATCTCCTCCACTGAACAATGCGTCCGCTCTGGCCATCGCACCGGCCGTGGTCCAGCAATCAAGAACACTCGCCTCCTGAACTGCGGTACTCCAAAGTCCGCTGCATTCAATACCACCGTGCCTACCCAGCCGAACCTCTTCTTGAACTCCGGTTGAATCCATCCCTCCCAGTAGCAACCAGAACACCGAGTCACGTCCATGCCAGTGCAATCACCCTTGTGATACGTCAACCCCAAGACGTTCTCGCAGATGACCCACTCCGGACCGACACCTCGAGACCTCAAGTAATCAATGACATCCAACGTCCATGGCCATCCGTTTCGATCATCCAATGCGCCTTCCCTGTTGCCAGCTGTACTGAATGCCTGACATGGCGGTGATGCCCACAGTACATCAACTCGTTCAATCGATTCGTATTGCATCATCTCGCGGACATCGCCCAATACACCTGGAAAGCCTGCTGCCGTTAACGTCGAGACCGCATCCGGATCCGATTCCAGACACAGTACATGCCCATATCCAGCGTTTCGGAGTCCAAGTGATGCTCCACCAGCTCCAGCAAATAAATCGACTGTTGTTGCTCTCATCGCCACAAGTGTAGCCGAGAGCCACACTTGATGCAATGTGGGTTCATGGGCTTAGGGGTCTCGTCTTCGGTCTGGGGGTCGGGGTCGGTCGGGGTCGGTCGGGGTCTCGTCTTCGGTGAGGAGCTCAACGCGATCGGTGATAGGGCAACAATCGACACCGATAACCGATTAGCTGTTGACTCCGTGGGTAACAGTGTGTATAGTTGTGGGGTAGGGGACGTTCCCCTACAGCACCACAACGGAGAAATAACCATGAACGCACAACAAATGATCGTCGCAGCGCGAAAATCAGGCGGCGCATTCGCATGTCTACACAGGTACGAAAGTTCCACTGAAACCATCGCAACCTACTACCTCAGGCTTGGTGTAACTCGTGCCTACACGCTTGAGCAGTCCATACAATGGGCAGACCGTGTCAACTTCAACGAACTATCAGACATAACCGGGATTGATGCGGACACATGCCGCGCCGGTCTCGCTGAACAAGTCGCATCATGGCGCAAGTCACTGGACGGAATGCAACGTGCGGACAACTTCGACACGGTCGCCACTGCCCCAAGTGGTCGACGCATCTTCAGCCTCAAGACCGACAATGACGGAAACCTTCTACCCGATAATGGGCTGTATCTCACTGCGATACGTGAGGATTCAGTGGTCCATGTTCAAGGTAAAGCGCGGCCCGGTCCAAAGTCTGACAAAGCGAAGGTCAAGGCAAACATTCGACGTATGGCACCTATCGGATCGTTCCGTACCTACAACCTACGTGCGGACAACTTCGATTCTTTCACCTTTGGCAAGGATACGTTGACCCCTTCCGACATCACTTCCGTTGTGGCAAGCCTTACAGCATGAGGCAACCACGCGGGGCGGAGACTGGTTATCTCCGCCCCTTTACCACTACACCACACCACACCACACCATAAGGAAACAGCACCATATGATCGCCCCTGAACTGATCGCGCTCGCAGTCCTGGCGCTGGCTTGGATCGTCATAGACGCTACCATCTGAAACAACCGCGATACCCGTCGAGCTGGCGGGTATCGCTTTGAGCTCCAGGCCCGTGCGCAGCCGCAGCTGGACGTGGTCGTGCATGCGCGCTCGCCCTATCACAATAGTGGGCGCCCACGCGCGCGCTCCGCAGGGGTCCAGGTCTCGAGGGATACCGCTCCACACGATTAATCGATATATCCATTGACCTGCCCTGCTATCGGGTTAGTGGATAGTGTCCCCAAGGGGACCACACCACAACACTGAAAAGGACACCACAAATGCTAGACCTACTCAAAGCACAACTAGAACGCGAAGCGAAGCGCACCATATTCACTCACGGCCGTGTTGATGACTGGTTTTGTGCCGCTTGCGAGCGCGCGCTGGATATTGACCGCTTGCCGCCCGAAATGGTCATTATCAAGGCCAACGACAAGTCTATAGGGTACAAGGTGCTTTGTATGCCTTGCATCGATGCGCGCGGCGGACGCGAAGGTTTGACCAACACACTGGTCAAGACTGTCAGTGAAGCAATGCCAGACGCTACTATCACCGTCGAATATCAATAATGGACTGTTATTCCTTCCTACGACACAGCCTAGACAGCGCACTGAACAATGCGCATGATATGGGAATACACGATCTTGAACGATGCATAGACCACGCTATAGCCAGCGTAGCCTATGACATTTTATCATTCGACCCAGACGGATACGTGGATAGCGGATGCTTCGAGCACTACGACGACGACGACAACCTGATCCTGTTCACACGGCGCCAATTGCTCGAAGACCTTCCCGCCGCACTGCCGAATTTCGTGCACGACACGTATGGTGAAACGCGAAGTATCCGGTGAATAGGAGCGGGGGCAGGTCCCCCGCTCCGCACCACTACCGCGCCCACAGCTGCGAGATCGGCCTACGTGCGCGCTCGCCCTATCACAATGGCGGGCGC
>CEPX01190013.1_pt1 | contig 12726 bp, 27 predicted proteins | sample 361361 | NCBI WGS metagenome assembly CEPX01 (sample SAMEA2619974, study PRJEB7988) | marine metagenome | biome: marine biome (ENVO:00000447); feature: mesopelagic zone (ENVO:00000213) & marine oxygen minimum zone (ENVO:01000065); material: "saline water (ENVO:00002010), including plankton... | reverse complement strand
CGGCGCGGAGCTATTACGGTGCGGAGTGAACATGGAACATATCATCACTGTCTCGGCGTATATTGTGGTCGGGGGGGCTGTTTTCATCGCCGCGTCCTTGGCGATGATTCTCTGGGCATGGTATCGGTATGTGATGTTCGTGCGGCAATGCAAAGGAGAGTGATGGTAGACTATATAGCGATTGCAGTGATATTATTATCCAGTGGCGCGGATGCTCTGCGCGATGCGTGGATGCGATCTGAGGGCTGGTGGCAGAGGCATCTGGTAAAATGGGTGGCATTCTATGCGCCTTTGGCGTTTATCACCGTGGTTCATGTCCCAGCGGGTCAGTGGATTCCGCTGTGCATAGCTAGCTGGATTGTCTGGAGAGTGTCGGTTACCTATATAGGTGGAAAGACATGGGAGTCGATGTGGTCGCGTTGGCTCAAAAGCCTTTTTGATAGGAGGAACTAAAGCAGATGGATCAGGCGAGAGAAGAGATTGAGTCGAGAATAAAGCAGTTGGAGGAGAACTATAAGCAACGAGCAGAACAGGTCATAGCAAGCGATGCCGTGTGCGCCGAGATAAAAGGCAATATTACAGCGCTCAAATGGGCCGTCGGAGAAGAAAACAATGATACGCTTTCCTAAGATCGAGCTGGGATTTGGTAAAAAGGAACTTGCAAAGAGCACGAAGGGAGCTGCTATAGCGGGTGTCGGTGCGGTTGCTTTCAGTATGCTATCGGGCATTGGAGTCCTCCCCGATGTGCTGAGAGGTGACGAGATAGCGCCCTATACGGTTGCTGCTTTAGCGGTGGTCGTCAATCTGGTCCGACAGTTCTTTACGCAGCATTCCTCTTCCGAGTATTAACGCTTTTCACGAGCGCCAAAGTGACTCGATTTTCGGGTGCATTGTCGAGGGGGAAGATCACCTTGCTATTGCGTCCAAGATCGACTGAGAAGTCTTTTACCAGACGATTTATGTGATCTTCGTCTTCGAGGAAGTCGCGCAAGACGGCGCGCACTTCGTTGGGTGTAGCGACCTCTGCGTGGTGGACAGTCACGCTCTTCATAGTATCCCCCTCTTATTAACTTCGAATAGATTAGGCAGATACGAGACACGCCCTGCGGGAATCCCCCCCACGAGGGTTCCCATCCCCATCGTAAGTGGGGGCGCAAGAGCCTATCCGGATCTTGACATCCGTATTGTTAGGCGCGCGGTGAGGGTCGTTTGCGTGGACGGTTCGGGGTGTCTCCTCCCCCTCCGTCTACCTGCTGTCTGCTTCCAATTAAGGCCGCAGACAGCAGGGGAGTACACGCTTGCCCTCGCATCTGCTCATTTTGTGCGGTAGGGGATTCTCCCAAGATCCCCTACCTCGCGCAGTCACTCCCCAGTGTGGCTATCTATCACCCCCTGCGCGTCTCCCAATCAAATTGTATTTGCTGTGGCTGGACAGGGTTGTTATTCCCGATAGCTTTCAGTAGGATTTCTTTCTCTTGCGTCAGGCGATCTACTTCCCCTTGTAGACGATCAATAGTTGCCAGCAAATTTGCCTTGGTGCTGTTGTGGTAGTCGATGTCGGTCCCTTCTTCCGTGCGTAACTTCCACACGATTGCATTCTTCCCCGAAGACTTGTTTGGACGTTTGATGCCGGAGTCTTCGACGTGTCCGTTAGCTCTTAGTTCGGACATCCTTTTCCACCCATTGTCGTACTTGATTCCTAACTTAATCGAGGCTTCCTCAGACGTTAATTCGTGACCGTCAAGCAGCAGTCGGTGTAAGCGTACACGGATCGCTGCGGCCTTTTCCACCATCTCTTTTGCGGCTTCAATACTGGTGTGGACGTTATTGTGGCCGGGGACATTAGGATATCTCATCGACTTCCCTCCGCATAGCAGCGAAAACATAATCCGCGCGAGCTAGGGTATGCGCTACACCCCTCATTCGCGCACGTGTCCTGATACTTTTTGCTTCCCTCCCACTTTCTGCCCTTGCGCCACTGTATGTCGTAGCGATTGCACAGTCGTCGGAACGCGGTAGGCGTTATGCCCAACGCAGATGCAGCATCTCCCGCAGAGTGGTAGCGCCTAGCTGCATCCTCGACCTGACGCACGCTTGTTTTTCGGTACTGCCCTTTCCTCATTTGGCAGTCCTCCGTACGCGTCGATACCACGACTGCTCTCGTATCTCGCCCATGCAGCGCGCTACCGTTTCGGAGGATGCCTTGTCCTCGCGCATCATCTGAGAGGTCTTCTCACTCTGCTCGCGCGTCTTGTGCAGCTTGGCGATTCGCTCCGCATGGGCTAGTATCTGCCCGATTCGCGGCCTGAATGTGCAGTGAGGCGTGCCATCCGAGGTCGTGGAGGTGTCTGCGAGATACGCGACGACCGATTGCGCGAAGAGTTCGAATCCGAGGCTATGGGCTGCTTGTCCCCAGTTCATCCCGTCCTTGCCCGTCATCTCCCAGTTGTATTCGGACGAGAGACGGTGCATCAGTTCCCGAAATGGCGGGTATGCTTCCCCCAATAGCTCTTTGGGGGTGACCTCCCGCGTCTGTGTGGCCGGTTGCCTCATCAAAAGCTGCCCATCCTCTTTCGACACGATTTGCCCGATGTGTTCCATTGTGATTCTCCCCAAAGGGTTCAAATGAGTGTGCGTAGTCTGCTACCTGTTGTCCGCTGGATAGTGTGGCCGCGAGGTATGCGGGTCCACGCTCCCAGATGAAATTCAGCTTGCCCTCTTTGTGCTTAATGACATTGGCTATGATGGCGGCAACGTCATCATAGCCCCAGTGCGGAAAGCTGCGGTGCAATGTGGCTAATTTTTGCTCATGCACCTGCCAGTGGGGGGTGCGACTCTTAAGAGGTCCCCACAACTCCATCAAAGCGTGAGTATCATAGTTCGAGTCGGGCGTAAAATCCGAGTCTGAGTCGCGGACAATACGGAGACACGGCTCGCGTTCGTCCCGTATCTTAGGGTTTCGTTGGGCCTCTTGTCCGAGGTTCTGCCACTTCCGCCAGTTGCAAATGGAGAGCACCACCTGTGCGCTAGCGCCTCTGGTGGTCTTTTCGATCACGACCATCCCCTCCCCCGCGAACCACTCACAGATGTTTTTTGCGGTAGTGGGGGACACATCGTGCCACTGCCCTCCGGACCCTTCGTAGCTGATCACTCGCGCCATCTTGCTCCAGTTGGCGCGGACACAGCCCTCCGGTGTCACCTCGTCTGCGTTGCCCCTGTGTGCTGCTTTTCCGAGCAGCCACATCCACAGCTTGAGGTAGTGGCTGTGCCTACGCATGATCGGATGATTCTCATCTATTCCCGATCTCCACATAAGGAAAAACCCCCTCTCATCAGGCAACATTAGCTGTTCCTCCCTGTTCGTGACGGCGAATGATGATCGCTGCTGCAACCAGTGTTGAGCGATCATCGCCTGATAGTCTCTGAGCATACGAGTCCACCAGATCACTCAAGTTGGACGGTTCTGGGGTGGGTAGGGCGGGGATGTCGATGTCTTCGAGGATGCTCAACTGGCTGTTGCTTATAGCACGCAGAGCGGACTCCACATCCTTGCCCGTTATGCGAGGCTCGCGCGCGAGCCTGTCCTGATCCTCACTGGGCAGCTTGCTGAAGCGCTTCGCAACAGAGGCCGTCATATGCCCCTCTATCAACGCCACTTTCGCGGGTTCCGTGAGGCCAAGATGCAGCCCTATGAGGACTTTGGCCTCACGCCTGTGCATCCCCGTACCCTCGACGATAACGTCAAGGAGTTCCTCGTTTGATATGAGGGGGTTGTCCCCGCGCCGCTCTGCGATCTGCCTTATCGCTTCGACCTCTGCACCCAAGTTGCGAGAGCGATTGACGTTAGTGGCAAGGGTTGATTTGGCATCCCTTGCCACCTGTTCCGGTACGGATGTGCGCGGATCTTCGCGGACCTCCGCGAGGACCTCGCACTCGCCCAGATGGATCATAGACAGGGTGCGCCTGACCCCCTCTATGATCCGGAAGGGCTTATCTGCAAGCAACCCATTGTACCCTAAGATCACGGGGACCTCTTGCCCCAATGCCTCGATGGAGCGAGTGAGGATGGGATCGTGCGCGCTTGGGGGGATGTCCCGTATTTTGCTTATAGCAACTCGCTCAAAGCGTCTGTCTGTCGATAGCATGGTGTGTCCTCTCTCCGGTTGTGTGTGGGTGCTATTTGTAGGTTACTGCTGTTATCGCAGTGTTGCGCCCCAATACGCTCGCAGCGCGAGATGACAGGCCACCCTGCGAATTGACATATTCAAAGTGACTCAGCGGGAAGGCGGCGAATATACCGGGACGCCAGTCTTTATTGCTACCCGTAACGACCTTTGGGGGCCGAACGAGGTACTCAACCGATGGGGTGACCACGCGCTTGAACTCATCGTGGTCGCTCACCTCATGCCCCTTAACGGAGTCCCCGGTGGACAGATCCCACCCCGCAAAGGCGCAGTAGGTATCGGATCTGGTCCGACAGAGGGGGTGATCACAGTCGCGCACATTGGTTCTTCCGTTGAGGTCGCGCTGGTCCTTCCGTGGCTCGCGCGGCACGAGAATGTCCGGCTCATCCGCACCCGTATCGCGCAGGGTATAATTGCCATTATAGATCGCTCGTGGGTGGACTAACAGGATACGACTATCCCTGTGATCCAACACGGAGTAGGTGAGTTCGCGGGTGATCGGGACGCGACGAGAGACTCCGTGCTGGCGCGCCTCTTCCACAAAGTCGCTGACGTAGGGATAGTGTTCCTGTCCTACCCACAACAGCAGGTCGGTGATTCCAGACTGGCGCTCATAAAGGCGTGGACCCCTGAAGTGACCCTGCGCCCACGGTAGGGGCGGGTCTAGGAGGAACGATTCTATGGGGACGCCTTGCGCGCCTGTGGGGACACAGGCATACAGACCGTGCTCTACGCGGTATCCGCAGCCTCGTTGTATGGCACTATTGACGATAGGGAGTTCGGACATAATGTGGGATCTCCGGCGTTAGTGGTTGTGTGTGTGGAGTCTGGCTTTGAGATGTAGGTTGCTCTATATCCTAGTGTCTCCATAAGCCAGATTCGGTGTTCCTCCGATATAAAGTCGTACTTCCAAAGGTCCCCCTCGCAATCGTATATTGCAGCGAGGCGCTCGTTGGGATCAAGCATCGGCAAGCACTTCTTCCTCAATCTCATCTTTCTGGCGATTCTCCTCTTGCATGAGAAGTCCAAACCGGGTCAACTGCTCGATCATCGCCTCGCAGTCCTCGCCTTTAGCGTGCTCGATTGCCTTAAGATCCCCTTTGTCCTGTAGGAGATCGGCGCAATATTCAGCGGTTTCGTCGGGCCACCGCTTCTTGAGCTTGGCTAGCACCGCTGATAACTTGCGCCGACGAGATAGCTCGTCATTGCGCTTCACATAATCCTCACTGGGGGCAGCAGTGGCAGCATCGTTGTCCTCTTGCATTACTCCCGCCATTGCGGTGAGAGAGTATCTGCGCGCATAGGTGATGGCGATCCCCATTGCTTGATTCTCATTAACTCCCTTACTTGCCTCACAGGTCAGTTTCATTCGGCTACGTATCCACTGACCGGACGTGTGGAGCAGCATCGTGACAAGGTAGTCTGTCCCGTCAATGTTGTCCAACAGCTGAGGCCATGCGAGTCCGTTTTTTCGCATCGCGGGGCGCACCACATTGCAGACGCTATTTAGGTCCGCAAACTTATTCTTCAGGAAGGGGTTTTCGCTGTCCTTTATTGCGGGTGCGATCTCCGCCTGAGCTTGGGCAAGGGCTGTCGCAAGTTCGCCAATCTCATCGGACATAGATTTCCATCCGTTTTCAGTCATGTCTGATCTCCGGTGTGTGAGTGAGCCAGACTCCCGAAACTATACAGTCTGGCGTTGCGAGGCACCCTTTTTGGTGCCTCCGGATTGATATATCCCCTACCGACGTACCTGTCGTCCATAGGCTCGACTTCTATAGTATAGCGGGAGGGGATCAGGCCACCAAGGTCGGGCGAATATATCGTGGATGGTTTGTGGTCTGACGGGGTATAGTCGCACGCATCGCATATAGACTCTGCGATATTGCGTCTGTAGGGAAAGCTCACGATTTCTCCGATCTCGTGGTTGTGTGTGTGCTGTAATATACCACATCGGTATAGTCCTGTCAAGGGGAAAGTCGTTGCGGCCCAATGTTTTACGCTAATACGACCTACCTGTATTTATTGATTGTGGGTCTTCCCCTTCGGGTGTTTTTCACGTGCTTTTTCAGTTCATCAAGGTCGTCCAGTGTAAACTCCAACTGTCCCGAACCAGCCGTCCTCCGTATCCTTCCAATCCCGTGCTCTCTGGCCGTCTGCTTGACCCACGCCTCACTGCGCCCTAGTTGCTGGGCCGATTCGCGGGTATTGAACAGCGCGCTCAGTGAGCCAGAACCTAAGCTCAGTAGCACCCTGCGAAGACTGGTCTTCGTTGGCTTTTTATCGTGGGCTTTTTCGATACGCTCCTGTAGTTCATCCAGATGAGCATTGCACAACTTGCCCACCTGTTGATAGATCGTGGTTAGGTCGTTCATGTCCTCTCCTTGGCTGTGAGATACATCTCTCGTACTTTGTTTAGAATCTCTTCGCGCTCCCAATCGGTCAGCGGGTGGTGGTTGAGTCGGTGCAACCATGCTCGACGCTGCCGTATCGCGTCAACCTCCGGATAGCACTTGCGGCAGTAATATCCGAGCAATTCGTAGCTCTTGCTCTCCGTGGGGCAACGTCTGCATTTGTATAGCATATCAATCATGTCCTCTCCTTGTCCGCTTTGCCTCCGATATCTTGTAGTCCTTGGTTACAACGCCCTCTTCTTTCGATCCACGCACGTGAGCGCTTACCCACAGGGTTCCGTGCCACTTCCCAAAAAGGGGTTTATCGGGGGTGTAGGTCCGGAAGTGTCCGCGCGTTATGTGCTGCGCCTTCCGATGCCCCTCAGACCCCTCTCTGTGCGTGTCTACGCCCTCATCCTTGGCGTTGTAGGTTTTACCTACGGTGAGCACGTGATAGCGCGACAGGGGATTTCCTGTCCGCTTGCGCCATCGCTTTGAGAGCTTGGGGTTCGGTTCAATCTTGGCTTGCTTCACGTTTTTACAGTTCAAAAAACTGAGCGCGTGAAACAGCGTAGTCAGTACATCCATCCCCCAAAGCACGATCTGCTTTTTTACGCTCTCTGGCATCCAGTCGTAGATGGCGGTTACGTCAACCTCCACTGGTGACGAGATGAGTCCCTCTGCGTCCAGATCCCACCGTGAGGCAGTAACGGGGCCGCAGACTCCGGCACGCACCTGAAAATATAAACCCGCAAGAATCTGATCCCCCATACAGCAGACACTCCATCCTATGTGGTCCGCTTTTTGGTGACTCAACACCACGGACAGTCGATCTTGGAGATGAGGGGGGATCGCCGCCTCCATCCAAGTCGCTGTAAAGGGAGGGCGCACGGGGCCTATTTTTTCTGCGAAGGCTCGCAGCGCACGTATCCCCTCTTTTTTGGTTGTAGGCCATAGCTTTTCGATGTCGGACGGCGGATTCTCTTCAACGTGGAACTCATCGTTGAACCACTTGTGCAGCTTGCGATCCGACTCAACTGCGCTCTCCACTACATTTGAATAGTCGATGACGTGGATATCGTCAAAGGCTTTCATAACCTTATCGGAGCGCAGTTGAATCTCATCTCCCACTTTCTTCAGGTTCACCCTGAGTGCTTCGTCCCATTGATGGGGTAGAGTATCCCCACTGTCCCAAAACAAAGAATAGTTCCTCGCTGGATTTATTGTTCGCCCTGCGAGCATATGGTCGATCATTCTCTTTCCCGACATTAGGCAACCTCCCTAAGTGCAATGAGATCCCTGTCGAGGCGAATGGCCTCTGATGCCCTTTCGAGCGCGAGCTTGTCGTTGGGGGCATCTCCAACCCCTACGACTCTACCGCTAGCCGTGGCACACCATGCAAAGCTCCGGCGATCTTCGTTCGGGTAGGTGTGCGTATCCACGCTTATTCTATACATCTTTTCCTCCGGTTCGCTGTGTGTGTGTCAGTAATATAGCTATTACAATACAAAAAGCAAGTCTTTTTTTGTGGAGCCTACGGCTTAGAGGTGGGCTACTCCATATGTAGTGCATCTGTAAAAGATATATAAAAAAGCCCTTGCGCTCCGATACTTTGTATCGTATATTAGTAGGTGAGCGAGGGGGTGTAGGTGGATACGAATCGATGGAGATGGCGAATGAAAAATGAGGCTGGATATGAGTTTGGAGATCGGGGCAAAGAGTTGCTTGGGATTATGGAGCAATATGGTCTTTCGAGGCAAGACTTGATAGAAGTAACGGGGAATTCTGTCCACACAGTAACCGCGTGGATGCGTCCCTGTACCAATAATGCGTATCGGGAACCTCCTAGAGCGACCATCTCTCTGTTGCGATACGCGGTGCGAGAGATGCACTTATTGTAACGAATGAAAATTTCCGAGGGTCAAACTTTGATATAAATGCGAATTAGAGGTGTTTGTTAATAAATAACTTACAAGATTTGAGTTCGAGCTAACTTTGATATTATTTTGCAAAAGGTGATTTATCAAAGTGCATTTATATCACTGTTTTTTAAAGGGGTTAGAAATTGGCTCTAACGCGCTAATTACGAATTGCTAAATAAATATAAATAAATACTAGTAATAGAGAGTGTACTAGTACTAGACTCTAGGAAGGTGAATAGAGATGCCACGCCTAAGAAGAGGGAGATCGATCAGAGGAAATTATCCGTCATCGGTGGATCACGCTATTAATCCACCGATGACATTTAAAATAGAGGCGGTGAATGTCGTTAAGGCGTTTGCGCGCACCAAACCGTGGAGGGGGGATCAAATCGCCAAGCGTCACAGGCTCCACAATGCGTTGTGTAAGGCTTACGGGATACATCCCACTATGCGGTTCGGAATAGGCTTAGGATCGTTCTACGACGCTAAGAAGGGCCTTATAGTGCTTGCTACTACCAGCGTGATCACCCAGCTACACGAATTTGCTCACGCGCTAAATGGATCGGACGAGGAGTACGCGGTTCGGTGGTCACTCAATATGTTCCGCGAGCACTTCCCGCTGTCCTTTTCGAGACTGCGGTTCGAGGGTCACTTGGCTCTAAAGCCACCGATAAAATCGAAGAAGAAGGAGGATCGACATGACAGTTGATAGTTACCTGACTTCGCGGGGTGGCGTATGTGCGATGCAAGTCATTGTGAGCTATGAAAGTTACGACCAAGACGTGCTCGATGGATGGGCTGAATCTGCTCGCCAAGTGATCAGTTGTCAGCACGCTATGGGGCTGTCTATGAAAGACGCGCCCAGAGCGATATGGCAAATTTCGGAGTGAGAGCCTACCCAAGGAAAGGATAATGGTGTGGCATATAGAGGTCTAGTTTCTCGTGAGCGTATTGAGAGGGCTGCGCGAATTTATCGGACAAATGAGCAAGCAGCAGCAGCGCTGGGAATAACACCCACTTCTTTTGGTCGTTTGTGCCGCCGTTATGAGGTTCTTTCGCCAAGTGATCGTCGTAAACGGCGAAAAAATAGGAAGTTGGGACACCAAGGAGGTGGATATGCCAGTACGTAGGGGGGAAGACGGATGGTACTGGGACCGCACCCGCTATCCTTACAAGGGAAGTAAAGGGCCTTTTACTTCCCGCGAACAAGCGGAGAAGGTTGGCAAAGTAGCTTACCGAGCTTCATTGAAAGGAGAAAGGTTGAAAGGTGGGAAATGAGAGCAGGAAAGTGTCTGTAATGCTGGAACTCTATAAAAAGGGATTCACGTTACAGCAGATTGGGGAGCGGTATGGGTTCACTAGGGAGTACATCCGACAATTAATGTCTGGGATGCACACTCCCTATAAGCGTCTAAAGACGCGCATGACATCCACTATGAACATCAGGGTGATGGAGCTTGTTCATGCAGGGTGGAAACTGCAAGATATTCAAGACGAAACGGGGGCGGGGGTTGGGTTTATGGCGAAGGTTCGCAATAGGGGATTTAGAAAAGGATGGTGGACGTGGCAAGTGTCGGGCCTCAAGAGTCTGGGTTGGACGGATCGCAGAGTCGCAGACTGGCTGGGGATTAGCATGATGACGATAGGAATGATCAAAAAGGAGCTTAGGGCGCGGGATTTTTCAGTCTACGATGGGAGAGGACTCAATAATCGTTGGAGGAAGAAATGAGTTATACCGTAAGTTACAACAGAGTTGACCCGCACAATGACGGATCATTGTGTTCGCATCGATATTCTTCGAAAGGATGGATGATGAAAGTGAATAGGTCACTGTATCAAAACGGACGCTATCAGGAGATCATAGAGCAGTTGTCGAGCGCTCAGGGGCAGACAGCAGGGGAATATATGGCTGCGGTAAAGAAGCGAGCGGTGATCTATAACAGTTCGAAGGTTCGAACCGAATCGCCAGAGGCTTTTATCACCGATATGGTCAATAACGACCTCATCCAATTGTCTTAAGGGAAAGCGGGACAACTGGCGACGATTCTAAGGTCGCCAGTTGTCCCGCTTTCTGCCCTTGGTAAGTGCTCAAAAAAATAAAAAGAGCACTTACCACCCTTACGTCTCTTCATAACCATCACCCATCAAGCAATCAGTGTGCCTGAATTTATAAGATGCAAATTTACAATAGTTTATACGACGATAATTTTCAAATTCACATGGAATGGATTAAATTCAGCAGTCATGCTGAATTTCAGGAAGAGGACGAAATGAATCTGGATTATATATTTAATGGCGATTATCGGTAACGCCCAACAACGAGGCTGGTGAGGATGTTTTCTAAGGAAGAAGAGATCATAATTAGCTGGCAATGGAGACGGAAAGACCTTAATAGCCGCATCTTGGATCTGGCTTGCACTCTGGATGGTGATAATCTCCAAAAGCTAAGTCGTGCCTTCCCCGACCATGTTTCTGCCCTCAAGCGGTTCCACCGGGAAGAAGGGTGGTTCGAGGGCGTTAGAGAGCGAAAAAGGGAGGTCGAAACCAATGAGTAAAGTTTTTACCACTGAGCAGCTTATCCGTATTGTTGACAAGAATATGGACAAGAATGTGGGTCCAAATGAAGAAGCGTTGTGTGATTTAGAGCCTAATGGATGGCACTTGGTGCGTCGAATCTTAGTGCATAACGGAGTAGAGTATCGATGTCGTGTTGCTCTGTGCGTTCAAGATTCTAAGATGCCAAGGTTTGTCTTTATAGACATGGAGTTTGAAGACTACGAGCAGGGTCACGACCCCGATCATGTCATTAAACAAGCCGAACTACTCAAAAGTTGGAGAATTGTAGATGGGTAAATGGCATAGAGAGGTCGTCACTCTGGGCATTGAGTTCGACGCAGAGGTAGTCGGCTTGCCGAGGGGCGAGGAGTTGTGGCCGGGATCTAGCAGAGACGAGGATTTCAAGTCGGGTTTCGGGCGATACCATAGCGTCGGGCAGATAGAAAAAGCCGCACGGAAAGCGCTCAAAAAAAAGCCTATGGAATGGCTCTTGGAACGAATCACCTTAGTCGAGTATAAAGATGAGGAGGAGGAAGTATGAATGTAAACAGATTGCTATAATGCGGCGAATGTGTTTTTTGGTATGCGGCGAATGACTTTTCTGAAATGCGGCGAATGTGTTTTCTGAAATGCGGCGAATGACTTTTGATGTCAGCGGCGAATGTGTTTTTTCGAAAATGCGGCGAATGACTTTCCGTAGGCGTAGAAGCGGGAAGAGGTAGGAAGTGGCGGCGGCCGCCCCCGCGTGGCTGAAGAGCAGCGAGCGCTGGTTGATAGCGGCAGCGGCACGGCTGCGGCTCTTCCCCGGAGGACCTACGGAAAGGGCCGGGCTGGAGGGTCGGTAGCGGCAGCCGCCCCCGCGTGCTCGAAGAGCAGTTAAAGCTTTGGGCTGGCCGGGCCGAGTCATAAAAGTAGGGCCAGCGCGGCTCAAAACCTACCTGCTCTGTGCCAATTGGCGCAGAAATGGGGCCAATTGGCATAAGATATTTTATCCCCCAATACAAACTTTTTACTTGACAAATATATCTGTGGGGGCTATATTCTATTATAGTTGATTCACACACACAACGCGGAGGGCAGATAATGAGCGACAAAGGATTTCCAACGGAGGTTGAGAGGGTTGAGAGGGTTGAGAAAGTCGCGGGCTTGGCGCGCGAGCCTCGCATAAGAGGCGTAAAGTTTGAGTGGTTCGAAGCGTATAACAGGGAAACAGTTTCTTTTGATCAGTATAAAGTCGTTAATATTTGCCACCTGATAGACCACCTCTTCGGGGCCGACTGGTCGAAGCACCCCACTTACGAAGAGTCGGGCGAGGCCGTAATGCGCTGGTGCGAAGACAACAACGCGGCCTATTACGCAGCGGATCGAGAGAATTTCTTTATCCGTGCGGCTTGTGATCAAGCGTCAAAAGAGGGAAAAAACGTAGTCGTAGTTGAAGATTTATCCTAAAGGGAGATATAATGAGCTTAACAACGCGCCGTCTTGAAAGTACCCAAGGGTTATTCTGGGGAATGACCAAAAAAGAAATGCTTGAAGCCGGGGAAGCGGAAATGCACGCGGAAAACGGCGCAATTAGATACTATGAGAGCTTAGGGTTCGATCCGGAGGGTCTGGACGCGGAGGTGCGATTGGCGGAGTTGCGATTGAGCGATAAAAAGGAATAACCCCCCC
>CEPX01186397.1_pt1 | contig 12735 bp, 13 predicted proteins | sample 361361 | NCBI WGS metagenome assembly CEPX01 (sample SAMEA2619974, study PRJEB7988) | marine metagenome | biome: marine biome (ENVO:00000447); feature: mesopelagic zone (ENVO:00000213) & marine oxygen minimum zone (ENVO:01000065); material: "saline water (ENVO:00002010), including plankton... | reverse complement strand
CTTTAGGGTGTTCCTACTTGGTTGTATAAAACTAATTGATTTCATTAATAACCTCTTTCATTATTTTACCCATTGTATATATATATATATCTTCTGAGTAAAACTTATCATAATTATCCTTGGCTTCTTTTGAGCAAGTCTCATAAAATTGTGTATCTCTCACTAATCTTCTAGCTTTTTCTTTAGCCCATTCTATACAACCATAATCAACAGTCAATCTTAGATGTAATTTTTCTTGCGTATCTAATCCTTTATATCCAATACAAGGTATTCCATGATAAGCACAATTCAATGCAAATGTTCCAGCTGCATGCGTTGTCATCAAATGTACAGCATATTTATGTCTTGACAACTCTGTTTGCCATTGCAACCAATTCATATAAGGTAGATGGTTGATTTCTAATTCACCTTCCCTTTTTATTTTCCTACCCATTGATGGAGCATAAATTGGTACAATATTATCTTTACTCCAACTAAATTCTTGAGCCACAATATAAGAATCAAATCCACCATACCACCTCACCATATTTCCACCAATAATAACTGAATCCAACTTTTCTTCTGATTGTTTTATATTGTCTGTAATCATCAATGAAGGCATTTGATATACCTTATCTTTACCAGTGATACCTCTAAAATATTCTACATCTATTTCATTATGACAAAACAACACATCCATTTCCATCAAAGTATTGTAAAACCAAATTTGTTGTTCCATCGGATAATCTTGAAAATACCAGTGGGGTCCTTCTTGCATAAATCCAATCTTTTTACAAACTCTTTTCATCTGTTCTATCATAGGATACATCATTATTTTTTCAACATTTGTTTTGGGTATTATCACAATACCCAAATCAAAACATTTATCTGATAATGTTTGCAGTTTATTTATAGGATGGTGTATAGCGTCGAGTGCTACATACCAAGCATATTCTGTTCTCATATTGTTAAAATCTCTTGATATTTTTCCTTCAAAATTTGATTCACTAAAAAAAGCTATGTTCATAACAACTCCTGTAAAGTTAAAAAATTTAAATCATAATTTTCTTTCAAGAAGGTGATAATATGTCTAAAATTATCATAATTTTCCTCATTCCAAACGTTGTCATTCCAATCTCCGGCAATATGTGATTGAAACATAAATGTATTATTATGGCTTTTGATGGAGTCAGTTTCATGAATGCCATCATGACCAAAAAACATTTTACAGTTCCACCGTATATTATGATTGTGTTTATCATGTAGAGCTGCATAATCAAAATACTTACCAATAACTTTAATTGCTTCTGGATGTGCCAACCATCCTGGATTTCTCCATCCTTTAGGTAAATGTTTGGCATTCTGCCATTCTAACATACACTGTTCAATCCTATTTTCAGCTTGTTCTGTTGTATCAAGTTCAAAAAACTCACATTCACCTATATCAGTTCTTTTACATGCATGATAATGACCATGTGCGGCTAGTTCAACCCAATCTTTTTTCTTCCAAAAGTTTATCCAGTCAATATGTTTAGATATTGGATATTTATTATGATAATTAGAAGGTATAAATAATGTAAATTTACAACCAAACTCTTTATTCAACTCCTGTAGATACTCAATTGATTGATCACCTTCACATCCCCAACCTTGTTCTGGATGTAAATCATCTATTGATATTATGATATTTTTTCTCAAAAATTCTTCCCCATCTGCTGAAACAATTCTGTAAAATCGTTCTTGCCAGTTTGATTCAATTTATACTCACCTTCATATTTTTTATTAATATCTTCTATAACATCAAAAATAGGAATTACATCGGATCCTGATAACTTTCTCCAGTAGCTTTCTGTTCCAAAGTAGTTAGGTCTCAATTCCCTTCCTTGAGTAATGTAAATCAATGTAGGTTTACCAAATAAACTTGATAGAATACCATTTCCACCACATACACTTATAAATTTATCAGTGTTTGCCATGACTCTTAATTGAACTTCATTATATGACAAATTAGGATGTTGTTGAAGAATATCATCAAACAGATAAACATTATCTAAATATTGAGGTAATTGTCTATCAGTCATTTTACCAATTCCATCAACATCAGCAACTATATCTAAATTATGGTGAACAGCATTCAATTCATTCTGATCAATTGCAAATCCTTCTCTGTTTGTAGGCCTTTTATAAACTACATCATAACCCCTTTCCGTTAAATGAGTAAACATTTCATACAAACAAGGTATATCAAAATAATGCCATTTGGGTGGTGATCCATGTTCAAAGTTATATATGTTAGAAATAAATACAATAGGTCTATTACTGATCCAATTAAACTTGTCTCTATAATGTTCTCTATAAGGTGGCGAAATCCATTGAGAATAATCTAATACAGCTGGTTTTGTTATAACTGTTCCAGCTTTAGTATCTCCATGAATCCAATTGTTCGGCATCTCATTTAATCCAGCTGCTTCATTATCAATAGTTCTGTGACTGAACGATTCTTCTACATCATCACAAAAATAATAAAATGGCTTCATACCTTTTGAAGTTATAACTTTATCAAGTTTACCTTGTGTGTGTAACCAGTAAGCATAAGGCACAACTAATGCCAATTCTATTCCAAATTCTGGATTTGATTTGATGATCATCTCATCACTTTCTTTATTAAATGGAATCCTTCAGCGTATTTGCAATCAGCCTCTATTCCTCTGTATTGTGCCATTATCTTTAAATTATTTGCAACGTCAAATCCTGTTTTTTTATATTTGTTAAATTGACTTTCATGACATTTTGAAGCTTTTATCTTATCTTTAAATGTTTCAGTAACATCTACATAATAATTTACCAACATTGGATTTTCTGTATGTCTGGGGATAGGGATTTGCTCATAACAGAGAACGTTAGGTACGTATCTAGCTGATGCCATGGTTGTTTTGAATGTTGCAATGTGGTCCTGGTTTGAATCACCAGCCCAATGAGTGTATATAGTGTCTATTTTATATTTTTTAATCAGGTTTTCTAACGATGAAACACTTTCAAAACTAAAAGGCACATGCAAATCTTTAAATTGTAAAAATTCAACATTATCAATTTCTAAAATTTTTGCAGAACACATGACTTCAGCATTTAATTCATGTTTCGAACGAATGGTTTGCCCCGTGGTTGCATCAACTGATGCTGTATTTGTCATGCAGACATAAACTACTTCATCCCCTTTCTTACGATGTTTAATTAGTGTTCCACTACAACCGAATTCTATATCATCAGGATGTGCTCCAATTGCCATCACATGTTTCATTCAATATCTCCTTTCGATTTTCCCAACATCTTGACTGATTTTGGTCCATAGTTAAATAACAGATCAATAGAGGACATGTGAGATATAAAATCTCCGTGGAATTGATCATACATTGGATGACTGAAATTTTGAAAATAGTAATTTATATCATTGTCCTTAAATTTGTTCTTATCAATATACGTCCTACCCAATGATCCAAATATAAAATTATTAGCATTTACAGCTCTGCACATATTGATGATTAAATCTGATTTGCTACCTTTGATATCAAATCCTTGTTGAATTAATTCTGAAGTTCTATATATCGGGATGTTTATTTCAAATTCCGATAATATCAATTTAGACATTTTTATAACAAATTCCAACAAAAAAATATCATCACTCATATAAATCGATTCTATCTTTTCATACAATGCCTGAAAATGTGGAGCTTTGTGATAAGAATAATAAATGCTATTAAGATGCTTTTTCTTCCAATTCTGATTAGTATCCATCTCTACATCTTTCCAATCCATTAAACGACTTCCAGCTTTTTTAACTGGGATGTTTAACCACTGCCATCCATCACCTTGTTTGATTCTAATTTTGTTCCTATTTTGAAACACATCTTTGACATATTGAACAGTGTCTAAAATAAAGTACACATCAGCCATTGATGCTTTGGACACGTATCCTAACCATGGCAAAAACTCTGGTTGATGAGCTGATAAAGTTATTCCTGATGCATCAAATCTTCGCTCATCTTGACTTTGTGTGATCTTCACTTCATGACCCAGTCAATGACTTTTTCAGCAATATATTTCACATCATCATTGCTCAGCTCAACATACATTGGTAATGAAAGATGTCTTTGTAGTATATCATCTGCAACTGGATATTCATCAATCGTAAATTTATTGTATAATTTTTGCTGATGGCATGTTGGATAGTAAGCATTAGCATTTTCAATACCCTGATTGTATAGGAAATTGGATAGTTGATTCCTGTCAATATGATTATCGACAATGAAGTAATAATTCCAATATGAATGCACTCCTTCATGAAGTGGTAGTAAAGTGATTCCTTTTGTATTCATAAGACATCTACTGTATTCAAAAGCAATTTCATTTCTCCTACGTACAAATTCGTCCAAATGGGATAATTGTGATATACCAATTATAGCTGATGTTTCAGTCATTCGAAAATTTTGAGATGAGTAGATCGAATGTACACCATAATCTACTCCAGTCAATTCACCCAAATGTCTTGTAACACCATGATATCTCATGATCCCGGTTTTTTCTGCAACCTCTTTATTATTTGTCGTTATCATGCCACCTTCACCAGTAGCCAAAACCTTTGTTGGATAAAAAGAAAAGCATCCCACATCACCAATATTGCCTGCTTGCAATCCTCTAGCAGAAGCACCATGAGCATGAGCAGCATCTTCAATGATATAAATACCTCTTTCACGACATATTGCTTGAATTTCAAAAATATCTGGTGAAATCAAGCCAGCCATATGAACCCACATGATAGCTCCTACATCATCAGATAAATTTTTCAAAATACTTTCTTTAGACATACACAGCGTATTTTCATCAATATCAACTATAAGAGGAGTGTTGCCTGATAGAATTATAGCATTTACACTGGCTACAAATGTATTGGTTGTAACCATTATTGTTTTATTCTTGATTCCTAATGCCCTTATTGAAATTTCCAGTGCAGAGGTACAGGAATTTGTCGCAATTCCGTGATCAGATCCAGTCATCTTTGCAAATTTTCGTTCAAATTCTTCAACGTACTTTCCTTGAGCGAGCTGACCTGATTTCAAGATACCATCAATTTTCACTGTGATGTCTTTCCTGTCATCCTTACTAAAATAAGGTTTGGCTCTATGATATTTAATGTTCATTATTCACTACATCTTCTATTAACAGATCTGTAATTGTTTCTATGTTCTTAAACTCGATGTCTAGATCCTGTTTAGTTAATTTATTGTCCATTTCAAATGAACCCTTGAAAAAAGGTGCAACTGCAGAATTATAGGATGTGTGAGATTTAATATTTAATTTTTGCTTTATCATTTCAATAATCTGATCAATTGTCATTGACTGATCTCCACATACATTATAGATTTTCCTCATTGTGATATCAGATTCCATTTCAACTATCTGCTTGATGCAAAGGGCAACGTCATCTGCATCAACTATATTGATTGGATAGTTACCTCGATCTCCATTTATATCAACTTCTTGATAAGATAACAACGATCTAATATAATATTCAATCCTCTGGTGATGATTATTAATTCCATCAATATAAGAAGGTCTGACTATAGTGTAATTTAATTTAGAGCTTTCCAATTCATCTTCAATTGCTTTTTTATTTTGAGCATAGTCCCCAAACATATCTATATATTCTACAGCTCCTGAACTGATGAAAACATATTTTGTTTGTTTAGGAATTAGATTCTTGATTTTATTAAATTGGTTTGGATTAAATAAACACATATCAACAATGCAGTCAAATTTATCAAGATTGTCCCAGTCCCATTTATCTCTATCCGATCTGATCTTTTTAGACTTGATTGGTCCTGTACCACTTCGATTCAAAACAGTAACATTATGGTATCCAATCAACATATTGACTAATCTTTTGCCAACAAAGCGATTTCCTCCAATCACAAGGATGTTCATCAGATCATTTCCTTGATTTCTTCAATGCTAAATTTATCAACTTCATTTGAATATTTCCCATCTTCAATAATTTTTTCATGTAAATTTTCACCAGGTTGCAATCCGATAGTTTTCATCTTCAATTTCAATCCCCTCGGTAAATACTTTTGACTCATTGCTTGAAGCAAATCTCCAACACTCATCGATTTCATTTCTGGAACATAAGGTTTGCTATTTGTAGCATTTTTCATACAATCAAATATCAAATCAACTGCTTGCTCAATTGTCCAGAAATATCTTGTTGCTTCTGGTGCAGTGACAATTACTTCTTGACCTCGTTGCAACAAATCTTTCCATTTACACAATACTGATCCGGTAGAATACAGCACATTTCCGTAACGCACGATTCTAAAATCAATATTGGGATAATTACTCTCAAATTGTGAAAAAAGCTTTTCCATGATATATTTCGAAGCACCATAAATTCCAGAAATCTGTGCTGCTTTATCTGTACTGATTCCTAAAACAAATTCAACCTTGTCGTTAACTGATTCTTCCAGTATGTTCATGGAACCAATGACATTTGACTTGGTGCATTCTCGTGTAAGAGTTTCAGCCATACCAACGTGTTTAAATGCAGCTAAATGAAATATACCATTACAACCTTTGATTGCTTGCTGCACATCAAATCTATCATATACATCTCCTGTCAAGATCTCTACTTGTGGATATTTTTGTTTAAGTTCTATTAATTTTCCTTCATCCCGTGAGATCGTGACAACATTACCACCATGATCAATGATCCTTTTGATCAATTCTTCACCTAAAAATCCACTTCCACCAGTTACTAAATATTTTTTATCTTTTTTTATCATTATGTTCTCCGTAATTTTCCTTCAATTAATTCAATATCATTTTGTACCATTATGTTGACCAATTCTTCAAATGTTGTTTTAGGTTTCCATCCTAACACCTCCTTCGCTTTAGTATTATCCCCTGTTAGCACATCAATGTCGACCGGTCGCATAAATCTAGAATCTTGCTTAACATAATAGGACCAATCAGTTTCATCGATCGCTCTAAACCCAGCATCCAAGAATTCTCTAATCGAATGAGTCTTCCCAGTAGCTATCACGAAATCATCTGGTTTATCTTGTTGAAGCATCATCCACATAGCTTCAACATAATCGGGAGCATAACCCCAATCCCTCTTTGCATCAAGGTTGCCCAACGTTATGTGATCTGCCATTCCATTGTAAATCTGAGCTATACCATTGGATATCTTTCTCGTCACGAATTCTATACCACGCCGTTCGGACTCATGATTAAATAAAATTCCACTCACGTTGAACATATCATATGACTCTCTGTAATTCTTCGTGATCCAATGCCCATATAATTTCGATACACCGTACGGTGACCGAGGATAAAATGGTGTGTCCTCATTCTGCCGAGGTTCCTGAACTTTTCCGAACATTTCAGATGATGATGCTTGATAAAATCTTATCGGTTTTCCATACTCTCTCACAGCTTCCAACATTCTCAACACACCTAGCCCCGTGACATCACTTGTTTGCTCAGGTGTATTCCAACTTTCACCAACGAATGATTGAGAAGCTAAATTATAAATTTCATCCGGTTCAGATTCTCTCAAACATCTAAATAGAGAATTTTGATCCGTTAGATCTCCATTAAGAAAAGTTATATTATTCTCTAGATGTGCAGAATTTGTCCTGTTTTTAGAAGATGATCTTCTTTCCATTCCAAAGATCTCATATCCTTTTTCAATAAGAAAATCAGCCAGGTGACTCCCAGCCATACCATTTATTCCTGTTATCAAGGCTCTTTTCATTTATTCAATTCCTTCTTTAAATTATCATATTCATAAAATTTATTATTTCCACTCGTCAGATTGTGCAAGTTCGCTTCAGACATCCGTTTGAAAATAGAGAACTTATTAGTCTTTTTGTCCTCGAATGAGTTAGGATTTTCCTCATCCAAAACATACAATCTCTTCTCTGGATGCCTTCTCGCATGCACATGTAATAAATTCTTGCATACGAACTGTAAGTAATTTTCTCCCAGTAATTTTTGTGCCATGATGGATAATCCATGATCATCATTGTACACCATACATGAAGGAACATTTACTCCAAATTTTATCAGATCAGCTGACAGTACTAAGCAAGCACCACTTATTTTAGGGTACTTGATGTAAGTGAAGTCAAACCCTTCCGCTTCAGCATTTATCTCATTCATCTTTTCTATCGGTAGTGGTGATTTAGCTTGCATTTGATTCAAATGCTGTTGATCATCATCCACAAAGATATGATCAATATAATCCGGATGCACCAGATCATCCCAAGACGAATCCCACATTTTTCTATCAGCAAAGCTCAGCAAATATCTATGAATATTCTGCTCATCCGTATACTGTGCTAAAGTCTCGATTGCTTGAAATGCTTCTTTAGGAAAAAAACTGTCAGTTTCTCCCCACATGATATAATCAACTTTTTTACAATAATGGTAGTTTAGATCTCTTCGATAATCTGTATGAAAATAAAATTCATCCTTGATGATTCGAGTATTCACTTTGAATCCTAAATCTCGAATCACGTTAACACCACTGTTGAATTTCTCCGTCAATTGATCTTCTGAGATTTTGCTCCTGTCTATTTTCTCTATGTGTTCAGATATGTTGAAACATAGATCTATGATTACGTTTTCCTTATTGTCTATGTTCTCCAGCAGGTTCACAAGTCCATCTATGAAACCTCTATACATCTCAATTTCAAAAAACATCACGTGCGTTCCAATTACATATTTTTTATTTAATTTGATCATTGTCATTTATCCCCATACAGATACGTGTATGTCTTTTCCATCCATAGTGGCACATTTACTTCTTTGTCAGGAATACCGTTGAAATGCATGACGTGACCCATCTTCGTATGCAACATATCTTCTCCCATGATTTCCTTCCTCGGCATGCAGGTCATATTAAATTCATATGGCAATAATTTTATATCAACATCATGTTTCCTCAACATAAAATTAAGAATAGTTTGATCTCTACCTATTCCAAATTGATCTACTAGATTATATATGAGTTCTCTGTTCTGAAAATGAAGATCTATCATTTTCTTAAAAAATTCTTCGTGAGTTTTATTTACAATTTGAAATCCACCGTTTCCGTACTCCCAAAAATCAAACCACTCGTCATGAAATAAGTGTTTTTTATAATGTTCCATTCCTCTCAAGATCCAATCGTAACTGCCATCATCATGAACCATACAATACTTATTATCTGTCATGTTGAAGAAATTTGGGCAGTTCGGATGTACGATCGTATCAGCATCAACCATTAAAATTTGATCATAATTGACACCGGTGTGTTTCAACATGTCAAATAAATAATATCTCTGAAATATAATGTGCATTTCAGACTGATCTACGACCGGTTCATCTAGTAAAAACAATTCAGCATCATTGTTCTCACAAAAATGTTTCCAAGAATTCACAGAATATTGATATTCTTTTTTGTTTTCCGAATTAACTGCAATCATGAATACTATATTTTTTTTAACTGACATGACAAATACATCCTTCCATATCATTGAATTTTGTTCCAGCTGCATGTACTAAATCTTCTGGTCTTTCGCCTATAAACTTGTGCAACGTCAACTTACCACTCGACGTTGCTTCATCGACTACTTTTTTGATATCTCCATGTGGTGATGGTAGACCATAATCATCAAATATGATGATCACATCATCACCAAATAATTTCAAAGAGTTTTCAACGTCCATTTTGACTTGATGATATTGATGTCCTGCATCGATGAATACAACACCCACATCTCGGGGCAAATAATCTTTCCAATCATTCTTATACAAATCCATCTTGACAAATTCAACGTTATCTCTGTCTGCATTGTTTTTACGTGCTTGTTCCAAATTCCAATCATCCCATTCAACCGCTATGACTTTTTTAAACAGATGACTCAGCATTCTCGTTGACTGACCTTGAGATGCACCAATCTCGACCATAGTCATATTTTTATATTTATCGTTGCTGAATTCCTTCATCACATCTGCTTTGAATTTTCTCGACGTTGTATATTTTGCAGTGTCTTTGTGTAACATTTCATCGAGGATTTCGTCAAATTGAGCTGTCTTTGTGTTGTAATTGTGTCCAACCATGTCCCACGTCTGTTTGATAATATCAGATCTTTGCTCCTTAGGAATTCCATTAAAAATCCAATTATAACCATATTTGATAAAAAATGGAGTTTTGTCATCTCCATCCTGCCAGTTGTGAGAGAATAATTCTTTTCGATGCATATGAGTCAACTTGAACGCTGTGGGGAGATCTATATTGACGTCCACTTTATTCATCTGTAGCCAGTAGTTGAAAGGTGTTTGTTCAGTTCCTTTTTGAACAACATTATCTTGCATGTCGATAAATGCATCAATGTTATCCAAATATGCTTGCTTAAATCCTTCGATCAAATCTCGATGCTGCTCGTTAAAAACGACAAATCCCGAGTTGATATATCTGCTTTGATCAAACTCAAAACCATTGAAAAAATCTTTATATCCTTGAACGCTATCGTAGATCCATCTCATGTTATCCGTATCTCGCCAACCTGTGAATCGTCGTTCAGTTAAATCAAAAAAGTTCGGGGCATTCCATTTGATCATGCATGTGCTGTCTGCTAAGCAGATTTGGTCATACTCGATTTCACGTTTATCCAACTCGTCAAATAGGAAGATGATTTTCTGCCAATTTGGTCTAAATCGAAACAAATCTTGCTCAACTGGTTCCGTGAAGGGAACGAAAATACAATCGTTGCGTTTACACCAGTATTCCCACGACCTCCTAGTATATTCAAAATAATCATATCCACCATATTTATGAGTATTTTCTTTGTGGACAATAGCTGGAAACCATACTACATTTTTTGCCATTTATATCCTCTTATGCCAATTTATTGTTTCTAATATTCCATCATAAACAGGTGTAAATTTAAAATCAGTCATTTCTTGATCGAATTCATCTGTAAAATCTTTGTTTTTGATGGTATCATATTTACCAGACCAAATAACCTCACCTTTAAAATCCATGATTTCTGTCACCATGGTTACAATATCTCGTAATGTATGTGTTATGCCTGAGTAAAATGCGGTGGGCTTTGATGTTGATAAAACAATTTTGTTATTATAATACTGTTCAATTAAATCGACTGCATCTTTTACGTACATAAAATCTCTTTTATAATTTTTATCACCCTTCAAATTTATATTTTCGTTGTTTAATTTAGCTAAATGACATTTTTTAATTATAAAAGGTATAAATCCATTAAGCTCATCAGAAAATGGACCAAATATATTTGTTAGACAAAATACTTTCGAATTTAAGCTATATTGCTTTTTATAAACTTCTGCTAAGATATTTTTTATCCTATGATTGTGAGTATCTGCTGTTAATTCACCTTTACCATCGAGAAGAGCATTTATGGATGATACTACTATCAATCGTTCAATTTTCGTTTCTGTTGAAGCTTTAAAAATATTGAGACTCATTGTAACATTATCATTAAAATAGTCAGCTGGATTGGAATATAATAATTTTGAACTCAATTTTTTACAAGCTGAATGTATGACTAATTTCGGTTTAAATTTGTCAAAGCATTTTTTTGTTTCTTCATAATCTAATAGATTCACATCTCTACTGGACAATTTTATTCCTTTAGTGAAATTAGAACCGAGTAAGCCGCTCCCACCTAGAATTAAAATATCATTATGATTCATTAATATTTTTCCTCAAAATATCTGTTAACCCAATACACAACATAATCGATATCTTCGTCTTTCATATTATTATGACAGGGTAGTGAAATAAATTTTATCCATTCTGTTTCACACACAGGATATTCTCTGTCTTGTTTCAACGGTGCGTACTTATACAGAGGCTTAAAATGAACCGACGTATGTATTTTCTTATCAGCCAAATAATCAATCAATTCATCTCTATGGTTACTTGGTACTCTTGCTACATAATACTGAACCGTTTCTGAATGAGGTGGTCTTTCAATCATCGCATTCAACTCTTCATTATATCTTGATTGTATATGTCTTCTAAATTTCAAATGCTCCGGTAATTTTTTCATTTGTTCTAATCCAATGGCCGCCATTATATCAATCATATAATATTTATATCCAAGTATATCAACTTGATAATCCCATGCGTATCCTGGTTTACCATTTATACCTTGCGTTCTACTCCAAGTTGATGATACACCAAACCAAGTCATCTCTCTACATTTATCGGCTAATTCTTTATCATCTGTTGTGATCATACCACCATCACCCATCGGCATCGTCTTGACAGCTTGGAATGACCATACGGCACAGTCACCACTCAACCCAGCACCAGGAGTATAACAACTATGAGCCGTATCTTCAATTATAAAACCACCGAATACTTTTCTCAGTGCCTCATAATCAGCTGGAACTCCTGCTTCATTGACTGCAATTAATAATTCTGAATTGGGTTTCTTATACTTTTCAACATCTTCTGGATCTATACACAAGGTATCTCGCTTGACATCCACAACATTGGATGTGAACCCATTCCACAATGGTATGATAGCTGTAGCTATGAATGACATTGCTGGATTGATTACGTCAATACCTTTCCAGCCTATCGCTTTCATAACTAAATCTTGACCATGCGATGCACTCGTAACAGCAATTGCATACTTTGCACCGACCATCTCAGCAAATTTTTCCTCA
>CEPX01032965.1_pt1 | contig 12742 bp, 25 predicted proteins | sample 361361 | NCBI WGS metagenome assembly CEPX01 (sample SAMEA2619974, study PRJEB7988) | marine metagenome | biome: marine biome (ENVO:00000447); feature: mesopelagic zone (ENVO:00000213) & marine oxygen minimum zone (ENVO:01000065); material: "saline water (ENVO:00002010), including plankton... | reverse complement strand
TTGACACTCTCCAAGCAGATGCTAAGAAATACGCAGAACTAAATAATAAACTACAGACAAAGTTAATTGCTGCGACAGAGTATAAGAACCAATTACTTGGTAAGTTGCGTAAGATAAATCTTACTAAAGTAAGTGCAGAAGAACCAGCTGTTTGGGAAAGGAAAATAAATAATGCATCTAAGAGAGTACTTGAAAGTTTCGAGTCTATTACTGCTGTCCCTCCTGTTAAGTAGTTGTTCTTCTTGGCCCAAACTTACTCAAGTTGAAGTACAAACTGTAGAGGTAGAAAGAAACATACCTATACAGAATCGCCCACAACAAATTAGAATTAATTCTGAAATGAGGTGGTGGGTTGTTACAGAAGAAAATTTTAAGGAATTTAAAGAGGCGTTCCAAAAAGAAAATGGTGATCCTCTAGTTGCATATGTTATTAGTGTTAGGGATTATGAAACGCTTGCATTAAATATTGCTGAAATTAAAAGATATATAGAACAGCAAAAACAAATAATCATATATTATGAGAAAGCGGTTAAACCAAGGGAAAAGAAAGATGGGAAAGTTCAATAATAAAATCTCAGCAGAATTTCACCCACCTCGTAAGTGGATTTTAGAAAGGGCGCTGTCTTATAAAAATGAAGATATTGATGTAGATGCACTTGAGCTTATTGGTGTAAAATGCCCATCACACAGAATAAGTGTCAAAAAGGGATTCGTTACTGACTTAGCATCTACTCCCAAAATAATGTGGAACATTATTGCCCCTTGGGATATTGCTCGTGCAGCCATTATTCATGACTTTTTATATAAACGTATTCGTCAATATCGTGCAGGTCGGAATAGTGGATTAGGAACAGAGAATCAAGAAACAGTAAGGACAGCAAAGAAGGCCGCAGATGCTGCCTTCCTTATGGGAATGAAAGATGCCAACCCGTCTGTTTCGACTTGGAAAATTTATTCAGCATATTATGCTGTGCGTATGTTTGGTAGATGGTCAATTATACCGAATGAAGAAAATGTATGAAAATATGTTGTCAAAACTGCGGCCATGAATCTCATTGCGGCGTACCCCTATATAAAGACTATAGAAGAGAATACTATGATCATGGAGTTGAAGGACAAATAAAAGTTTGTGAATGTTGCAGATGCGAAGAATGTGTAAAAAATGTGGTACTTTCTAATTAGTGCCATTGCATCAGGAATTATTGGTAATGCTGCCAATAGTTGGTTTGCAGACACTAAACTAGGAATATGGTTCTACAAGAGAATTGATAATGTTGCATCATGGGCTTCTAGGAAGTTGGGTTTGAAGGTTTTACAAGATGAAAAAAACTGGAAAGTAAAATACCCAAATGTTAGTAAGAAAATTGATGAACTAGAAGCTAGAGTAAAAACATTAGAACAAGGAGAAAACCATGATAAGTAATTGGATTTCAGATCGAACTAAAGAAGGATCAAGTCATCAGGGAGCAATAGTTGCTGTAGCAGCAGTAGCCGTGTTATTCTTTGGTGTGCCCCTTACAAAAGTGATACTTTGGGGAGCCCTTGCTTGGGGTATTTGGTCTATGCTTAAGAAAAGCTAGAAATGCCTGAGTTGGAAATGTGTCCAACTATTTCAACATGCGAATTGGAAACAGAGGTTGCAATTCTCAAAAAAGAAGTAGACGCCCAAACAAAAATACATGAACGTTTGGACATTGCAATTGAGAAATTAACCGATGTTTCCAATTCAATTCATCGTATGCTTGCCGTACATGAAGAGAAAATTACAAGACAGGAAGAAGCGATTTTTCAGGCAGAAGAACAAATAGAAATTAGACGTAGTGAACTTATGATAAAAATTGATGATCTTCATGACCGTATCACCGATAATACAAAAGATATAATGGCGGCCGCACAATCACAACATATAGCACAAAATGCAGAAATTCAAAAATTACACGTTGAAATAAACCAAAGGGTGGGTGTTTTAGAAAAATGGAGACATGTTCTTGTAGGCGGCTCTATTGTAGTAGGATTTTTATTGCATAAATTTCTGGTTTTCTCTTGACATTTTAAGTTAAACACGTTATAATGTAATTATTATGAACTCATATATTGATGTTAAGTATGTAAACTTAATATCTCCCTATCTTCAGCAATTCAAGAAGAAGGGAGATTTTCTATGGAATTTTCGCTGTCCTTATTGTGGAGACTCACAAAAGTCTCGCACAAAGGCAAGAGGATTCGTGTATCGTAGGAAAAACGACCTATTTTACAAATGCCATAATTGTGGAATGGGCACAACTCTCGGCAATCTTATCAAGGAAATTGACTCAAAAACTTATGATGACTATATAGTAGAACGATATAAAAGTGGTAGTCAAAATAACACGCCAACGCCGGAGTTCAAGTTCGATGTTCCTGTCTTTCGTAAAAAGGGGGTTCTCAAAGGCCTTAAATCAATCGCAGATTTACCAGAATCCCATCCTGCCAGAAAGATTATATCAGACAGACTTATTCCAGAAGAGTGTTTTAAAGACCTCTACCTCTGTGAATCATTTTACAAATTCACGAATAATTTAGTTCCTAACAAATTTCCTTCCTTGGATGGGGATCATCCAAGATTGTTGATACCGTTTAGAGATGAACAAGGAGAAGTATTTGCATATCAAGGACGGGCATTTGGAGAGGAACAACCAAAATATCTAACTATCAAGCTTGAAGAACGAGACAAGATTTTTGGTCTAGATAGGGTTGATAAAAAAGAACACGTTTATGTTGTTGAAGGTCCGCTTGATAGCTTATTCATAGATAATTGCATTGCGATTGCTGGCGCAGAAATGCCAAATTTAGATTGCGATTTTACAATAGTGTTTGATAATGAACCAAGAAACAAAGAAGTCTGTAAATTGATTGAGAAGAACATTAAAAGTGGTCAAAATGTCTGTCTTTGGCCGGAAAGAATGTTAGAAAAAGATATAAATGATATGATCATATATGGTTATACCAAAGAAAAAATTCAACAAATTATAAAAGAAAATACCTTTTCTGGAGCATCGGCCCAATTAAGGTTTGCAGAATGGAGAAAAATCAATGTCTAATAACCACCTACCCACATCATACCAAGAATTTATACACTTATCGAGATACTCAAGGTGGTTGCCAAATGAAGAACGAAGAGAAACATGGAACGAAACAGTTACAAGGTATTTTGATTTTTTCACGGAACATCTAAAAGACACGCATAATTTTAAACTCACAAACACATTACGAAAAGAGTTAGAAACTGCTATTTTGGAGTTAAAAGTGATGCCATCTATGCGTTGTCTTATGACTGCTGGTGAAGCATTAAAACGTGAAAATATAGCTGGGTATAACTGTTCATATGTCGCTGTAAATCGTGTTCATGCGTTTGATGAAATTTTATACGTACTGATGAACGGTACAGGTGTGGGGTTTAGTGTAGAAGCTCGACATGTTTCTCAATTGCCTCATATTGCCGATGAATTTCATCACAGCGATACTACTATTGTGATTGCAGATTCTAAATTGGGGTGGGCAAAGGGACTTAAAGAACTTATTGGTATGTTGTATATTGGTCAGATTCCTTGTTGGGATTTGTCCAAAGTACGTCCTGCTGGTGCTCCTCTTAAAACATTTGGTGGCCGAGCATCTGGTCCAGAACCATTAGAATCCCTATTTAATTTCGCAGTTAATATTTTCCAAAATGCTGCTAGTCGTAAATTATCCTCTATTGAGTGCCATGACCTTGTTTGTAAGATTGCAGAGGTAGTTGTAGTAGGGGGTGTAAGGAGAAGTGCGCTTATAAGTCTCTCTGACCTCTCTGATGATAGGATGCGTAACGCTAAGACAGGTCAGTGGTGGAATACAGAACCACAACGATCCCTTGCAAATAATAGTGCATGTTATACAGAGAAACCAAATATTGGTACGTTTATGGATGAATGGAAATCCCTTTTTGATTCTAAATCTGGTGAACGTGGCGTATTTAATCGTGAAAGTGCAGTTAAACAGGCTGGAGTAAATGGTCGTAGAGATATAGAACATGAATTTGGTACAAACCCTTGTTCTGAGATTATCCTAAGAAGCCGAGAGTTTTGTAATCTGTCAGAAGTTGTGGTACGTCCAGATGATACGAAGGAGTCTCTTTTGGAGAAGGTTCGTCTTGCAACGATTCTGGGTACAATTCAATCTACTCTTACAAACTTCAAATATGTATCTTCTGTATGGAAAAATAATTGCGAGGAAGAAAGGCTTCTTGGGGTTTCTCTCACCGGCATTATGGATAATAAACTTCTTAATGGTAAAGGGGGTTCTGCTATTAATGGTTTAAGAAGCTATCGCGGCCATGCATTGCCTTGCATATTACAAGATTTAAAAAACGAAGCAATCAAAACAAACAAGGACTTTGCAAAAAAGATAGGAATCAACCAAAGTGTTGCTATAACGTGTGTTAAACCCTCTGGGACAGTCTCTCAGTTGGTTGATGCTGCATCTGGTATCCATGCAAGGCATAATCCTTACTATATAAGAACTGTGCGTGGAGATAAGAAAGACCCCCTTACAAAAATGATGACAGATGTAGGGTTTCCTGTAGAAGATGACGTTATGAATCCAAGCCATACAGCGGTATTTTCCTTTCCCATGAAGTGTAATGGTACGTCTGTATTTCGTACAGATATGACTGCGATTGATCAATTAGAACTGTGGAAAATATATCAAGAAAATTGGTGTGAACACAAACCGTCTGTAACTATCTCTGTAAAGGAGAGCGAATGGTTAAGTGTTGGTTCATGGGTATATGATAATTTTGATATGATGAGTGGCGTAAGCTTTCTTCCATTTGCAGAACATACATATAAACAAGCACCATATCAGGATTGTTCAGAAGAAGAATATGAGGTTCTTGTTAAAAAAATGCCGAAGAATGTGGTGTGGAATAAATTATCAGAGTATGAAAAAAGTGACATGACAATAGGGGCGCAAGAATTAGCTTGTGCAAGTGGGTTCTGTGAAATCCAGTAATGAAAATTATTGTATGCGATTCCTGCGAGGCGGAATATAAAATAAAACATAACATGAACGAAATGTATTACATTATGCAATATTGTACTTTCTGTGGCGAGGATCTTTCCGATGAACTTGAAGATGATATAGAGGAGTGGAATGAAAACTAGTAGTGCTAACAAATGGTAGAAATTTTTATTCATGATAGCGAAGGAACACCCTATAAATCCTTTACTGTCGATGACGATATAGAATTTCTTGAAGGCAGAGTTTCCAAAGGAAAAAGGGGTTACTATAAAGGCACAGGTGTTCCTTATAAAGACCATTCCATATATGAATTAACCGATGAATATGAATATCTCGGTGAAACAGGCGTTTTTTACTTAGGACGAAAAGTAAGTAAAAAATGTTTTCAAGGAAAGTTCGGTGTATTTGAAGAACTTTATCAACCATTCTTTCCAGATCATATAGGTGCTTGTAGTGGTAAAGAGGGTCCGATAGTTTTAAACTCCATAAAATTTGGTTTATCTTCTGTTGAGGTATACGATTGTATACCAATTGATAAAGAAACAGAACAATATTATTATATTGTTGATTATAAATGTAAACGAAAAAAATATTTAGAGGAAGGCTCTCCTTATAAACTAAGAGCTTTAATAGATTATATGTTATGCAATGATTGGAATTCCCTCTGGGATAAAAATGCTATTAATGATGTTACAGCAGATGGCAGAATTTCTGATGTAGCAGATTTATTTGAATCTTCTGAGCTTAAACATAAATTAGGTACTGTTTATTCACACTTGTATAGTTTAGGTAAGACGAATAAACGAAAGTATAAAGAATTTTTGGATATAAATGAATTACAACACCCTGATCATCTTGGCGATTTTTGGTACATTTATAATTCTATTTACCTTTTAAATGAGAATGGTATAAGTACTTCAGAATTGTTTCCACATTCAGATATAATGGATAATTATAAACACACAGTTACTAATTATTTAATGGATGGTAGAAATACTGCATATTGTTCTTGTTTTGCTTATATAGATCAGGGCAATAAAGTTATGAAAGAATATAAAGAAAGAGTAAATTGGCAATGAAAACAAGCTCAGCAAAACAAAAAGGTCGTAAGTTTCAACAGTGGGTTCGTGACCAACTTATAGAACAGTTAGATGTGCATCCAGAAGATATTGAATCTCGCAGTATGGGTGCAGGGGGCGAAGACCTTATTATGGCTCGAGCTGCAAGAGAGAAATTTCCGTATTCAATAGAATGTAAGGCCCAAGAATCACTTAATGTGTGGAAGGCATATGAACAGGCAGAATCCAATTCTGGAGATTATGAACCTATCGTTTTTATTAAACGCAATAACCAAAAACCTTTAGTGGTGGTTGATGCAGAATATTTTGTGAGATTACATGATGACGAATTGGTGGATTAAAGAATATAAGAAATACCATGCAGAGAAGGATACCAACTACCCCGGCGACAATTTAAAACCCCAATTACATCATATAAAGGATTTAGTGCGAGATACTAAGTCAAAGACGCTTCTTGATTATGGTTGTGGTAAGGGATTGCAGTATACAGAATGGAGACACCATGAAGAGTTAGGTGTTATGCCATCCCTCTATGACCCTGCTGTACCAGAATATGAGAACCTACCAGACGGCCCTTTCGATGGGGTATATTCTACAGATGTGTTGGAACATATACCAAAAGAACAATTACCAGAAACCTTTGAACAAATATTTTCCAGAGCAGACAAATTTGTGTTTTTGTCGATATGCACCAAACCAGCTATTGCAATACTTCCTAGTGGAGAAAACGCACATTGTACTGTAGAGCCCATAGAATTTTGGGTTTCTATGATTGAGAAATACACACCCAAAAAGGTATATACACACGTAAAAACATACGGCAATTGTAATAGCTATGAAATTCTCAACGAAGATATGTATTTGGAGTGGTTTATTGAAAATCTTGAATAGAGTTTTAAAAGGGTATTGACAAATCCTCCCTTTTCGTGTATATTGGTAGTATGGATAAATAAAACGGACAAATTGTGATAAATAATATTATGGATATTTCAATTATTTTAGCATTAGTAATAACCACTCTAATGGCATCATGTTATTATATTGGTCGAATTCTTGCATTTAGGTATGCATCAGAAGTGTTTCCAGAATTTTTTTTAAATTTACTGGAAAAAGAAGGCTTTATTGTCACCGAAACTGATGAAGACGGAGATAAAGAACTGATTCAAATTTCTTCGGTGGTGGCAGAGGCGTTACGTGATCTCCCTAAAAATGTCAAATCTAAATAAACGTGTGGCTGTCGCTGCAGCGCCAACTTCGACAAATGGTAATTGTAGAACTTTTGAGAATGTTCAAACAGTTGAGAACACTCAAAAGAGAGTTACCGGCACGGCTTGTAAAATTAACGGCGAATGGATTTTAAAGGAGTTAAACGGATGATATTTTTGACTATAATCGGTGGTATTGTTGTAGCAAATCTTGTTGTTGGTAGTGTAATATTAATGGTACAATAGATTTATCAGGGGGTATAGCTCAGTAGGGAGAAAAGATGTGGAACTTGAGATAGAAAATTATTGTGGGGGATTGGTATAATTGGGGACACACCGCCCTTGCACGGCGGAGTTCGGCGGAGTTAGCAGTTCAAGTCTGCTATCCTTCACCAGAAAGGAAATGAAAATGGCGTTTGAATGGAATAGAATACATAAGTGGGAAGAACGACTTGAAGAACAAACAACAGAACGAGTGTATGAATTTGTTTTAGAGTTCTATGATGTTGAAGATGTTGTAGAATTAACAGAAGAACAAATAAATGAAGTTGTAGAGTTTCGTGACCATGAACTGGATGAATATAGTTCATTGCAAATTGGCTTTTTAAACCTTATCAGTCATTGGGAAGCAGAAGCGCAATGGGAAGAGGAAAATGACAATTGAACCACGTTGGACAACTGGTGAGGAATTTCAAGATGATATTACTCACTTAGGTAATCACCTATCTCTTGACCAAACAGGGTATTGGTTTTGGGATGAAACTCAATCTTGGGCCTTTGGGCCTTTTTTAACGCAAGAAGAAACAAAACTTGCTCTTAATGAATATTATAAAAGTTTAAATGAAACTGATGAAGATATTTTGGATGCACGGCAAGAAGATGCTGATGAAGAATATGAGTTTGGGGTTGATGAATGAGTGAACATTTTAAAAGCACAGAGGTTACAGTTCGTAATAATAACGTTGACAAAGCACTCAGAATTTTAAAAAAGAAACTTACGGAAGAAGGTCTATTCAACGAACTTAGAGAACGTGAATATTATATGACTCGTGGCGCAAAACGTAGAAAAGCAAAGGATGCTGCTAAACGCCGACAAAAACGAGCATTAGAAAAAAGAATGACAGAAGAAGGTTATTGAACCAAATGTCAGAAGATAATAATGTTATTGAAGGTCCGTGGCCGGATTCAATTGTTAATTTAGAGGAAGAAGACAAATCGCCAGAAACACAGCGACTTAAAACAGAGTGGCTTATGCGACATGCTGAAGAGTTTACACAAAATTTAATTGTTCAAATGATACATTCCATGAGTGAACATGGCGTTGATATATCCGAAAAAACTTTTGTTCGTGATACTGCAATTATAATTGAGTTTGTTAATGGTGTTATATATAGAGATATGGGCTTATCCCATCATACCCATGATTTTGTAGAAACTTTTGTTGAGGTTTATATTAATGATGAAAATAATATAGAAACAGATGTTAATGTTGGTTTTATGAAAGAATGTATTGCTGCAATTAAAGAAGAAATAAACAATGATCCAGAGCCCGCTTGAGATAAAATATGGTATTAGTTGATATGAATCAAATATCAGTTGCATCAGTAATGATGCATCTGCACATGACCAAACAAACTAAACCCGATGAGAGTATGGTTCGCCATATGATCCTTAACTCTTTGCGAATGTATCGCACACGATTTGTTGAAGAATATGGTGAGCTTGTTTTGTGTTATGATTCCAAACATTACTGGCGTAAAGATTATTATCCCGAATACAAATATGGTCGTAAAAAAACTAGAGACACATCAAAACACAGTTGGGATGATATCTTTGAAGTTCTTAATGCAATCAAAGATGAATTGAAAGAGTTTTTCCCTTATAAACACCTTGAGGTTTATGGTGCAGAGGCTGATGATATAATCGCTGCATTGTGTTTTGAGCTTGAGTTTGATAATGGTAAGACGTTAATACTCTCTGGTGATAAGGATTTTATACAATTACAGAAATTTAGTAATGTCTACCAATATAGCCCAATCACCAAAAAGTTTATTAATGGTACTGACCCTGATGATTATCTAAACGAGCATGTAATGAGGGGAGATAGCAGTGACGGCATCCCTAATGTGTTCTCACCAGATAATACTTTTGTAGATGGACTACGACAGAAACCATTAAGTAAGAAAAAAATAGCAACTTTGATTGGGGGCGTTTTTCCAAACGATGAGGTTAAACGTAATTATCAACGAAACAAAAAATTGATTGACTTAACCCAATCACCAAATGAACTTTTTCTTGAGTGTATAGAAGAATATCGTAAAGCACCAGATGGTGATCGTAGTAAACTGTTTAACTATTTTATACAAAAGAGGTTAAAAAACCTCACTGAATCGATAGGAGATTTCTAATGATTAATACATACACCCCAAGTTTTTCTGAGATTTTTGAGAAGCTTGGTAAAATTAAAACCAAGAAAGATAAGGTTGCATACCTAAAAGAATGGAACACTGATGCTCTTCGCATGGTAGTGAAGGCCTCATTTGATCCAAAAATTGAGTGGTTACTCCCAGAAGGTAGTGTTCCATTTGAACCTAATGATGCGCCTGAAGGTACAGAACATACTACCCTACAGATGGAAGCGAGACAACTGTACCGATTTATAAAAGGTGGCGACAACACTATCTCTCAAAATAAACGAGAAATGATGTTTGTTCAAATGTTAGAGGGCCTACAAGAAAAAGAAGCACATGTATTGGTTGCAGCAAAAGACAAAAGACTCCACCAAGTATATAAAGGACTTTCTAAAAATGTTGTAATGGAAGCCTTTGATTGGGACGAAAATTATATGGTTATAGGGGATAAGTATCCTCAAGCCCCTGGGCCTGCTGCAGGGTAATAATTTTTAATGAATGGTTTTGTTTCTACAGTTGTAGCAGGGGTTATGATGATATCTCCTGTTATTAACGGCCCACCAACAAAAACAGATAAGTCAATTGAGTGTCTTGCGTTAAATATGTATCATGAGGCAAGAAACCAAGGGGTAGCAGGATTAGTAGCGGTTACTGCTGTGGTTCTTAATAGGGTTGGTGATTCTAGATTTCCTAACACAATATGTGGGGTTGTTTATCAGGGTCCAACTAGAGAAAGCTGGAAAACCCGAAAGATAAAAATCTTACCCCCAGAAGAACGTAAATATTATCCTGTAAAAAATCGCTGCCAATTCTCTTGGTATTGTGATGGAAAAAGTGATATACCAAAGGATAAAACCACTTACAATAAATTTTTAAGTTTAGCCGAAGTTATCATAAATAATGATATACCATTTTTAGACATAACAGATGGTGCTACTTTTTATCATGCTGATTATATATCGCCTGCATGGGCAAAAACTAAAATTAGAACTATAGAGATAGAGGATCATATTTTTTATAGGTGGAAAGAATGAGTTATTACAGGAATTCTATTAATATATAAATAAGTAAAAGGGGGTAATGATATGGTAAGAGAAGGTTATTGGGATTTTATGGGCAGAAAACTGCGTGAAGAAGGTCCCAAAACAACCAAAATTGATATGGAAGGCTTATTAAAACGAGATATTACAGAAATGCAAAAAACTGTGCATTTTTTACAAACTAGGGTCCGTGATTTAACAGACAATGTAATTCAATTGAAACAAAAGATTGTTGATTTAGGTGGTGATCCTGACCAATTAGAAATGAGATTTTAATGCCAACATATACATTTTTTAATGAACAGTCTGGAGTAGAATGGGATGAATTTCTAACCATATCCGAAAGAGATAAGTTTCTAACAAAAAACCCTCAAGTCAAACAAAGAATTCAACCTGTCGCAATTGTAGGCGATCATTTAATGGGCGTAGGTCCAAAAACTGATGCTGGTTTTCAAGAGAACATGCAGCGTATTGCGGCAGCCCACCCAAACTCACCCATGTCAGAAAGATGGGGTGGTAACACAATGTCTCACAAAGAAATTAAAACTCGTAGAGTTATTGAAAAACACGCAAAAAAAGTTGTCAGAGATGGATTTTCTGCAAATAAGGGACAAACTCTTGCAAATAAATAATATGGTGCGAGCGAGACATAAAACTTCAGCAAGGGACGCACTGCGTCTATGCAAGCTGAGAAGTCAATCCGCTTATGCACCTAGAGAGAGGGGGGCACCCCCTGCTCCCCTCTCTCACCTTAATTTTATGAATTAAAAAGAAAAATAATGGCATCGAAGAAAAATAAAGAAATCAATCACAACAACTTAACCACTGTTAAGCCTATTGGTGATAATCAGAAGGAAGTTTTTAACACTTGGAAAAAGGGAAAGAATCAATTTCTGTTTGGTGCTGCGGGTACGGGTAAAACCTTTATATCATTATATCTTGCACTGAACGATGTGTTTGATTTAAAGAAACCTTATGATAAAGTGGTGTTGGTTCGTTCCCTTATGCCCACAAGAGAAATAGGTTTTCTGCCAGGTGATGAGGAAGATAAGGCTGCTCTCTATCAAGTACCATATCAGAACATGGTACAATTTATGTTTGAGTTGCCAAATGAACAACAATTTAACACTTTATATGACAAGTTAAAGGGACAGGGTACTTTATTCTTTTTATCAACGTCTTTTCTAAGGGGATTGACATTTGACAACAGTATCATTATAGTAGATGAGTGTCAAAATTTAAATTTTCACGAATTGGATACGATAATCACAAGGGTTGGTCAAGACTCAAAAATTATATTTTGTGGTGATTTTGATCAAACCGATTTAATAAAACAAAATGAGAGGAACGGGCTTCATAACTTTTTAAGAATTTTAAATGAAATGGAAGAATTTAATTGTGTAGAATTTACTCTGGGTGATATAGTTCGCTCTGGTTTTGTTCGTAGTTATCTTATTAATAAAATCAAATTGGGCATTGGGGTAGAATAATGGATATAGAACAACTTAGATTGGAATTAGCAAAAGATGAGGGCTGTATACATGAGGTATACCTTGATCATCTTGGTTATCCCACTTTTGGAATCGGCCATCTTATCAAAGATAGTGATTCCGAATATGGTTGCGATGTCGGTACAGCCATTAGTGAAGATAGAGTTATTTCTGCATTTGAGGAAGATATAAAAACAGTCCTAAGTGATTGCGAAAAACTCTATCCACTGACATTTGGAAACTTACCAGAAGAGGTCCAGCTGATCATTGCAAATATGATGTTCAATATGGGCTATCCTAGACTTAAAAGGTTTATAGGTATGAAAAAGGGAATTCATTCCAATGATTGGCAAGCAGCCGCAGATGAAATGGTCGATTCTAGATGGTATCGACAAGTTACCAACAGAGCAGAAAGACTCGTTGAAAGAATGAGAAGTGTATGAAATCTTGGGAATACACCCAAAAACAATGGGATAGAGAAAT
>CEPX01190304.1_pt1 | contig 12745 bp, 21 predicted proteins | sample 361361 | NCBI WGS metagenome assembly CEPX01 (sample SAMEA2619974, study PRJEB7988) | marine metagenome | biome: marine biome (ENVO:00000447); feature: mesopelagic zone (ENVO:00000213) & marine oxygen minimum zone (ENVO:01000065); material: "saline water (ENVO:00002010), including plankton... | reverse complement strand
AAACCGAGCTGGTCGTAACAACCAGGGTCGCATTACCGTCCGTCACCAAGGAGGAGGACATAAGAAGTTGTATCGAACAATCGATTTTAAACAGGAGCGTTTTGATATTCCAGCTAAAGTAGAGACTTTGGAATATGATCCATATAGAACTGCTTTTGTGGCTTTGATCTTGTATAAAGATGGCCGACGTAGTTATATTATAGCGCCTAAGGACATGAAGGTAGGTGATGAGATTATCACCTCTGAAAAGGCTCCTATCAAAATTGGTAACCGTTTACCAATCAAAAACATCCCGATTGGTTATCAGGTTCATAACGTAGAGATTCAGCGAGGAGCAGGAGGTAAGTTGGCTCGTTCCGCTGGTTCTTCTGTTCAAGTGTTAGCTCACGAAGGTGGCTACACCAACCTGAAGATGGCTTCCCGAGAGATCAGAAAGGTTTCTTGGCACAGTCTTGCTACCATCGGTCAAGTTTCTAACCAAGAGTGGTTCTTGATCAATATTGGTAAGGCGGGTCGTAATCGTTGGTTGGGTATTAGACCAACTGTTAGAGGTTCAGCGATGAACGCAGTGGATCACCCTTATGGTGGTGGTGAAGGTCGTCAGCCCCGAGGTACTAAGAGACCTAAGGATAAATGGGGTAACGTTACAGGTGGTCGTAAGACTCGTAAGAAGAAAAAGTATTCTAACCACTTGATTATCAAACGTCGGATTAAGAAATCTAGAAAGAAATAAAAATATGAGTAGAAGTTCAAAAAAAGGTCCATACGTTGATCAAAAATTATTGAAGAAGCTCTCTAAGGTAGAGAAGGGTGGCAAGGATATTGTTAAAACCTGGTCGCGAGCTTCAGAGATCTCTCCAGAGATGGTGGGATACAAGATCGGCGTTCATAATGGTCGGCACTTCATTGAAGTATCGGTTAAGGAAGAGATGGTAGGTCACCGTTTAGGTGAGTTTTCTCCTACCCGAACTTTTGCTAAGCATGGTGGTAAGATGCAGAAAGATATGGAAATGAGAGCGGCTCAAACGGCTCGTGATGCTGCCAAGAGAGAAAAAGCATCTAGTTAATAAACAAAAATATGGCACAACAAACAGTAAAACTTAATTATCTGAAAATCTCCCCTCGTAAAGTGAGGTTGATTGCTGACGCCATTAAAGGCTTGCCCGTTCAGGAGGCGGAAGCTCAATTATTAATGAGACCGCAGCGTTCTGCTCCAGCTCTATTAAAACTATTACGTTCCGCTGTAGCTAACGCTAAGAGTCGTGATATGAAAATAGATTCTTTATATGTTTCTAGTATTAGGGTAGATAAGGGTCCAATGTTGAAGCGGATGTTGCCGCGAGCTATGGGTCGAGCTACTTTACTACAGAAAAAGATGAGTCATGTTATTCTAGTTCTAGATGAGAAGGAAACTCCAAACAAAGAAAGGTTTAACATTGTTAAGCCAGTGAAAGAGAAGAAAGATGAGAAGCAACCAGCTAAAAAGACTAAGGCTGCTAAGGAGGTGAAAGAAGATCAGGTAACTAAAGAGAAGCCACGATCTGACAAGAAAGAACAGCGAGCAGAGGAGAAAAAAGGCGTTTTCAAGAGGTTCTTCAGACGAAAGAACATCTAGACAAAAAGTTTAATTAATATTATTTTACAAAAACCATGGCAAGAAAAATTAGACCAGATTTATTAAGACTAGGAATTGTTAAGGGATGGAGCTCCCGTTGGTTTAGTAATGCCAGTTTTCGTAATAACTTAGAGGAGGATGAGTTGATGCGTAATATTATCAATGACAAGATCAAGACAGCAGGTATTGTTAGTATTGATGTTGAGCGGAATATTGGAGACGTTAAAATCATTATTAAAGCTTCTCGACCAGGTTTGATTATCGGTCGTGGTGGTAAAGGTATTGAGGATTTAACCAAACTTATTAAATCTAAACTAATTAAGTTGAATCGACGTCGAGGTATTGAGATGCCTTCAATCAATATTTCTATTGAAGAATTAAAGCGATCTGAGGTAGCGGCTGTTAACGTAGCTCAGAATATCGCTTGGGATCTAGAAAAAAGAATGCCTTATAGACGAGTTATTAAAAAGCATCTAGAGGGTGCGATGCAGAATAAAGATATTTTGGGTGCTCGAATTAGTATTAAGGGTCGAATTGGTGGATCAGAGATTGCTCGAAAAGAATGGTTAGGTCGTGGTAAGTTACCACTACAAACTCTAAGAGCTAATATTGATTATGGTGAGGTGACTGCTTTTACCTCCTATGGAACCATTGGTATCAAGGTTTGGTTAAATAAAGGTGAAGTATTTGAAGATTAAACATGTTAGTCCCAAAGAAAGTTAAACATAGAAAATGGCATAAAGGCCGTTCACGAAAGCGCAAAGTTGAGACCCGTGGTGTTACTTTACAACACGGTGGCTTTGGTTTGAAAGCGGATGGTTCAGCTTGGATTAACTCAAGTCAGATTGAGGCAGCTCGAAGAACCATTACCAATTTCCTTAGTCGTGAAGGAAGAGTCTTTATCAGAATCTTTCCTGATAAGCCTGTAACCAAGCGACCGCCAGAAGTTACTATGGGTGGTGGTAAGGGTGCGGTTGATCACTATGTTTTTCCAGTTCGTCCAGGTAGAATTTTGTTTGAGATTGATGGTGTTGACGAGCAAAGAGCTCGAGACGCTTTAACTCGTGCTAGTTTTAAGTTACCGTTAAAAACCAAGATTGTAACTAAAGAAGAATAATGAAAAAGAAAGAGTTACAACAATTAAGCAAGAAGCCAGTGGCTGAATTGCAAAAGAAAGTGCAAGAGAGCAGGAATAAGCTTTGGCAACTCAGGGTTGATTTAGCAGCCGGAAAAGTGAAGAATATAAAACAGATTAGAAGTTTAAGGCAAGATATCTCTCAAATGTTAACTTTTATCAATAATCATGGAGAATAAAAAAGAAGTAAAAAGACGTAAGTTAGAAGGAGTGGTTGTTTCTGATAAGATGGAAAAGACCGCTACTGTTGAAGTGGAGCGATTTAAAAAACACTCGCGTTATTTGAAATACTTTAAAACCAGTAAGAAGTATAAGGCTCATGATGAGAAGAATGAGTATAAAACAGGTGATAAGGTGGTTATTGAATCCAGCCGACCCTTGTCTAAAGATAAGAGATGGGTTATTGTAAGCAAGATATAAAAACATGTTACAAGAAGAATCCTTAGTAAAAGTAGCTGATAACTCTGGTGCCAAGACGATCAAAGTCTTTCGTGTTCTTGGTGGTACCAAAAAAAGATACGCCCGATTAGGTGAAATTGTTGTTGCCTCAGTTAAATCAGCTGAGCCAAGAAAGGCTATTAAAAAGAAGGATATCGTTAAATGTTTGGTAGTGAGAACTGCTGCTCCAATTCGGAGAAAGGATGGTTCTTACATTCGTTTTGATAATAATGCAGTAGTGATAGTGGATGACAAGAAAGAACCTCGCTCTACTCGTATCTTTGGCCCTATTCCTCGAGAGATTAAGGAGATGAAGTATGATAAGGTTTTCTCCCTAGTAGAAGAAATAGTATAAAAAGATCCCCCAGACCGGGGGATTTTGCTTTGTTATCCAAAAAAGAAGAAATAGCAGCCAACAGTAACGCTAATCAAGGTTATTGCTAGGCCAACTACAAATTTTAATGAGACTGAGCTTTCTCCTTCTTCTAAACGGAAGATAGCATCATGGATTATAAATAACCCTATTATCATGCAGATCACGCAGATAAAAAGCGGCATCATGCCAAACTCCTCCTTACCAACTACTTAAAGCACTGAAAACTAGAGCGGCAGCTAGAACTATCATGATAGTTCCAATTGCTTGTTTGCTAGGATTATCACTTTTGTGAGCGAAGATTGTTAGGCCTCTGATAAAGAGCAATAATGCAAAAAGCATCATTGCTATGGGTAAAATAGACATTAATACCTCCTTGTTAGTTTTTAATGGACTGGGGATAGTACAACAGAATAAGAGAATAGTGTCAATTAAATATTTGATAAATATGTTTGATTGCTAATACGCTTATTCTTATTGCATTAAGTTATCTTTTGTGTTATTTTTTTGAAGATGAAAATAAAGAAGGGTGACAAAGTTCAGATTACCACCGGCAAGGATGCTGGGAAGTCTGGTAAGATTATTGATATTAATCTCCAAACCCGGCGTGTTATTATCGATGGTTTAAATTTATATAAAAAACATGTTAAGCCTCGTCGTCAGGATGAGAAAGGAGAGATTATTGATATTCCTCGACCAATGGATGTTTCTAATGTTGCTCTTGTATGTGCTACTTGCAAGAAACCAGCTCGAGCTGGTTATCAGGTAGAAGGCAAGAAGAAGATTCGGGTTTGCCGGAAATGTAAGGCGACTCTATAAAACTATGGCTACTGATATTAAAAAACAAATTAAAGACAAACTAGAAAAAGTAGTAGTGAATGTGGGTGTTGGTAAGAAGGCTGTTAGTCAGTCTGGTTTTGACAGTAAGATTCTACCAGAGATCACCAAGGAGCTATCTCAGTTAACTGGTCAAAAGCCAGCTACTAGAGTTGCTACCAAATCTATTGCTGGCTTCAAGTTACGCCAAGGTATGGTGGTTGGTCTCAAGGTCACCCTACGAGGCAAACGTATGATTGATTTTGTAGAGCGATTGAATAAGATCGTACTACCTCGTTTACGTGACTTCCGTGGTTTGGAATTAAAGAATGTTGATCAGGGTGGTGGTTTATCTATTGGTCTTCAGGATCACTTAGTTTTCCCAGAAATCAATCCAGAAACATCTAAAGCTAACTTTGGTTTGCAGATCACTCTAGTCCCTAAAGTTAAAGATCGAGAGTCGGCCATTGATTTTTACCGCCAAATTGGCGTACCATTGAAGAAATAAAGTTATGGCCAGAAAAGCAAGTATTGCAAAATCCCAAAAGAAACCTAAGTTTTCTTCTCGAATAGTATTGCGTTGTTTCCGTTGTGGACGGAAACGAGCTTATATGAGAAAGTTTGGTCTTTGTCGTATTTGTTTCAGGGAGATGGCTAGCAAGGGTCAGATTCCAGGAGTTAGAAAAGCCAGTTGGTAATATGTATACAGATTTATTAACAAGAATTAAAAACGCCCAGGCAGTGAATAAAGTGAGCTTGAAAGTGCCTTTTTCTAATAACGATATGAAGATCGTTGAGTTGTTAACCAGAAATGGTTATCTAGCTGGAGCGGAGAAGAAGGGCAGAATGCCTAAGCGAGTTATTGATATTACATTGAAGTATGATGAAAACGAGCGAGGAGCGATTAGTGGAGTGAAGTTTGTAAGTAGGCCTTCTCGACGTATTTACTGCGGTTACAGCACCCTACGACTAGTAAAGAATGGCTTTGGTGCATCCTTCGTCTCTACCTCTAAAGGCATTATGACCAATCGACAAGCTCGAAAGGAGAAGGTTGGTGGTCAGATCTTGTTTGAGATTTGGTAATGGTAGATAAGTTAGAGCAGGCGATAGTAGGCAGAGAGGCTAAGGTTGGTATTATTGGTCTAGGTTATGTTGGTCTGCCACTTGCTAAAGCTTTTATTAACGCTAAGTTGTCAGTTATTGGTTTTGATGTCGACCCTCAGAAGGTCGATTTTTTATTGTCCGGTAAAAGTTATCTGAAGCAGTTTAAAGATGAGGATATTAAGCAGTGGTTGGATAGCGGCTTATTTAATGCCACAACCGACATGAGTCGGTTGACTGAGGCTGACTGTTTATTGATCTGTGTGCCGACACCATTGACCAGTGATCATAAGCCGGATTTGAAATATATAATTCAGACAGCTGAGTCGATTAAGCAATCTTTACGACCAGGTCAGTTAGTTGTTTTGGAGAGTACTACCTATCCTTCAACTACCCGTCAGGTTCTTTTACCGATTCTAGAGGAGAGTGGTTTGAAAGCTGGTCAGGATTTTTTCTTGGCGTACAGCCCGGAGAGAGAGGATCCAGGTAACACTACTTATTCCGCCTCTAGTATTCCTAAGGTGGTGGGTGGTTTGGATGAAGATAGTGGGCGTTTGGCTCAAAAGTTATATGAACAGGCTGTGGTGTCAGTGGTGCCAGTATCTAGTCCTGAAATAGCAGAAGCTTGCAAAATATTAGAAAACACCTATCGAGCTGTTAATATCGCTTTGATTAATGAGTTAAAGATCTTGTTTGATAAGATGGAGATTGATGTTTGGGAGGTGGTTGAGGCAGCTAAGACCAAGCCTTTTGGTTTTCAGGCTTTCTATCCAGGTCCTGGGTTAGGAGGTCATTGTATTCCGATCGATCCTTTCTACTTGTCTTGGTTAGCTAAAGAAAAAGGTTTAGAGACCAAGTTTATAGAACTAGCTGGTCAGGTTAATTCCAAGATGCCTCGGTACGTGGTTGATCGATTAGAGGCTTTTTTGCAGGAACAAGGAAAGCAGTTAGTGGAGAGTAAGGTTTGCATGTTGGGCGTGGCATACAAAAAAGATGTTGACGATCCTCGAGAGAGTCCGGCTTTTGAGATCTTAGATTTATTAAGACAGCGGGGAGCGGTGGTGAGTTATAACGATCCTTATATTCCTAAATTACCTAAGATGCGCAATCATGAAGTTCCGGAGCTTAAAAGTACTGAGCTGACAGCTGATTTTTTGGCTGATCAGGATGTGGTATTAATCGTTACCAATCACTCTGATTATGACTATCAATTCATCGTTGAGCACTCTCAATTGGTGGTGGATACCAGGAATGCTACTAAAAATGTTGTGGGAGGAGAGGAAAGGATCAGAAAGGCTTAAATTGCTTGCCTAAACCATATGATCGTGATAATATCTTGGTACCTATTTTTAATATGTCTAGACTAGGTAAAAACCCAATAGAAATACTGGACGGGGTTGAGGTTAAGCTAGAGGATAAGAAGCTTAATTTTAAAGGGCCCAAAGGCACTCTTGAGTTGCCTGTTTTGGAGAACGTGAAAGTTGAGATTAAGGATAAAGAGATTCTTCTTTCTATCACCAAGGACAGTAAGCAAGCTCGATCAAATTGGGGTACTTTAGCCTCTTTAATTAAAAACACCATCTTGGGTGTTAAGGAGGGTTATGAAAGAACTCTGCAGATTGTGGGTGTTGGATACCGTGGTAGTATGGAGGGTGCCGTTCTAGTCCTGAATGTTGGATTTAGTCATCAAGTTAAATTCCTAGCCCCAGAGGGTATCACCTTAAGCATTGATAAGAATAATATTATTAAGGTTGAGGGTATTGATAAATATTTGGTGGGAGAATCTGCGGCTAAGATTCGTCGCATTAAGAAGCCTGAGCCATACAAGGGTAAGGGTATCCGATATACTGATGAGGTTGTGAGACGTAAAGTTGGTAAGAAAGCTGTTGGTGCGTAAAATTAAACTATGAAACATACTAAAAGAATTAGACTAAGAAAGAAGTTGAGAGCTGGAAGAACTAGAGCTAAGATTTCTGGTACCGCGGAACGACCTCGGTTATCTATTTTTCGTAGTAACAAGTTTATTTACGCTCAAATTATTGATGATGTTAATCACAAAACTTTAGCAGCTGGTTCTACCAAGTCTTTACTAGGTGACGCTAAAGACAATCGAACTTTAACTAAGACTGCTCGTTCTGAAGCTTTGGGTCAGCTATTAGCTGAGAAGGCTAAGAAGGTAGGTGTTAAAGAGATTGTATTCGATAAAGGTAGTTATAAATACCACGGACGAGTTAAGGCGGTAGCCGATGGAGCTCGTAAAGGTGGTTTGAAATTTTAATCATGAGAAGACAACGAAGAGGACCCCGCACTCAAAAAGGGGATGGATTTAAAGATAAGTTACTTGATTTGGCACGAGTTACTCGTGTGGTAGCTGGTGGTAAGCGTTTTCGTTTTCGAGCTACAGTAGTAGTTGGTGACGAGAGAGGTACGGTTGGAGTTGGAGTAGCTAAAGGTTTGGATGTTGCTCAAGCTATCGAAAAAGGCCGCACTGATGCTAAAAAGAAGTTGATCACTATTTCTTTGAAAAATGGTACTATCCCTCACGATGTAGAGGCTAAGTTTAGTGCCGCTCGTATTCGTTTGAAGCCAGCTGTACCAGGTCATGGTTTGAAGGCTGGTGGTGCTGCTCGAGTTGTTCTAGCTTTGGCTGGTGTAAAAGATATCACTGCCAAGAAGCTAGGTAATACTAGTAATAAGCTAACTAACGCGGTAGCAACCCTAGAGGCTTTAAAAAAACTTAAAGTTAAGCCGTCAGCTAAGAAGGCTAAGCCTGAAGCTAAGCCGGAAGCTGAGCCTGAGGTTAAGCCTGAAGTTAAGACTGAGGTTAAAGCTGAAGTTAAGCCTGAGGTTAAGGAAGACAACAAATAAAATCATGCAGTTACACGAAATTAGACCAACAACTGAATTAAAGAGTAAGAAACCGCGCGTTGGCCGAGGAGGTAAACGTGGTACTTATTCAGGCCGTGGACAGAAGGGTCAGAAGGCTCATGCTGGAAGAGGTCTGCGTCCAGCTGTTAGAGACTTGTTAATGAAGTTACCTAAATTAAGAGGTTACAATAACAACCCTCTTAAAAAGAAGCCTTTGGCAGTTAATGTTGGTGATTTACATAAAATTGAAGGTGGTGTAGTTAATCTAGATAGTTTGAAGAAGTCTGGGTTGATTAAAAGTACTCGAAAAACAACTGTTAAAATTCTTGGTAAGGGTGAACTCAAAAAAGCATTGAAAATCGAAAATCTGCCAGTTTCTAAGGAAGCGCAGGTTAAGATCGAGAAGGCTGGTGGTGAGATCACTGTTGCTAAAAAATAATTATGTTTAAAAAACTTTTCCAAGTCTTTAAGATACCTGATTTGAGAAAGAAGGTTTTGATAGTAGCTGGTTTATTGATCGGCTTTCGTTTTATGGCCGCTATTCCAATGCCAGGTATTGATACGGCTCGTTTAGCTGATCTTTTTGCTTCTAACCAATTGTTAGGGTTTTTAAACCTTTTTTCTGGTGGAGCGTTAGATAGTTTATCAATTATGATGCTAGGAGTGGGTCCTTATATTACCGCTACCATTGTGATGCAGCTCTTAACGATGATATTTCCGGCTATGAAAGCTATGTATAACGAAGAAGGAGCGCAAGGAAGAGCTAAATTTAATAGATATTCTCGTTATTTGACGGTACCATTAGCTGCTTTGCAGTCTTATGGTTTCTTAACTTTATTGAATCAACAAGGTGTTTTCACCGAATTTACCTTCGCTTCAGTGATGCTTAATGTGATTGTGGCGGTAGCAGGTTCTATGATTCTAGTTTGGTTAGGTGAGTTGATTAGTGAGCAGAAGATTGGAAATGGTATTTCTCTACTTATTTTTGCTGGTATTGTTTCTGGTTTGCCCCAGATTATTAGAACCAGCTTAATCACCTATGATCCAAGCGTGTTATCAACTTATATAGCCTTTATTATTTTGAGTATTGTTGTTATTGCTGGAGTGACCTTTGTTACTGAGGGTGAGAGAAAAATCCCAGTTTCTTACGCGAAGAGAATTAAAGGCACTAGAATGATGGGTGGTGTTTCCAGTTATTTACCATTACGAGTTAACCAAGCGGGAGTTATTCCAATCATTTTCGCTATCTCAATCATGCTTTTCCCTCAGTTTTTGGCTCAGATGAGTATGATTATCTCACCAGAATTTGGTACTTGGTTTAATGATTGGGTAACCTATTTGTTTAATAACCAGTTGATTTATGGTCTCTCATACTTCTTCTTGGTGGTAGTCTTTACCTACTTCTACACTTCTGTTACTTTCGATCCCAAAGAGATTGCTGGTAACTTACAGCGCTCAGGTGGTTTCGTTCCTGGTATTAGACCAGGTGAACCAACTCGAGAGTTTATCGCTAAAATAGTTAATCGAATCACCTTGTTCGGAGCGTTGTTCTTAGGTGTTATCGCCATCTTACCAATCATCACTCAAGCGGTGACTGGTATTCAGACTTTGACTTTAGGAGGTACCGCTTTGCTTATTGTGGTATCGGTAGCTTTGGAATCAATGAAACAGATTGATTCTCAACTGGTAATGAGGGAGTACGAGGGTATACAATAAAGATATGAAGAATTTTTCCGGCACTACTTTTACCTTGGTAGGTCGGCCTGGTTGCGGGAAGGGAACTCAAACCAAATTTTTGGTTAAGTATCTTCGTAGCCGAGGTCATAAAAAAATCATCGCCTTTAGTGTAGGGGAGTTGTTTCGTCGTCTAGAAAAGAAGCCGACCGTCTTAGGTCGTTGGACCAAGAAGTTTTTGGCTAAGGGGCAGTTGGCACCCGAGTGGATGGCTCTAGCTTTATGGTTCGATGAGATTAAGGATAAGTTGGTAGATAAGAATCAGATTGTGATTATTGATGGTTCGCCAAGAAGATTGTCTGAGGCTAAGGCGTTAGACTTTCTTATGAAAGACTTAGGACGAAAGCCGATGATACCTATTCATCTTGATATTAGTGAGAAGGAGGCGAAGCGGAGAGTCAGTCAGAGAGGTAGGAGTGACTATAAAGCTACCTCAACTGCTACTCGTATGAAGTGGTTTAAAACCGAAGTGGTGTCAGTAGTTAAATACTACGGTCGTCGAATAGTTAAGATTGATGGTGAGGGATCTATTGAAGAGATTCATCAAAGAATATTAATGGCTTTAAATAAAAAATGATTGAGCTAAAGACAGTTGAAGAAATTAAAATAATGAAAGCTGGGGGAAAGATCTTGGCCAAGACCTTGAGAGAGGTAGCTAAGATAGCTCAGGAGGGAGTAACTCTTGATGAGCTCGACCGTTTAGCAGAAAAGACGATTCGTGAGGCAGGCGCAACCCCTGCCTTTTTAGGCTATCAACCTACAGGAGCTAATGAGGCTTACCCGGCTTCTATTTGTGCCTCGGTTAATGAGGTTGTGGTTCATGGTGTTCCTAGTCAACGGACGTTGCGTCAGGGAGATATTGTGAAGATCGACTGTGGGGTTTTGCATAAAGGTTATTACACCGACTCGGCTATTACCGTTCCTATCGGTGAGATTAGCCCAGAGGTCAAAAAATTATTAGAGGCCACCAAGAAAGCTTTGGAGTTAGCTATTAATGAGTGTCGGGTAGGAAAGACGATTGGTGATATTGGTTATGTAATTGTTGATCAAGCTCGAAAACATGATCTCAAGCCATTAAAGGGTTTGACTGGTCATGGTATTGGCAAGGAGCTACACCAAGAACCAACTATTTATAATGAGGGAGAGAAAGGTACGGGTCTGTCTTTGCAAGAAGGCATGGTCTTGGCTATCGAGCCGATGTTTAGTGTAGGTAGTGATGAGATTCGACAGTTGGCTGATGAGAGTTATGCTACTAAAGACGACTCTTTATCATCTCACTTTGAACATACGGTAGCTATTACCAGGCTAGGGCCAGAGGTGCTGACTAAGTAATCTTCTGTTATAATTACCGCCATGCCAAAAAGAGAAACACTCTCGATAGTTTTGCCGATTCACAATCAAGCTCATCAGATACCGCTAACTCTAATGGAGCTGGATCGTTTTTTTGCTGAGCAGAAATTCAATTGGGAGGTGGTGGTAGTTAATGATGGTTCAGATGATAATTCTAAGGAGATAGTGAAGCGCTTTATCAAACTAGTGAGACGGATCAAGTTGGTGAGTAATGAGCGATCCCGAGGTTGGGGTATAGCAGTTAAGCAGGGAATGCAGGTGGCTAAAGGGGAGTGGCGAATTATCTTATCCACAGATCAGTTAGTAGATATTAATGAGTTAGAAAAAGTATTAGCACTATTTAAGAAAAAAACTCAGGTGGTTTTGGGATATCAACAACCTCATACTTTCAATAGTTTTATTTTCACTACCTGGTGCAAGGTTTTGTTTTTAATTAAAGGGTTAAAGAGCGCTGTCTGGCCTATTCAATGTTATCGCAGTGAGGTGGTGGAGCGTATTTTTCCAATAGCTAAATCAAGAGGAAAGAGATTTGACTTGGAGGTTTTAGCACTATCACAAAAAATGAAGTATCAAATTAAAGAGGTTGGAGTTACTTGCAAAAAGAAACGTGATAGAATATCTTTAATTGATTGTTATAGAGCTTTTAGTCAAACTTTTAAAATTCGCAGAAAACTATGGAACAACAATATTTAACACAGGAAAGATTTAGTCAGCTCAAGGAGGAGCTTCAGCAATTGAAGACGGTGAAGAGGAAAGATATTGCGGAGCGTTTGAAGCGAGCTAAAGAGTTAGGCGATCTTTCAGAAAACGCTGAATATTCAGAGGCTCGTGAGGAGCAGAGTCAGGTAGAGAAGAAGATCTTCGAGCTTGATGTGATGCTCAAGCAGGCTAAGCTAATTAAAAAAGGAAAAGGTGGCGCCGTAGAAGTTGGTTCCACAATTAAAGTTAAGAAAGGAACTAAAGAGTTCCAGTTTACAATCGTTGGCTCAAATGAAGCTCGACCAGAAGAAGGCTTCATCTCCAACGCATCCCCCCTTGGTAAGTCTTTTTTGGATAAAAGAGTTGGAGAGAAGGTAAAGGTAAAAGTCCCTGCCGGTGATCTCACCTATGAAATCCTCGCTATTAAGTAATTAACGGTGTGGTACAATTAAAAACAATGGCGTTAGATAAACTCATTGAAGAGCGATTAAAAAAGCTCGAAAACTTTAAAGAAGCTGGTATAGATCCTTACCCAGCTCAATCAAAGCGAACTCACCTAACTAGTGAGGCTTTAGCTGATTTTTCAAAGCTAAGTAAGAGTAAAAAGAAGGTTTTT
>CEPX01130082.1_pt1 | contig 12758 bp, 18 predicted proteins | sample 361361 | NCBI WGS metagenome assembly CEPX01 (sample SAMEA2619974, study PRJEB7988) | marine metagenome | biome: marine biome (ENVO:00000447); feature: mesopelagic zone (ENVO:00000213) & marine oxygen minimum zone (ENVO:01000065); material: "saline water (ENVO:00002010), including plankton... | reverse complement strand
AAGGATGTTGTTAATTGTTTGAGTTTGGATGGGTTGAGGAAGTGGCTTAAGAAATGAAAAGGCAGCATTTATTGGTGTTATTGTTATCTGTTAATCTGGCATTACTTATTTTGTTGATGAATTTCATAGTGGTTGTGTTTGATAAGCCTTATTATGTTGAGCAGTTTGTGAAGAATGATGTTTATTCTAAAGTGCCTGAAGCTGAACAAGTATTGGATAATGTGTTTGCATTTTTTGATGGTGAAGAATTGAGTTCAGAGTTTTTTGAAGAGAAAGAGATTTCGCATATGAAGGATGTGAAGAGGTTGATTGATACAGGGAGTTATTTGCTTTATTTTCTGGTTGGCTTGTTTATAGTGTTGATGATTGTTTTGATTAAGATAGTGAAAAGAAGGAAGGTTGCAAAGTATTTAGGGTTTAGCTTGGCTGCTGATGGGTCAATTGTGATAGTGGTTTCATTAATATTGTTTTTACTAAACTTTTCTAATCTGTTTACTAATTTTCATATGGTGTTTTTTCCGCAGGGGAATTGGATGTTTCCTTCTGAGTCTATGCTGATTAGATTGTTTCCTAAGGCTTTCTTTTATGATATTAGTAGTAGGATTGTTAGGAATTCTGTTGTTACTGCTGTTATAATGGGTGTGGTTGGAATGTTCTTTGTAATACCTAAAAGAAAAAGTTAATTGTTTAATTCTTTAGCAGCTTTGACTATATCTTCAATGTCCATATTATATTTCTTGTATAATTCGTTTGAGTCGCCTGATTCTCCGAACTTGTCCTGCATACCGATTCGCTTTAGTTTAGTAGGATGGTTTTCTGAGAGCACTTCTGCAACAGCACTTCCTAGTCCGCCTATGACTGAATGGTCTTCCACAGTGATTATTGCTTTTGTTTGCTTTGCAGAATTGATTATTAATTCTTTGTCTATTGGCTTTAAAGTGTGGATGTTGATTACCTTTGCTTTGATGTTTTCTTGTTCTAAAAGTTCTGCTGCTTCCAATGCTTTGTGGACCATGATACCTGAAGCGATGATTGTTATGTCAGAACCTTCTTTTAAGATTGTTCCTTTGCCTATTTCAAATTCCTGGTTTTCAGATGTTATTGTTGGAATCTTGGCTCTTCCTAGTCTTAGATAGACTGGGCCTTCATGTTTGATTATTGCTTTTACTGCCTTTTCTGTTTCTAAAGCGTCTGCTGGTTGAATGATTGTCATGTTTGGCAGTGCTCTCATTAAGGCTACGTCTTCTAATGCCTGATGTGATGCGCCGTCTTCACCTGTTAAGAGGCCTGCATGTGTTCCTATGATTTTGACGTTTGCATTAGAATAAGCTACACTGACTCTTATTTGGTCATAGACTCTGCCAGTGGCAAATACTGCGAATGTACAGGCGAATGGGATTTTGCCTGAGATTGCAAGGCCGGCTGCAGTGCCTATCATGTCCTGTTCACTGATGCCTATGTTGAAGAATCTGTCAGGATAGAGATCTTTGAATTTCTTTGACCTTGTTGATTCTGAGAGGTCTGCGTCAAGAACAACAATTCTTTTGTCTTCGCCTAATTTTGTTAATGCGTTTCCAAATCCGTCTCTTGTGGCAAGTTGTTCCATTTTAACTTGTTTTAATTGCAGAATAAAACTCTTCTGCCTTTTTTCTTCCATATGCGCCTATTTTCCTCTCTCCGATTGTTATTTCTTTAATTACACAAAGATTTTTACTAAGTATATCAAGCGTTGTTTTGTCTTTTATTCTTGGTATATATTGTTTTAAAAGTTCAACTATTCCCTCAAAGTCGTTTTTAAGGTTATGCATTTCTTTTGTTACATCAAGTTTTGCTTCTTTCATCTCTCTTTGATTCTGAGCATCCAAATCAATTAAAAAGTATAATTCTTTTTCTTCCTCTTCAGAAAATTGGTAACTTTCTCTGTTTGCAATATCTTCTATCCTTGCTGAATACCCCTGCTCTGCTTTAGATCTTGGCTCATATTCCTTAAGCAAGTATAAATTTTCCCTTAAGATCATCAGTTCATGAAAGCTTTGGCCTATTGTTTGATCAAGCCTTTCTTTTATTTCTTCAGCTATTATATTTGACATGATAGAATGTACTTTTTCCTGTTCACCTGATGAAATAAACCCTTCCAGATTTTCATACATTTTATCATACTGTCTTTTACCATCACTATCTTCCCTGAAAAGAGAGTGCGCAAGATTTTTTACATCATAAAAAAGTCCTTCTTCCAGTATTTTTACCTTACCGAAAAGGTCATGCTCTGCAAAAGAAGTTCCATTATGAAGCATTTGTTCAAAATCAGAATAAATGTCATTAAAGGTATCATATGCACTTAGAAATTTTGCAACCATAAAACCAAACTTTTCTTTCTTTTCTCTTGAGGTTTTATCCATGTTAAGCACTTTTATAATTTATCAAAAATTCTTTTGAAAAAACCTTTTTTGGTTTCCTTTTCTTTTTCTATGATTTCAGTTTCTTCTTCTTCAAAATCGGCTTCTTTTGTTTCTTCTTCTTTTTTTGGTTCAGAATTTTCTTTTGACTCAGAGTCTTCTGGTGTTTCTGTTTTCTTTATGGCATTTATCTTCTCTACCATGGTGCCTATGTCTTCATCGCTCATGCCATGGCTTTTTGCGCCTTGTTCAAGAGTTTCAACTGCTGAGACATGGCAGCCTATGCAGTGCATGCCTTGTTCCATCATGATTTGAGCAGAGTCTGGACATTTTTCTACTATGTCTGCTATTTTCATGTCTTTTGTTATTTTGTCTGCCATAGTTGAAGAGAATTGGATTATGTATATAAAGATTTGGGGAATATTCACTTATTTAGAATGTACTTCTTAGATGCCGTCTTAATCATCTCTTCAATTTCACTAAATCTATATTCATTACCTAATAATGTTACTTTAGCTTTTGTAGGGAGGATCTGTTGAAATCTGCTAGTTATACATTCACTGCTAGCTATATGTTGACTCTTAGCTTTATAAGCAACCATCACATGATATTTGGGTAACATAAAATCAATAGCGTTATCATTTCCTCCAGACACATGTATACCTTTCTCAGCACTTGGAAATGTAGATTTTATAAAATCTCCAAAACTTAGGTGATCTCTATAAATACCTTGATTTGGTCCATCATAGATAGTTTTTGGTGGCATGACAATAAGTGAAGATATATTATTTTATAAATTTATCTAGGTTTCATTATCTAGTTTTTAATTCTAATTAGAAAGAGAATAGAACACCGTTATGTTTAATCGAATTTTCACTTATTTATTAAGAACGAATTAGGACTCCCATTTCCATTATATCTCTAGCAATTGCTTCATAATCTAATGGCTCTTTATAGGTTTGGTGTTTGTTTGGACCCCATGGTATTCCAAAGTAAATCGTACGAGGCCAGGTGCTAACAATAAGATCATTTAAGTTATCATAAATTGGCTCTGCTTTTTCTATACTTCTATTTTTATATAATTCCGCTGCTCGCAATAACTCTTGAAGTGCGTCGTCTAATCCTTTTATGGGTGGGCCTTCTTTATCCCATCCAAGAAATTCTGCAAATCCTTTTAGATGAACCGCAGCATCCTCAGGATATCCATGTTCATAGCAATTATGTAGTGTTTCAATAAATCTATTAAAGTCTATTTCGTACTGTCCTTGACTGTTAAGTTTTTTTATCATTCTTACTCTCCATGATACTTCTTCAGGAATACCTTCTAAGGAATCAGGATTATCATGCTTCACTAGTGATATCCTAAATATTACACCTGATAAAAATATATGATTATACTCTTCCAAAGTAGAAGTTCCTTCAGCAATTATCCCTTTAAGATCTTGCTCTTGTCCCAGATGATAAATTCCATCATAACCATTTAACACTCCAGCAACTAATTTATGAGTTTTTTCTTTGCCAATAGGGAATTGTAATCCATAAAGTTTCATTTTATTCTCTCAGAATTAAATCTGAGGTTATTCACCTCTTAATTAATAGGGATATTCATTAACTTAAAAACTTTATGGAATAGTAGGAGCTCCAAACTCGAGAATCATATAAGTTCTGTTCACAGCCCTAAGCTTTCATCTATCTCTGTGGCGGTTTTCTTTAGAGTGTCGCAAGTTCTCATTAGGTCTTTTTCTATTTCTTCTATTAAATCCTTGAGGTTTTCAACTCTTAGAAGGTATTTCCTGCCTTCATTGATTACTATTCCTGCTTCCATGAGCTTGTTGATGTGATGGATGACTGTGCCTCTGCTGAGGTCTAGCTTGTATGCAAGCTCATCGCTTGACACTGGCCGTTTCATCTTGGCAGATTTAAGAAGTTCTATGAAGATTCTGAAGCAGCTTTTGTCTCTGTCTCTTAGATTGAATAATCCTAAAGAAGTTCCAAAGTATTGCAAGTCCTGGTTAATGTTTTTAAACTTGGGCTTCCTTACACTTATGATAGTGATCCTTTGATGGTTGAATAACATAAAAGGTATGAAAAACTTTGGAGTTTATTAACTTTTTCCGAAAGATTTATATATGATAGACGTAATTCTATAGTTCGTTGAGTTTAAGTCAACGGAAAAGATTTAAGATAAACATCAGTGAACCACTATGGAAAAGAAAAAAGGTAAGGAAAAGAGCGATAAGAGTAAAGCTGAAAAAGTTAAGGATTTGACAGAGAACCTTCAAAGACTTCAGGCAGAGTTTGAGAATTATAAGAAAAGATGCGAGAAAGAAAGGGTTGAGTTTGTTAAGTATGCTAAAGAAGATATTATTAAGAATTTATTGCCTGTGCTTGACAGTTTTGAGTTTGCTTTAAAGAATAAGTGTAATAAGGAAGAGTTTGCAAAGGGTGTTGAGCAGATTTTTGCGCAGCTTTTTTCTGTGTTTGAGCAGGAAGGTGTTAGGCATATTGAGAGTTTAGGGAAGAAGTTTGACCCTTATAAGCATGAAGTGCTGCTTCAAGAGAAATCTGATAAGGAAGAAGGCACTGTTATTGAGGAATTGCAGAAAGGTTATATGATTAATGACAGAATTATAAGGCATACTAAGGTTAAGGTTAGCAAAAAATAGGCAAAGGGTGATATGATGAAAGAAGAAAAACCGTTTATTGCAATAACTAAATTAACACCTAAGGAGAAGATTAAGGAGTTTGCAAAGACTAATTGCGACAAGTGTACGCATTGCTGCCATTTCGGCGGAGGGTTTTTGCTGGATGAGGATGTACAAAGGATTTCAAAATTTTTAGATATTACAAAAGAAGAATTTGAGAATAAGTATGTTGAGAAGTTTGAGAAGTTTAATACTAAATTGTTAAGGTTGAAGGCAGAGAAGCCGGAAGCTGTTTATTCGCCATGTGCTTTCCTTGACAAAGAGGAGAAGTGCATGCTGCATGAGGAGAAGCCGTTGCATTGTGTGATTAGCAGCTGCAATAAGTATGGAGATATGCTTGAGCAGTGGTTTACATTGAATCATTTTGTTAACGCAGATGACCCAGAGTCTATTAGACAATGGGCAGTTTACCTTAAGACACATGATACTATACAGGGAGGCAGTTTAGAGGAGTTGGTTCCTGATAAGAAATTGTTGAAAAAAATACTTAGCTATGAAATAATCAAGTAAAAGAATGTGGGCAGGCTTGGGTTTTGATACACCTCTTTTTCCCAAGTCTGTTTGCTTCTTTATTATCATAAACGTATGGAGGATTTAAAATGGAAGAAAAGAAAGTTAATTTTGGGGTTAGCTCAAGAGAGCCATTTTTTGCTCATGAGACGTCAGTTAATTTTAATCCTACACAGTTTGTTTTGGATTTTAAGTGCGTGACACCTTTGACTGATATTAGCACTAAGGAAGTGCCAATGATTTCAATTAAACATAATACAATAATGCTTGATCCGTATCATACTAAGGAAGTGTATAAGCTGTTGTCAAGAGTTATTGAAAAGTATGAGAAGGAGTTTGGCAAGATTGAGAAGCCTAAAGCTTTGCTGGAGTTTGAGAAGAAGCATAAGAAGAAGAGTAAGGTTGATGATAATAAGATAAAAGCACCTAGCTATTTTGGTTAGGAAAAAGAGAGATGAAGAATGAAGATATATGTTAAAGACGATAATGGAAATAATCACAATAACATAAGTAATGGCAATAACACAAAACGAAAGAAGAGCATTACGCTTTCATCAGAGAATATATTAGCGTATCTTATCACTGAAGAGGATAAGATTAACACTTTAATTTTGTGCAAAGGGAGTGAGTATGATTTTATCACAACTGACCATGCTGTGTATGAGGCATTGGGGGCTGTTAAGCCTGAGGATGACTTTAAGCTGAATAAGCTTACTAAGTTTTTTGAGGTTGTGAAGGTTGTGTCGTATGCTAATGTGTTTAGGAAAGAGAAACCAATACTTACAGAAAAAAGAGTTGAAGATTTAAGAAACAAGACTATGAAATTAAACCTTAACGGAGGAAATGAAAATGACAGACAAAACAAGTAAGAAAACCAACTCAAAGAAAGAAAAGATTATAGGTATAGATTTAGGTACAAGCAATAGCGCTGCTGCTGTTCTTCAAGTAGGCAAGCCTACTATTATTCCTAGTGCTGAAGGGACTTCTATGTATGGTAAAGCGTTCCCATCTATTGTGGCGTTTACTAAGGAAGGACAGATGCTTGTGGGAGAACCGGCTAGGAGACAGGCTGTTTCTAACCCAGAGAATACTATTACTGCTGCTAAGAGAAAGATGGGTACAGCACATAAGTATAAGATTAATGATAAGGAGTATACTCCGCAACAGATTTCTGCGTTTATTCTTCAAAAGATTAAGAAGGATGCTGAAGAGTTTGTGGGAGAGAAGATTGAAAAGGCAGTTATTACTGTGCCAGCTTATTTTGATGATAATCAGAGGCAGGCTACTAAGGATGCAGGCACTATTGCAGGCTTAGAGGTTGTGAGGATTGTTAATGAACCTACTGCAGCGTCTCTTGCTTTCGGAATGGATAAGCAGGAAAAGGAGCAGAAGATTCTTGTGTTTGATTTAGGAGGAGGTACATTAGATGTTACTGTTATGGAGTTTGGCGATGGAGTGTTTGAGGTTAAGTCAACTTCAGGTGATACAGAGCTGGGAGGCACTGACATGGATGAAGTGCTGGTGGATTTCTTGCTTGAAGAGTTTAAGAATAAAGAAGGAATTGACTTGAGCAAAGATAGTGTTGCTATGCAGAGACTGAGAGAGGCTGCTGAGAAGGCTAAGATTGAGCTTTCCACTACTCTTGAGACTGAGATTAACCTGCCGTTTATTACTGCAACAGATGAAGGGCCTAAGCATCTTACTATGAAGTTTACAAGGGCGAAGCTTGAACAGTTGGTTGAGAATATAATCAAGAAGTGTAAGCATCCATTGGAACAGGCTATGAAGGATGCAAAGCTTGATACAAAGGATATTAACAGGATTATTCTTGTGGGAGGACCTACAAGGATGCCTTGTGTTAGCAAATTCGTTGAGGATTTTGTTGGCACAAAGGTTGAGAGAGGAATTGACCCTATGGAATGCGTTGCGCAGGGTGCTGCTATTCAAGCAGGCGTTCTTGCTGGAGAGGTTAAAGACATTCTGTTACTGGATGTTACACCTTTGTCTCTTGGTATTGAGACACTTGGCGGAGTGTTTACTAAGCTTATAGAGAGGAATACTACTATTCCTTCTAAGAAGTCGCAGGTGTTTTCAACTGCTGCGGAGAACCAGCCGGCTGTGACCATTAATGTTTTGCAGGGAGAAAGGTCAATGGTGGCTGATAATAAGAGCCTTGGAAGGTTTGATTTAGTTGGTATACCTCCTGCACCTAGGGGAGTGCCTCAGATTGAGGTTACTTTTGATATTGATGCGGACGGCATTGTGCATGTTACTGCTAAGGATCTTGGCACTGGGAAGGAGCAATCTATTAAGATTACTGCTTCACAGAAGCTGGATGATGAAGAAGTTGAGAGAATGAAGAAGGAAGCAGAAGAGCATGCAGATGAAGATAAGAAGAGGAAGGAAGAGATTGAGACTATTAATCAGGCGGATACTTTGGTGTATTCAAGCGAGAAGCTTTTCAAAGATTTTGAAGGCAAGGTTAAGAAGAAGGAGCTTGAAGATATTAAAGGCAAAGTGATGGAGCTGAAAGAGCTTTTGAAGCCTGAGAAGAAGGATGTTGAAGCTGTTAAGAAGAAGATGGAAGAGGTTAACAAGCTTGTCCAGAAGGCTTCAACTGAGATGTACCAAAAGGTTGCTGAAGAGCAGGCTAAGAAACAGAAAGAGGCTGGTTCAGGAGATGAAGCAACTGATAAGAAGAAGGATGAGAAGGTTGTGGATGCTGACTATAAGGTTGAAGATGAGGAGAAGAAGAAGAAGAAATAATTCTTCTTTTTATTTTATTTTTTAATAACTAAAATGGCTAAAGATTACTATAAGATATTAGGAATAGAGAAGGATGCTTCTAAAGAGGATATTAAGAAAGCCTATAAGAAACTGGCTAAAAAGTATCATCCTGATATTAATAAGGAGTCTGATGCTTCTGAGAAGTTTAAGGATATTAATGAGGCTGCTTCTGTTTTGGGAGATGACCAGAAGAAGGAGCAGTATGACAGGTTTGGTACTGCAGATGGCGGACAGTTTGGCGGCGGAGCAGGAGGGTTTGATTTTAATGATTTTGGAGGGTTTAGCTCATTTGATTTTGGGGATATTTTTGACCAGTTTTTTAGCGGTGGCGGGGGCAGAAGAAGAAGGAGAGGGCCTATGTCAGGAGCTGATTTAAGGTATGATATGGAGATTGAGCTTGAAGAGACTGCTTTTGGAGCTACGAAGGAGATTAAGGTGCCAAGGCTGGAGCATTGCAAGAAGTGTAAAGGTACTGGCGCAAAGTCTGATTCTGATATTGTTACATGCCATGAGTGCGATGGAAATGGTGTTGTGAGGAAGACTATGAGAACGCCGTTTGGGATGATTCAGCAGACTGGGACATGTTCAAAGTGCCAAGGTGAAGGAAAGTATGTTAAAGATAATTGCGAGAAGTGCGATGGCACAGGATTGGTTAAGGAGACCAGAAAGATTGAAGTGGAGATTCCAAAGGGTACTGATAATGGTACAAGGTTGAGAATGAGTGGTGAAGGCGAGGCTGGAGAGAAGGGCGCGCCTAAAGGAGATTTGTATATTGTTCTTCATGTTAAGGAGCATGATGTGTTTAACAGGGAAGAAGATGATATTAATGTTGATGTTCCAATTTCTTTTGTTCAAGCAGCTTTGGGGGATGAGATTGAGGTTCCTACACTGAAAGGTAAGGCAAAGCTGAAGGTTCCTGGAGGAACGCAGACTAATACTATTTTTAGGATGAAGGGTAAAGGTATTCCGCATATTAATGGATATGGGACTGGCTCAGAGAATGTTAAGGTTATTGTTAAGGTGCCTGAGAAGGTTACAAAGAAGCAGAAGCAATTACTTAAGGATTTTGAGAAGGAAGATAAAAAAAGAAAGTTTAAATTGTTTTAAAATGGCTAATGCGATATTAAAGTGTAAAGAGTGTATGGAATATACTATGGAAAAGAATTGTCCAAAGTGTAAGGGTGAAGCTGTGAGTGTTGTTCCAGCTAAGTTTTCTCCGGAAGATAAGTATGGAAAGTATAGGAGGGCTCAGAAGCAGAAAGAGCTTGAAGAGAAAGAGTTGTTATAATCAGTTAAGCTTATAAATACAGATATATATAGGGTTATAAAATGACTACTTGGAAAGTTAATCAACTTGAAAAACAGCCAGTTCTGAGGAATCCTATTTTTATAGAAGGGTTGCCAGGCATTGGAAATGTTGGAAAGGTTGCAGTGGATTTTATTATAGAAAAACTGGAGGCTAAGGAGTTGTATGAGTTTTTTTCATATACTATGCCGCATTCAGTGTTTGTTAATGAGGAAAATTTAGTGGAACTGCCATCTATTAAGGTGTATTATGTTAAATTGGCTAAGAATGATTTGTTATTGTTAACAGGAGATGTGCAGCCTACTGATGAGGTTAGCTCGTATGATTTTTCAGAGAAAATCTTAGATATTGTTGAAACGTTTAAGTGCAAAGAGATTGTTACTTTAGGAGGGATTGGATTAGGGCAGATTCCTAAGAAGCCTAAGGTGTATGCTACTGCTAATAATTCAAATATTGTTAAAAGGTATAAGAAACTGGCTAGCTTTAATGAGAACCTGTATGGTGTTGTTGGCCCGATTGTGGGAGTGACAGGACTTTTATTGGGGCTGGCTGATAAGAGGAAGATTGGCGCTATATCGTTCTTGGCTGAGACGTATGGGCATCCTATGTACCTGGGTGTTAAAGGAGCAAGAGAGATTTTGAAGATACTTGAGAAAAGGTTTGAACTAGGGATTAATATGAATGAGATTGATAAAGAGATTGACCAGTTAGAATCAGATTTACTTAAGAGGACTAAGGATATTAGTGATGTTTCAAAGCAGACTGCTATTAAGAAGCTGAAGGGTAAATTAGGGGGAGAAGGTGTTGATTATATAGGTTAAGTTTTTAAATAAATTGGTAATATAAGGTATATAAGCGCGTGAATTATGAAAATGGATGAAGAGAATAAACCGAATTTGCTTTTTAAGCTCAAAAGATTTATGATAGAATGCAAAAGAGTTTTAAAGGTTACTAAAAAACCATCTAATACAGAGTTTAAGACGATTGTTAAGGTGAGCGGATTAGGGATGATTGTTATTGGATTGATTGGGTTTATTATACAAACTATAAAGCAATTATTTTTCACATAAAAATGGCAGAAGAAGAAAAGAAACCTAAAGGACCTTTAGATGATTCTGAGACTAAACCAGAGAGTGAGGTATCAGAAGAGGTAGAGGAGGAAGAGAAGAAGGTAGAAGAAGAGAAAAAACCTGAAGTAGAAGAGAAGCCACAGCATATATTTGCGCTGAGGACTACTGCTAATAGGGAAGATCAGGTTATGGATTTTGTTAGTTCTAATGCTGTTAAGAAAAAGTTAGAGGTTTATTCTGTTATTAGGCCGCATGGTATGAGAGGCTATATTTTTATTGAAGCGGCTTCATTGAATGATGCTGAACAGGCTGCGTTTAATGTTCCTTATGCAAGAGGTGTTCTTGCAAAAGAGATTGATTATAAGGAGATTGAGCATATGCTTGAGCAGGTTAAGAAGGATGTTAATATTAAGAAGAATGATATTGTTGAGATTATAGCAGGACCTTTCAAGAGAGAGAATGCTAAGGTTACAAGGATTGACCAGACTAAGGGAGATGTTGTGGTTGAATTGCTTGAAGCTGCTGTCCCGATTCCTATTACTGTTAAACTGGATTCTGTGAAGGTTATCAGAAGGGAAGGGGAAGAAGATGAGGATGATGAGTAGTTATTTCTTAATTAGTGTATCATAAGGGCTTTGGATTGAGATTATTCTTGGAGAAGATATGTGAACATAATTAAATGTTGTTTCTATTCTTGAATGACCCAACAGACTCTGGACAGAGGTAATGTCATATTTATTACCTATTAAATGCGTTGCAAATGTATGCCTTAATGTATGAGGATGAATGTTCTTGTTAATGCATGCTTTTTTATTGGCTTTTTCAACTATCTTTTGTATTGACCTTACTGAAAGATGGCCTTTCCGTCCCTTGAAAAGCCATGAGCCAGGATAAGGGCATTCTTTTCCAATATGTTCCAATAAATCCTGCTTTAACTCTTTAGCTATAATGAAGAGCCTGTCCTTATTGCCTTTACCGCTCCTTACCCAACCATAGTTATTATTGAATTCAAGGTCTTTTGGCTTTAGGTTGACTAATTCGCTTACTCTTAGCCCAGCAGAATACATGAGCTTGATCATTAGTTGATGCTTAGGGTTTTCTATGGCTTCAATAAGTCTTATGGTCTCTTCTCTTGTCATGAACTCTGCTATCTTTCTTGGAGTCTTGGAAAACCTTATCCTGACCATTAATCTCTTATTTAAGATTTCATTATAGAAGAACTTGAGAGCGTTAAGATAAACATTGATTGTATTTCCTGGAGCATCTTTCTCAACTAATTTGTCTAGAAAATCCTGAATATCTCTCTTGTTAACACTTTTAGGATTCTTATCACATGTTTTGAAGAATCTTTTAACACATTCTCTGTATGTTTTAATGGTTCTATTACTTAAACCTCTTCTGAGAGCAGTTTTCCTTATTAGTTCTGGAATGTCCATTTGAATCACTTAATGTATACGGCACTGGGGACGGGAGTTCCGTGTAAGCATTTCGAACCCGTAAAGCATTCGGAATGCTCACCTGACCTTCAATCAGGCGCCTTGCCTGATTCGGCCACCCCGGCACTACCCATGTCATAGAAAGTTTTATATATTTTCTATGTAATAATAGTATAGTTCGGGATGCTTACCTAACTTTCAATTAGGTGTTTTGGCCTTTTTTGGCCACTTCTTATTTTTCTTTGAATAATCATAAATTAACCTTATGAACAAACTTCTTTATATACCTTACTGGGGCAGCTGTCCAGTGACCAGTGGAGGACTAAAGTTAGAAATTCTTAGTCTAGAAGCCTTATATCAATAAGATCCACTGGTCAGATTAAATTGACCAGTGGGTAGCATTCCCATTCCAGAGTAAATACGGAAAAAAGGATTATGAGGGTTAAAATTTAGTAGTTATAGAGCTTGTAACCTATAAATATCCCAATTGTCGTATATATAGTATTATATTCAATTATTACTCACAATTTTTCTCTATAGCGCACTTA